>JABEBX010018780.1_pt1 | contig 13521 bp, 13 predicted proteins | sample 7245971 | NCBI WGS metagenome assembly JABEBX01 (sample SAMN14506365, study PRJNA622280) | hot springs metagenome | biome: hot spring [ENVO:00000051]|acidic hot spring [ENVO:00002120]; feature: spring [ENVO:00000027]|sediment [ENVO:00002007]; material: sediment environment [ENVO:01001048]... | reverse complement strand
CCCCCGCAGAACGAATCCTCATCAGGAAGTCGTAGCATGGAGAAATGGGTCATCGGCATCCCCGTAGGAGAACCCACGGGCATCGGCCCGGAAGTCGTCCGCAAGGCGATTCGCTCCGGCCGACTTGCCGCTCGCTGCGCCTATCGCATGATCGGCTCCGACCAGGGTTTCCCCCCCGGCAAGCCGAGCCTCTCGTCCGCCCGAGCCGCGCGGGAATGGCTGGAAGAGGCGTTCCTCCTGTGGAAGGAGGGAGCGATCCAAGCCATCGCAACCGGTCCCGTGCACAAGGCAGGCTTACAGGCGGCCGGTTTCCCTTATCCCGGGCAGACCGAGTTCTTTGCCGAACGGACCGGATGCGCGGCGGAAAGAGCCGTCATGGGCTTTTGGCATCCAAGGCTCTCGGTTTCCTTGCTCTCCACGCACTGCAGCCTCCGCAAGGCGATCGACTCGATTTGCCCCGAAAAGATCGTGCTTTCGGCCGAGCTGCTCGCCGACTTCCTGGTCCGACTCGGACGCCCGGCTCCGCGAATCGCTGTCGCAGCTCTCAATCCACATGCCGGAGAGGGCGGCCTCTTTGGATCGGAGGAGCGAGATCTCTTTGAGCCGGCCATGACCCTCTTGCGGAAAAGAGGCCGGGACGTTTCCGGCCCTCTGCCTCCGGACTCCGTCTTCCGCCAAGCCTTTCGCGGGGAATTTGCCGGGGTCGTGGCCGCTTATCACGATCAAGGCCTCATCCCTTTCAAGCTGGTGGCCTTTGCCACCGGGGTCAATGTCACGCTCGGCCTCCCACTCATCCGAACCTCTCCCGATCATGGAACCGCTTTCCCGATCGCCGGCAAGGAGGCCGCAGATCCCAGAAGCATGATTGCCGCGATCCGGCTGGCCGCACGCCTGGTGGAAGCCGGACAGAAGCAGAAACTCGCCGGAGAAAGCCGATGAACTTCACGAACCTGCGGGGGATTCTCACCTATGTACCCGAGTTTCGAGACAAGATTTTTGTCATCGCTATGGACGGTGCGGTGGTCACCCACGAGAACTTTGCGAATCTCGCGCTCGACCTTGCCGTTCTCCGCAGCCTGAGCGTCCGGGTGATCGTCGTCCACGGTGTCGGCCACCAGATGCGGGAGCTCGCCGTCGAACGTTCGGTCCCTCTCTCTTCCTCGGATGGAACCGGTCCCACCGATGCCGCGAGCTTGAAGGTGAGCCTGACCGCCTCCTGCCAAGTAGCGCAGCAGATTCTCGCCGCGTTCGGAGCCGCCGATCTGCGGGCGGCTCTGCCGAACGCCCTGGTGGTTCACCCCTTCGGGATCGTTGGCGGAGTCAACTACCTGCTGACCGGACGGATCGAGCGGGTCGACGCCGCCTTCCTTCACGACCTTCTCGATCGTGGCATCGTGCCGATCATCAGCCCGATCGGCTCCGACCGAGAGGGCAACCTGTTCCGGGTGAACTCCGATGCGGTGGCGGTCGCGATCGCAGAGACCCTCCGCGCCGTGAAGCTGATCTACCTTTCCGGAGAAATCGATTACGCCAAGGAAACCGACTTGGCGCGACAGCTCTCCGTGAGCGAGGCCGAGTCCTTCGTCCATCGTCATGCGAACACGACCTCCCCGCTCCTGCTTTCCAAGCTTTCCCACTCGATTGCCGCCTGCCGGAGCGGGGTGCGGCGAATTCACCTCCTCGACATTCGGATCGACGAAGCCCTGCTCTCGGAGCTCTTTTCCCAGGTGGGGGTTGGCACGATGGTCTACGCCGAGGGGTACGAGTCGATCCGCAAGGCGCAGAAAAAAGATGTCCGCTCCATCCTCCAGCTCATCTCTCAATCGGTGGATGCCGCCGAGCTGTTGCCCCGCACCCGACAGAACATTCTGGCCCGGCTGGGCGATTACTACGTACTGGAGATCGACCGGGGGCTCGTCGGCTGCGTGGCCCTCCATCGCTTCCCTGAATTCTCGCAGGCCGAAGTCGCTTGTCTTTCCGTCGCCCGAGTCTACGAAAATCAAGGGCTCGGACGAAAGCTCGTCCATTTCGCCCATTCGGTCGCGCGCGAGGAGGGAATTCGGCAGCTCTTCGCGCTCTCGGCCCGGACCTACAATTTCTTCACCCAAAAGGTCGGGTTCCGCGAGGGGACTCCGGACGATCTGCCGCCGAGCCGCCGGCTCCTCTACGAGCAGAGCGGTCGGCGCTCGAAGATTCTCCTCAAGCAGGTCTTTTAGCTCGTGAGCGGGCCTTGTGGAGGAAAAAAGGACACGCCTCGGGGCAGAGGAGAGAGAGATCCCCTGCCCTATCCGATCCGAGCTTCGGAGCATGCCAAAGAGGTCGGCGTAGGCAGCCCTGCGCGCAGATCTCCTCGACCAGGGGGGGGAGGTCTTCGGAGGAGAGCCGCCGTGTGACCTGGTAGAGGCCGGTCTGACGGCCGGCCGTCTCCGCAAAAGGCGTCGGCGCGAGCCGCTCTTCCTCCCAGGCAGCGAGCAGTGCTACCGCTCCCGGATAGAGAAGCTGGAGGTCGGCGATGAGCGCAGCGGCCGAAAACGGTCCGCGCCGCCACCCCTTGCGCAATCCGGGAGCTCCGCGCAGCGGCCGAAAACGGCCGGCCGAATCGAAGCGGACCAGATCCAGAAAGGCTTCGCCACTCGACACGAGCTCCAGCCGAGCATCTTCCGGAACGTCCTCCCGATGAGTCAGAAGGTAGCCGGGAGAGATCCGAATTTCACCCAGGATCCAGGGCGAGTGGGTCCGCGCAAGCCGAGTTTCAAACCAGTCCGTGAGCTTCATCGAATGCGAGTGCCTGTGCCAGGATTACCTGATCCACGATGGAAGCCATTCCCGCAGCTCCCGCATAGTAGACCCGTCGCCCCCCCTCGGTCGCTTGCGGGTTGCAGAACTCGCGATCCTGCGGATACCGGCTCAAGCCCATCAGGCGGGGAATGTCGGTGTATGAGTGCTTCCCTTCGGAAAGAAAGAACGGAACGACGGCGAGATCGCGCATGCTCACCAGCTCGCGCCATCGGGAGACGCGCGGTTCCTGCTCCAGGAACGCCACGCTGCATTCGGCGAAGCGCCCGGACGCTCGAATGCGCTCGGCTTGCTCCCTTGCGGTCTCTGCGGAGTTCTCGTTCCGGTCGGTTCCATGGCCGACCAGGAGCAGCGCGACGTCACGGCAAGCAGCTTCCCGGAGTGCCCTGAGAGCCTGCTCGACGATCGCCTCGGCCATGCGCGGATGGCACCCCGGCGGCTCGCAATAGCGGATCTCGCAAGAGCCCCGTCGGGTGAGGGGCCCAAGCAGCCCGAACTCCCGCGGAAGGACCTCTCGGGTGAAATAGCCGTGACTGAGGAAATCGGGAACGAGGTAGATGCACTCCTCTGCCACTCCATACAAGGCGGTGCGGTAGGAAGGTTCCTCCTTCCAGAAGCACTCGTAGACCGCGGCGAACGTCGCCGACCTTCGCAAGGACGCGGCATGCCGGTAGATTGGGAGAGCCGATTCGGGTGCGAACATCGAACCGTGACCCGCCAAGACGAGGGCCCGATCGCGGAACTTGCTCAGACGCCGCCCCCGCTCTTCGCCCGCGCCGATCCCGCTACTTCGCGCTTGCTCAGGAATAGAGGGGAACGTACTCTGGCGCATACCCTACAAGAGCAAAGATCGCCGGATGGGTTCCGGCAAGCCAAGGAGAAGGAGGCAGACGGCATGATTGTCACGACAGCGGAACTGTTTCGTTGCGCCTACGGAAAATATGCGATCGGCGCATACAATATCAACAACATGGAGCAGTCCCTCGGCCTCTTCCGGGGATGCGCGCAGGCGCAGGCTCCCTTCATCATCCAAATCTCGAGAGGAGCAAGGAAGTATGCCGACAAGCGGATGCTCGAAGCGATCATCCGGGCCTCCGAAAGCATCTACCCGGAGAGCATCTTCGCCGTCCACCTCGATCATGGCGACGAGGAGACCTGCTATGACTGCATCGATTCGGGCTTCTACAGCTCGGTCATGATCGATGCCTCACACCACCCGTTCGAAGAGAACGTCGCTGTGACCCGCCGTGTGGTCGAGCGGGCCCATGCCAAAGGGGTGAGCGTGGAGGCCGAGCTCGGAATGCTCGGCGGGGTCGAAGAGGATATCAAGGTCGAAGAGGGGCACGCCTGCCTCACCGATCCGGAACAGGCAAAGGAGTTCGTCGAGCAGACAGGCTGCGATTCCCTCGCCTCCGCGGTCGGAACGAGCCACGGGGCCTACAAGTTCAAGGGGAGACAGTCGATCCATTTCGACGTGCTGGAAGCGATCTCCAAGCGCCTGCCCGGTTTTCCGCTCGTGATGCACGGCAGCTCGAGCGTTCCCCAGGAGGAAGTGAGTCGGATCAACGCAGCGGGCGGGAAGCTCGATCCGAGCGCCTGCGGCGTGGACGACAACGAATACCTCCCTGCGGCCAGGCTGGGAGTCACCAAGATCAATATTGACACCGACGGACGCTTGGTATGGATGCGCGTGCACCGCGAGCATTTGCGCGACCATCCGGAGGACTTCGACTTCCGGGGAGCGGGCCGGACCTACATGGCCGAGTATGCGAATTTCATCGCGCACAAGAGCGAAAAGCTCGGTTGCGCCAAGCAGCTCGAGTCGGTGCGCAAGGCGATCCTCGCTCGGCGAGGCGCCTAGCGTCTAGGATCGGCTCTTCGCCGACCCAACGGGCTCCGTTTCCCTGGCGGAGCCCGGCGCACAATGAACGGAGGGTACGTGGCCTATACCGCTGGTTTGGAATCTCTCGGCATCCGGAACGTCCGCGAAGTCTATTGGAATCTGACGACGCCAGCCCTCTACGAGGCCGCCATTCGCCGTTACGAGGGAATGGTGAGCCATCTTGGACCCTTTGTCTTCCGGACGGGTGAGCACACCGGCCGCCTTCCGAAGGACAAGTTCCTCGTTGAGGAGCCTACTTCCCGGGAAAAGATCTGGTGGGGAGCGGTGAATCAGCCACTCTCTCCGGAGGCCTTCGAGCTCTTGCGGAGACGGCTCCTTGCCTACCTTCAGGGCAAGGACTTGTTCATCCAGGACTGCTACGGCGGTGTCGACCCCCGTTACCGCATCCCCCTCCGGATCATCACGGAGCGGGCGGTCCACTCCCTCTTTGCTCGAACTCTCTTCGTTCGAGAGAAGGACCGGTCGAAGCTACCTCACGCCAATCCCGCCTTTACGATCCTCCACGCACCCGATTTCCGCGCCGACCCCGCCGTCGACGGGATCCGGTCCGAAGCATTCATTACGATCCATCTCGGCCAGGGCTTGGTGCTGATTGGCGGGACCGCCTACGCCGGAGAGATCAAAAAATCAGTCTTCACGATCCTCAACTATCTTTTCCCCCAGCAGGGAATCCTTTCCATGCACTGCTCGGCCAACTTCGGAGCGTCTCCCGAAGAGACGGCCATTTTTTTCGGGCTTTCCGGCACCGGCAAGACCACCCTTTCCGCCGATCCGCATCGGACGCTGATCGGCGACGACGAGCACGGCTGGACTGATTCCGGGATCTTCAACTTCGAAGGAGGCTGTTATGCCAAGGTGATTCACCTCTCCGCCCATGGTGAGCCTGAGATTTTCGCGGCGAGCCAGCGTTTCGGCACCCTCTTGGAAAACGTCTCGCTCGATGTGGACAGCCGCCGCGTGGACTTTGACGACGCCTCGCTGACGGAAAACACACGCTCAGCCTACCCGGTCGACTACCTGCCGCATGCTGCCGAAAACGGGATGGGAGGGCATCCGAAACAGGTCGTCTTTCTCGCCTGCGACGCCTTCGGCATTTTGCCACCCGTTGCCCGACTCACGCGGGATCAGGCCCTCTACCACTTCTTATCGGGCTACACCGCCAAGGTGGCGGGGACCGAGGTCGGCGTTCGGAGCCCGGAGGCTACCTTCAGCACCTGTTTCGGCGCTCCCTTCCTCGTCCATCCTCCCAAGGTTTACGCAGAGTTGCTGAAGAAAAAGCTCGAGGAGCACGGCGCTCATGTCTGGCTCGTGAATACGGGTTGGACGGCGGGACCCTATGGAGAAGGCCGTCGAATCCCCCTGTCAACGACCCGCGCCATCGTCCACGCCATTTGCGACGGCTCCCTTGCTAAGGCCGACTGCGTCGAAGAGCCCTTTTTCGGGCTCCGAATCCCTCGGGCCTGCCCGAATGTCGACACCGCAATGCTGTTTCCCGGAGCGACCTGGAACGATCCGGAGTGTTATCGGGGCCAGGCCCGAAAGCTCGCCGCTCTCTTCCGGGAGAACTTCGCGCGCTTCGGCACCGATGTTCCTGCCGACCTTGCCGACGCGGGTCCTCGGATGTGAGCCTCTCTTGTCCGCCGATTCCGAGCCGATTGCGCGCTCGATCCATTCTCTCCGTCCCATCGGCGAACGCGAGCGCTACGATCGGTTTTGCAAGAAAGAGCCGGAGTGGGTAGCTTCCTCCGCCAAGAGCCCCCATGGAAGTCCGCCTCTCCCATTCCCTGCAAGGGGAGGCTGCCGCTCGGGAAGGGGAACGGCTGATTCGCGCCTGCGTGCATTGCGGCTTCTGCCTGCCGGCCTGTCCGACCTATCAGCTCTTGGGAGACGAGCTGGATAGCCCTCGAGGCCGGATCTACCTGATCAAGGAAGTGCTGGAGGGCCGGGGGGGAGTCATCGCCCGAGCGCATCTCGATCGCTGTCTCCTCTGCCGGGCCTGCGAGCGGGCCTGCCCCTCCGGGGTCGAGTATGGACGGCTTGTGGCAACGACCCGGGGCCTGCTTGCCGCCCAGAGCCCTCGGGGCCCAAGGGATCGACTGCTCCGCTGGTTGATCCGCACCATCGTCCCCTATCCCGCCCGCTTCTCCCGCGTCGTCGCCGTCGCCCGCTGGATCCGCCCAGTCCTTCCGGCTTCCCTGGCGGCCAAGCTTCCGACACCTCCTCCGGCCGCACTTCCCCCCGTTCTCCATCCTCACCGCCGCCGCATGCTGCTCGTTCCCGGCTGCGCCCAATCGGTTCTCTCTCCCGCCACCCATCTCTCTCTGGTTCGCGTCTGTGACCGGCTGGGGATCGAACCCATCTTCTCCCCGGGATCGGGCTGCTGCGGCGCCCTCTTCCACCACCTCGGCTCCGAAGGAGCGGCCCTTCGCCAAATCCGGCGAAACATCGACCTCTGGTGGCCAGAGCTGCAGGCGGGGGCCGAAGCGCTCCTCATTCCCGCAAGCGCCTGTGCCCTCATGGTTCGCGAATACCCGGACCTTCTCGCAAGGGATCCGGCTTACGCCGACCGCGCCCGCCGGATCGCGGACGCCGTAAAGGACCCAGCCGATCTGCTCCTTTCCGAGGGACTGCGCCTTCCCATCGCTCCCCCGGGGAGAGCGATCGCGATCCACTGCCCATGCACGCAGCAACCGGGTGCCGTCGAAGCACTGTTTCGGAAGCTGGGAATTCCCCTAGTGCCGCAGCCCGACTCCCCCGCCTGCTGCGGCGCCGCCGGAGCGTATGCGCTCCTGCAGCCGAGGCTCTCCAACCAGCTTCGGGCACGGAAGGCATCCGCCTTGGAAGCGGGGGCACCCGCAGAGATTCTCACGGCGAATATCGGCTGCCAGATCCATCTTGCGAGCGGGAGCCAGCTCCGGGTGCGCCACTGGATCGAGTTGATCGATGAATGCCAGGAGCAAGCCTGCGCCTCTCCCAGTGCTCGTACCCGACGCGAAGCCAATGGGCATGGACGCAAGGCTTGCCTCAGGGCATAGGAACAGTTGTCAAAGCCCCCCTTTCCAGGCAATCGTCTCTTGTGACTCATCCGTCTCTTGGCTCGTTCCGCCGCGTCCTCGCTGCGCGGGGGGAGCAAGGGGATCGCCCGTACGGGACGCCGGGAACGGGAGGCCCTTCCTGCTCCCCTCGGGAGATCTTGCGCCGATTGCGCGGTGCCGTGCCCGGCTGCCCCTTGCTTTCCCACCCCGAGGAGCTACGACCATACGAATGCGACGGTTTGACCGCCTACCGCCAGATCCCCTTGGCGGTAGCCATTCCGGAATCGGTCGCCCAGGTCCAAGAGATCCTCCGCGTCTGCCGTACTCTCCGCGTGCCGGTGATTCCCCGCGGGGCGGGTACGGGCTTGTCGGGGGGTGCTCTCCCGAATCGATCCGGGCTGGTCCTGAGCATGACGCGCTTTCGAAAGATCCTTGCGGTCGATCCGCTCAACCGGACGGCCCGGGTCGAACCCGGGGTGACCAATCGCGCGATCTCGGAAGCCACATCGCCTTTCGGCCTCTTCTACGCTCCTGACCCTTCGTCGGAAGTCGCCTGTACCATTGGAGGCAACATTGCGGAGAACGCGGGCGGACTCCACTGCCTCAAATATGGGCTGACCGTTCACAACGTCCTTTCCGTAAAGATCCTGACCGCTGAGGGAGAGTGGCTCGTCCTTGGATCGGAAGCATACGACGCCGCCGGCTTCGATCTTCTCGCCCTCCTCATCGGGTCCGAAGGACTGCTTGGGGTAGTCGTAGAAGCGACGGTTCGGCTCCTGCCGCGCCCTCCCTTGGCCCGTTTGATCGTCGCAGCGTTCCCTTCGGTCGAATCCGCCTCCACAGCGGTGGGGAAGCTGATCGGAGAGGGATTCGCTCCGGCAGGCTTGGAAATGATGGACAACTTGGCCATTCGGGCGGCCGAGGCGTTCGTCCATGCTGGCTATCCGGTGGAGGCGGCTGCCCTCCTGCTCTGCGAATTCGACGGAGGACCCGAGGAGGTGGACGATCAGATCGAGCTTGCCGAAAAGCGATTACGGGAGAGCGGCGCTGACTTCTTGCGTTCCTCTTCCTCTGAAGAGGAGAGACTCTTACTCTGGAAAGGGAGGAAATCGGCGTTTCCTGCCGCGGGCCGGATGGCCCCCGATTACTATTGCATGGACGGCACCATTCCCCGACGGAGCCTTCCGGAAGCTCTGCTCCGCATCGCCCGGCTTTCGGAGGAATTCCGGCTGCCGGTTGCTAACGTCTTTCATGCGGGAGATGGCAACTTGCACCCGCTGATCCTCTACGATGCGAGCCACCCTCACGAGCTTCAGCAAGCCGAGCGCCTCGGCCGCCGGATCCTGGAGCTCTGCGTGGAGCTGGGAGGGGTCATCACAGGAGAACATGGCGTCGGAGTCGAAAAGCTTGGGTCCATGTGCATCCAGTTTCGTGCGCCGGAGTTGGCGCAATTTCACCGTATCAAGGAGGCGTTTGATCCAGACGGCATTCTCAATCCGGGGAAGGCGGTTCCGCTGCTCCATCGTTGCGCCGAGCTTGGCGCGATGCACGTCCATCAGGGCGCTCTACCCTTTCCCGAGATTGAACGGTACTGATGTCGAAGAGGGGATCGACGAGAGCCGTTGACCGATTGCACGATAGGAGAAGCTCGTGAGCCTCCAGGACCAGGATCTTACGGATGCCTTGGCGGGCGAGGTAAGGCGAGCTTATGACTCCGGAACTCCGCTCTTCCTCGTCGGCGGCGAGACCAAGCCTTTCCTGGGGCGCTCCGTGACAGGCCGACGCCTTCCTCTGGGAGAGCATCGCGGCATCCTCCGCTACGAGCCGACCGAGCTCGTCTTGACCGCCCGAGCCGGCACACCCTTGAGCCAGATCCATGGCCTGCTCGCCTCGCAGGACCAGTGGCTCCCCTTCGAACCGCCCTCCTTCGGTGCTTCCGCGACGCTCGGCGGCACGATCGCCTGCGGCCTTTCCGGACCCGCACGCCCCTTCACCGGAGCCGCTCGGGACTTCGTACTCGGCGTGCGCCTGCTCGACGGGAGGGGAGAGGTTCTCCGCTTCGGGGGGGAAGTCATTAAGAACGTAGCCGGATACGATGTTTCGCGCTTCGTGACGGGTGCGCAAGGAACTCTCGGCATCTTCCTGGAGATCAGTCTCAAGGTGAGTCCGAGGCCGCCGGCCTCGGCAACGCTCGTGTGGGAAGAGGCACCGGAGACGGCCGTCCGCCGGCTCTGCCGGCTCGCCGCAGAGGCCTTCCCGCTCAGCGCGGCCTGCCACGATGGGGAACGGCTCTTCCTGCGCCTGAGCGGCTCGAAAGCAGGAGTACAAGCCGCAGCCAACCGCATCGGAGGGGAGCGCCTGGCCGAACCAGAGCTCTTTTGGCAGTCGGTCTGCGAGCGCACCCATCCTTTTTTCGCCCGCCCCGGCCCGCTCTGGCGGCTTTCCGTGCCTCCAGCGACCCAGCCTCCGGTGCCGGGCGCGGGCACCCCCTTCATCGACTGGGCCGGTGCGCAGCGCTGGTGGAAAGGGTCGATCGAGCCCGCCGCACTCTGGGAGTGGGCTCGATCCAGGGGCGGGCATGCGACTCTCCTCGACGCGGGCCGATCCTGCCTCCAACCCCTCGAGCCGGCTCTGCTCTCCCTTCACAGGAGACTCAAGGCCTCTTTCGACCCGAAAGGAATCCTCAATCCCGGACGCCTCTACGACCAACTGTGACCGAGCTGGGCCGTCGGCCATCGGTTCGGCAAAGCCTGTAACGAATCGCACCGGGCTCCCCCGCTTTCCGCTTGACTCTTTTCCGCGATATGGGATGCTGAACGAGGTCTGCGAGAGAGGGCCGGGCATCAAGGGTTGAATGTGCTCCTTCTCGTGGCCGCTGCGATCGGGGAGACCCGGCAGATTGGATGTAGTTTGTACTAAGGAAAGATTGCATGAATACAAGATTGTATGTCGGGAATCTCCCGTTCACTCACCGAGAGGAAGACGTTCGCGCGCTCTTTGGCCAGCACGGGAAAGTCACTGAGGTAAATTTGATCATCGACCGTATGACCGGCCAGTCCCGTGGCTTCGCCTTCGTCACGATGGAAACCTCGGAAGAGGCCAAGGCGGCGATCGACAAGCTGCACGGCACGAAAGTCGAAGGAAGAAGTCTCGTCGTCAACGAGGCCAAACCGAAGGAGGAACGTTTCGCACCCTCCGGCTCCGGCTCGGGAGGTTTCCGTAAGCGGGATCGGCGCTAGCCGAGTCTCGCAATTTGGAGAACACTCGCTCTTCTCGTACTTCTCCTGTCGGCGGAGTCCGCGAGAGACGACGCTGACTCGGTGAAGGTTCTCTTTTTAGGCGATGTCGTCGGTGAAGCCGGACGAGAGGTAGTGCGGTGCGCCGTCGTCCGGCTGCGCCAGGAGAGGACGATCGATTTTGTCGTCGTAAACGGAGAGAACTCTGCCGGCGGAAATGGAATTACTCCAAAGATCGCCTACGAGCTTCTCCGCTATGGCGTAGACGTGATCACCTTGGGTGATCACGCCTGGGATCAGCGAGAAATCGTTCCGTTTCTCGCCGACGAGCCTCGCCTGCTCCGCCCACTCAACTACCCTTTAAATACTCCTGGGAGCGGGTCGATCGTCGTCCAGGGCAACGGAAGGAAGCTGGGAGTCCTATGTGCTCTTGGGCGCACGTTCATGACGCCGCAAACGGATAATCCATTTCTGACGGTCCGTCCCGCCTTGGAAGCGATTCGAAGGGAAACCTCTTGCATTCTCGTGGATTTCCATTCGGAGGCGACTTCGGAAAAGATCGCGTTTGGCCGATACCTTGACGGGCAGGTGTCGGCGGTCGTCGGCACGCACACGCATGTGCAAACGGCTGACGGCAAGATTCTTCCGGGAGGCACAGCCTACCTGACCGACGTCGGCTTCTGCGGTGCACACGATTCGGTCATCGGGCGAGAGGTCGGGCCCGTGATTCAGAGGTATGTCACCCTTCTTCCCCAACGCTTTGGCTTGGCTACGAAGGGCCTTCAGGCCGACGGAGTCTTGCTCACCTTGGATGATCCCTCCGGACGAACGATCGCGATCGAGCCAATCCAACTTGCTATTTAGGAAAGTCTATGCGGCTTCCTCCCTTGAAGCCGTTTCCGGGTTGCGTGGCCCTTTCCCTTTGCCTATGGGGCTTCGCCCTGCAAACGGGCTTGCTAGCGGAGACTGAGCCCGCCTCTTCTCCCACTCCGATTCCGCCCCTCTCTTCGATTGTCGATCGGATGGTCAAGAGGCAAGAGTCGCTGGCTCATGAGCTGAATGCCTATCAGTTTCTCGAGCAGATTGAGGTCGATTCGCTCGGATTCGACAATCTCCCCCGAAAGCGCTCTCACTTCGTGATCCGGGTTCTCCCGAACAGCCATGCTCTGATCCTCACGGATGTGCGCGGTGACGAGAAGGCCAGAAGGGAGATGTCGGAGGCAGAGGTCAAACGAGCTCGCCGGGGGATCGAAACGGTCTATTCCTTGCGAAGGGCGGTTCCCCGGTTCCGCGTGGTGCTCCTCGGCCACGGCGATTGGCATGGAGAGCCAGCCTATCACCTCGGCTTTTCCGGCAAGCCGGACGAGCCCTATCGAACTCCCTTGGAGAAGATTCTCAACCAAGTGCATGGAGAGATGCACGTAAGCGCGAGCGACTATTCGATTTTGGAAACGCACGCGTTCCTGGCCCAACCGGTCAGCGTCGCCTGGTTTCTCGTCCGCTTCGAACGCCTCGCTTTTTCCTATGTCGCTCAGCGCATCCCTCTCGGCTATGTTCCCAGGACGGTCGTGTTTCATTATCGAGTTCGGATTCCGTTCGCTTCCCGCCATGAGCGACAGAAGATCGAGCTCGTCGATTACCGTCTGGCCAAGCCGACCGGGAATTCGCCCGGCCCATGAACACCGTCGCCCGTTGAGGAAAGACTCAGGTTCCCCATGAACACCCTCCCCATCGTATCCGGCTTTGGTCGGAAACCCTCCCGGCCGCAGCTTCGTGGGCTACGTGGCGCAGTCTGGCTCGTAGCTTCCCTGGTGTTCCTGATTCTCATCCATCCGGCTCCCCTGGAGGCTCGCCGGGCAGCGATGACCCCCTTTCTGACGGAGCGGCTCGCCCGTTTTCTGGATACGTTACCCGAGGGCAATCAGCTGTTGATTCGCAGTTACCTCGCCTTCGACTGCACTCACTCCCTCGTGGGACCCTCGATGTGCGAAAAGCGGGGCTTCTTTTTCGTGATCGAGAGAGGAAACGAGCGGCGAGGCAACCTTCTCTTCGGCAGCAGCGGAAACGAGTTCCGCTTCCTCCACTACTTCTCATTCTCCAGCCCTTACGCCGAGCTTCCGAAGATCGGCCTTTCTCAGGAAGAGGTGATCTGCGTGGCTCTCCTTTGGGCTCAGCACGAACTGAACAGCGAGGGGCGGAACGCTCTCCAGGCCATGGTTGCCAACCGCCAATTTCATTCGGCGCCTCTCCAGAGGACCGCCTATCGCTTGCTGGGAATCAACTGTCCATAGAGAGAGCCGAAAGCTGCATTCGTTGACACGGGCTGTCGCCCAGGGCTTGCACGGACCGCCGCCTTTCGAAAGATCTCCCTGGACAAGATCGACCACCATGGGAGGTCTGGCGGACGAGGATGGGCGAGGGGAAGACGGCGCGGGCAGCCGAAGGCGGGAGAGAAAAAGACGGTCGAAGGGGATTCTAAAAAGAAGACGCTCTCCAAGAGGCCGCTGGAGGAGCGCAAGAAATAAGCCGCCCAAAAGAAGAAGCACGGCTT
>JABEBX010018122.1_pt1 | contig 13522 bp, 9 predicted proteins | sample 7245971 | NCBI WGS metagenome assembly JABEBX01 (sample SAMN14506365, study PRJNA622280) | hot springs metagenome | biome: hot spring [ENVO:00000051]|acidic hot spring [ENVO:00002120]; feature: spring [ENVO:00000027]|sediment [ENVO:00002007]; material: sediment environment [ENVO:01001048]... | reverse complement strand
CCTGAAGGGGATCGGGTTTTGTCTGACCGGGAATGGGCCATGATCAGTGATCAATGGTGCTCAGATATGGGTATGGATGCCTACGCCACCGTCTGTCATGGCGACCATATCCATATCCTGTTTTCCCGCATCAACAGCGATGGTTCCGTGGTTTCCGATTCCAACGATTACCGACGTGGAGAGGCCGCTGTCCGGAAAATAGAGCAGGATTTCAATCTGGTGAAGGTGGAACCTTCCTCTTTACTGGAGCCAGAAAATGCCCTCAATCACAAGAAGGCCCCGACCAAAGGGGATTTCATGGCGATAGAAAAAGGCGAGATACCTGCACGCCTGTTCATGCAGCAGGCTCTGGATGCGCTCCTGGAGAAAAAGCGGACCGTGACGCAGTTCATCGAGGATCTTGAAACGCTGGGCGTCATCGTTCAGCCGAACCTGGCCACCACCGGAAAACTGTCCGGCTTTGCCTATCACTACGGTGATTATCGCTTCACCTCAAATAGCCTCGGCCGTGGTTATAGATTGAGCAATATGCAGAAGAAGGGGCTTTCCTATGAGCAAGACAGAGATATTGAAAGAATACGCGCAGCAAAAGACCGAACAGCAAGTTTCCTGGCTGACGAACGCGCCGGAGATGATCCGGCAAATCCAGCAGATGCGGCAGGAGCTATCGCGGTTACCGGAGGCGTTGGCGAATCAGATAGCCGAGAGCTTGGGGCCGATGGAGGAAATGGCTCAAGCCCTGGACCAGGGTTTGGATACGCAGAGGGCGATCATGCAGCCTCTGATACAGGCCGCCGTGGACGCCATCCAGAAAGAGATGCAGACGCTTTCGCAGGACAAAGTGAAACGGTCGGTGAAAATGGCCAGGGAATCTCGCCAGAAAGCGATGCAATCGAATCGAGAATTGAATTACTGGAAGCAGGAAGCAAAGGCTTTACGGGAGGAGATTCAAAAGATACGGCAACAGTTCTGGATAGCGGCAGGATCAGCGGCGATACTGGCAGCGGTCGTGATAGGGATGATTCTGGGATTGTTACGGTAACGAATTGGAATGATCGCTTCAAAAAAGCGTCTGCGGCAAAGCGTCGAGCTAAAGAACAAAAGCAAGATTCACCTGATAGACAGGCTGATTATCCAAGTTTGCGTGATGCCGCCCACATGGCTGATCTGGTGGCTTACCTGCAGTCTATTGGCTTGCCCGTCCAAAAATCCGGGGTGAAAGATTGGGTGGTGGATGACCGTTATCGCGTAACACAAGAAAAGGATGGGCATTTCGTCTGGTGTGACTGGGAAGGGGCTGATGGTGGTGATCCCATTGACTTCTGTCAGAAGGAGTTGGGTATGAGCCATCAGCAGGCATTGGCTGATCTTGCAGGTTCAACAATCACGAAAAATGGGCCAAGAAGAACGGTCCTATCTCATCAACTGCCTGTTGCTCCACCGGTCTGTCGGAATTCTGATCCGGTCATGCACTATTTGCAGGATCGCGGTATCAGCCAAAAAACCATCCGGAGTGCACAAGGGGCAGGGTTCCTACGATTTGTGGATTACAAAGGGATTCCCTCTGTGGCCTTTTGTGGCAGGGGGGATGGTCAATTGCGATCCATGACCCTCAGGCTGACCCAATCTATTCCGTCCTGGGACGGGGAAAAACCACTGACAAAGTTGGACGTAAAGCGCTCCGATAAATCGTATCCGGCTATCTGGCATGGGGATGATCGAGGTTCTGTCTGGGTTGTGGAGGGCGGTATGGATGCCCTGGCCACTATCGAATGGCATAAGTCCCAACAGAAGCCAATCCCCTGTATCATCGTCTCTGGCGGGGCGGGTGTCCGCTCGTTTTTGGGCCGGCCGCACGTGCAGAAGATACTGAAAGAGGCCGATACAGTTTATGTGGCTATGGAACGCGAGAAAAATACCAAAACCCAGGCCAAAACCGATGCCGCCCACGAACAGCAGATCGATAAAATCTGGAAGCTCGGTTGCGAAAAGGTGTTTGCCTGGATGCCACCGGCCGGCACCAAAGACATCACCGATGCATGGAAAGCGGGGGCTTTGCCGGATCCGCACGATCCTTTGGCGCATATGCGGAAGAAAATTGGGGATGAATCCGTATCAATTTCGCTACCAGCACCTGCGATTGTGTCAACGTTTGATTGGGAGTAGGGAAAAACCACCCGGCGACCATACAGAAGTTGAGCGCGATATTGAATCACTCCAGCAACTTCGCCAGATCTTCTGCCCTCAAGTGCGTATAGCGTTTCAGCATCTGCAAGGTCTTGTGTCCAGTGATGGCGGCAACCTGCACAGGATTAAGTCCTTTCTCAAAGAAGCGACTGGTGGCCTCGTGACGGAGGTCGTGGAAACGCAGATCTTTTATTTCAGCGCGTTTGCAGGCTGCGGCAAATGAATGGGAAATATCTGTGCCTGGAAAAACCTTGCCGTTTATGTTACGCGGTAACTTTTTCAGGACGGCAATGGCGCGACTGGACAGTGGAATGAACCGATCTTCCCCATTTTTAGTGTCAAGTAATTGGGCAGTACATTTGGTAAAGTCAACATCCTTCCAGAGTAACTTCTGTATCTCCCCCCGCCGCATCCCGGTTTCCAGGGCGAACAGGATGATAGCCTTTAATGATGGAGTACATTCGCCCAACAGCTTCCTTTCTTCAATCGGTGACAACCGTCGGTCCCGTGCCTTACCTGGTGATGGTTTCCGCACTGACAATACCGGATTGCGTAACCCTTCCATACGCCACTCCTTCATGGCGACCGTGTACAGATTGGAGATGATGGCGAGTTCCAGGCGGACGGAGCTATCAGAAAGTCCCGCCTTCAATCGCCGATCCCGATATTCTGCGAGGTCAGCGCCGCGAATTCGTGATAAGTGCAGTTTGGCGATTTTGTCCGTCTTGAGGTTGCCGATACGGTAGAGTTCAATCTTGCCCGATTTCTTCAGGCTAGAGACTTCTCTTCCGTAACGATCCAGAGCATCAGCCAGCGTTGTGCAGTCCGCGTCGCTCTGATTCTGCCACAATCCGCGCTCCATGGCGGATTCTGTGAGTCGTGCCCACGCTTCCGCATCCCGTTTGGTCCGAAAGGTTTTCGACTGGCTCGGATACCCCTTTTTGCGCACGATGGCTTGCCATCCAATCGTGACGCCATCCTGGTCTTCCCGTGAATTTATAGTCGCCATGCTGCACTCCCGCTGCAATCAATCCGGAAGCTTAGTGCAGCATATGTGCAGCGTAAAATCAATTTGAATTTGCGAATTGACTCTAAGTATTTGGTGCGAAAGGGGAGACTCGAACTCCCACGCCGTGCGGCGCTGGAACCTAAATCCAGTGCGTCTACCAATTCCGCCACTCTCGCTTACGCGCTATCTTATGCGGAATAGTCCCGGACGACAATCATCGGAGTATCGAGCATGAGCAAGTCACAGCAACCCCATCGGTTACGCCGTTTGCTGGCAGTGGAGTCGGCGCGGATCATGGCGGAGGAGGGCGTCGTGGATTTTCGGGTAGCCAAGGAAAAAGCGGCGCGGCGTTTGGGTGCGGGGGGGGATGCCCAGCACCACTGGCCGAATAACAGTGAGATAGAATCAGAATTACATGCCCGCCTGCAGCTTTTTCATGGACCTGCCCATGCGGTGGATTTGCGCGAACTGCGCGAGCGGGCGCTGAAAGCCATGCAGTGGCTGGAGGTGTTTCAGCCGCGTCTGACCGGCCCGGTGTTGAATGGTACGGCTACGCGCCATGCGGCAATTACCCTGCATTTATTTGCGGATGCCCCTGAGACGGTCATTTTCTTTTTGATGGATCAGAAAACGCCCTATGAAGAAAGCTGGCAGCGCCTGCATTTTGGCGATGCCCCGGCGCAAGATTATCCCTGCCTGAAAATTGACTACGCAGACACGGAGATTCGTCTGGTCATTTTTGCGCTGGATGAAGACCGGCGCAGTCCCGCTTCGCCTGTGGATGGAAAACCGGTGAAGCGTGCGACTGGTCAGCAATTGCGCAAAATGCTGGAATAAGAGCAGACGCGAAAAGGACTTTAACATCCAAAATTTTCGATTTATTCCTGACCCGTTGGCAAAATAGCGTTTTCCTGTTCACGGGGGCGCAGGTGTTGCCAGCTGACCAAAGCCAGTGCGACAAAAATGCAGACCATTCCCACACCTTCCCAGCCTCCCGGAGTTTCTCCCAATTGCAGCCAGGCGGCAACGACGCCAATCAGCGGCGCTGCCAGGGTGCCCATGCCCGCGATTCCCGAGGGCAGTTTCTGCAAGGCGTAGGCCCAGAGAAAATAGGCCAGAGCAGTACCGGGAATAGCATTATAAAGCAGGGCACCGACAAATACGGGTGTCCAATGAACCGTCAGCGGGTCAATAAACAAGGTCATGACAATCAGCCCGAGTCCGCCGAAAATGGTTTGCCACAAAGTACTGTTGAATAAATCCATGTCGGGGGGCGCATAACGCTTTTGCCAGAGGGCGGAACTGGCCCACAAAATGCCTGAAATCAGTGCAATCACGCTGCCAGTCCATTCGCCGTCGAAACTCCAGGGCTTCAGAATGGCAATCAGACCCAACAGGGCCAATAGCACGGCGGGCCATTGTAATCCGTGCAATTTCTCGCCGAGTAGAGGCCAGGCAAACACAATCAGCCAAAGCGGCATCATGTAGACCAGAATGGCCGTTTTTCCGGCGCCGCCATATTCCAGCGCCCAGAGAGCAAGCCCAATAAAGCCGGTGGTTTGCAACAGGCCGAAGGGAATGATATAGCGGGCTGAGGGCATCCGCAGTGGTCTTTTCAGCCAGATGATCAGGGGAATCAGGACGATGACACTTAGCCAAACGCGCAGAGTGGCAAACAGCAGGGGTGGGCAGTCGCTTATGGCGACTTTCATGACGACCCAGTTATATCCCCAGATTATGGACAACAGGGCCAGTGCAGCCAAAGGCCAGAGTGTCACCGGTTTTTTGGGGGAAGGCATCAGTCTGTGGCTCCAGAATGTAAAAACCGGGATGGCAACCCATCCCGGCGATTCACTTAACCCCTCCCTGTGGAGAGATAAGCGACGTTTTAGCGCAATTTGGCCCGATCGTATTGTTCTGGCCAAGGCAAGTCTACTCCCAGTTCACGGGCGGCGTGCAGGGGCCAGTAAGGATTGCGGAGTAATTCCCGGGCAAGGGCGATACCATCGGCTTGTTCTGTAAGCAGAATATGTTCGGCCTGCATGGCTTCGGTAATCAGTCCGACGGCAACAGTGGGTAATCCGGTTTGTTCGCGTATTTGTTGTGCGAAGGGCGTCTGAAAGCCAGGGCCAGCCGGAATGACCGCATCAGGGGTCATTCCGCCGCTGCTACAGTCAATAACGTCCACAGCTCTTGCCTGCAACTGCTTGGCCAGGGCGACGGATTGTTCCAGATCCCAGCCACCGGGTACCCAGTCTGTGGCCGAAATGCGAACCCACAGAGGCAGATGGTCGGGCCAGACCGCGCGCACGGCATCGGTGATTTCCAGGGGCAGACGCATCCGGTTTTCGAGGCTGCCACCATAGGCGTCATCCCGATGATTACTGATGGGCGAAAGAAAGCTGTGCAGGAGGTAACCATGGGCCATGTGCAGTTCGAGAACTTCAAATCCGGCATGGAGCGCTCTTTGTGCAGCAGCCACAAAGTCCTTGCGGACCTTTTCGATATCCTGAGCAGTCATGGCCTCGGGTACCGTGTGAGCCGGACTGAAAGGCAGCGGGCTGGGGCCATAAGGTTGCCAACCCTGTTCCGCATCAGGCGCGATAGGTGCGCCGCCGGCAAAGGGGGCCTGAGTAGAGGCCTTGCGTCCGGCATGGGCAATTTGTATGGCAGCTACGGCCCCCTGTTTTTTCATGAAGCGGACGATGGGTGCCAGAGCTTCGGCTTGGGAGTCGTTCCAGATACCCAGATCGCGCGGAGAAATGCGACCCTCGGGACTTACAGCGCTGGCTTCGGCCATGACCAGTCCGGCGCCACCCACCGCGCGGCTGCCGAGGTGAACCATGTGCCAGTCACCGGCTACCCCGTCCGGGGTGGAGTACTGACACATGGGGGCGACGACAATGCGGTTGCGCAGCGTGATGCTGCGCAGGGTCCAGGGTGTGAACAGTTTGTGACTCATGCCTGCCCTCCAAGATGCTGACTGAAATGATCCAGGGTAAGGCGCCAGCCTTCGGCGGCAGCTTCGGGACGATAGCTGTCACGCGGGTCGGCAAAAAACCCGTGAGGGGCACCGGGGAACAGCGTCAGGGTATAACGCTTTTTGGCGGTGCTGAGGGCTGCGGCAATGCGTCCATGTTCTTCCGGGGTGATGGATTGATCTTCGGCCCCGTAAAGGAGTAGCAGCGGGGCGCGCATCTGCTCGACCAGATGCAGGAGCGGTTGGCGTCCGGCCGGATCCTTATCCGGGCATATTCGTACACCTTGCCATGATACAAATCGGGGACGATGGCGCAGTATCCCGCCCTGGCAAATCGTTCGGCTACTTCCTGAAAATGGCTGTTTACGCCAAAAGCTTCAATAAATATGACGACGCCAGGATGCGGGCCGTTGCCGCCGGGGCGGGCGTACCAGGCGCGGGGACCATTTTCCAGTTGTAGCCATTCGGAATGAATTTCAGACATCACTCTACCTCCTTATTCGAGCATGAAAAAAGGGAAGGGGGGATTGTTACGGGATCAGACCGCTAAAGACTGAATATAAACTTGTAGTTGCCGGAGGCAACGTTGGTAGGCGTCGATGGATTGGGCGTTTTTGCCCAGCCCGACACAGCCTTCAATGGAAGCAACAATATAAAGGGCGATATCCTCGGGATTCGAGTCCTGACGTACCTGACCTGCGGATTGACCTTCCTTGAGTGCCTGTGTGACGACTTCTACCCAACGTTCAATGATTTTTTGCAGACCCTGCCGAAAGGATTCATCCAGAGGACTCATTTCCTGAATCAGGTTGTTGAGCGGGCAACCATAGCGAATAACGGATTCATCCGCTTGGGAAATTTTCTCTGCAATGAGATTGTACAGACCAATGATGGGATTATCGTGTTGGGCGAGCATGGTAAACCAGCGCTCTTCCAGTTGCGGCCCGATCACTTCTTCAATGACCGCGAGCCCGAGATCGCGCTTGGTACCAAAATGATGATAAAGCGCCCCTTTGCTTACAGAAGTGTTGGCGAGGATACGCTCCAGACTCGCAGCCTGAAAGCCGGATTCCAGAATTTCGTGGTAAGCAGCATCCAGAAGATCGTTGCGGGTCTGTTCGGGATTACGCGTTTTACGTTGGCTCATAGTCATCATAAGCTTGGAAGATACCGACCAAACGGTATCTTGTCAATAAAGCATACGTCCGGTTTGGGAAAATGAGTTCAGCGCGTTAAACTGACAAGCAGTGTTTGAAGGCGAATCGGGGTGGTGGATGAAAGCATCAATAGATTTTCAGCGGCAGGGTGACAAGCAGAATTCGGCTTTTTTTGAAGAATGGTTAGGGCGCCTGTTGGAAGATCGCGATCGCCAGGGGCTTACGGAAAATATTGGCCGCATCGATGCGCTGATGATTACGGTAGAGCCGGGACATTCTGCCGCTTATGTGCATGAATTGTGTTTGATGACGCCTTACAATTATCTGGTCACCCTCGAAACCGATCAGCATTCCACCCACATTCTCCGCATTGATATGAATGCGCCCGATGTGTTGGTTCGTGAAGTGAAAGATCCCAATCTGCATGGTATTTTCCGCAGCCTGAACGAGGTGTATCCAGTGGGGGCCAAGCGTCCCAACTCGCGATACATGGGAGAAGTCTTTCAGGTCAAAAATCTCCATGAAGTAGTTGCCGTACAAAAAAACCGCGAAGTTCGGTTTTTTAATCAGGAGCAGGTGCGGCACCTGGAGTTGCCGGGCAATATGGTTATCGTCAAACCTTCTCCCTATACCCACAATATTGTCGGTTACTGGGAACGGCCTGATGATGACATCCGCGTTTATTCCCTCGGCGTGTCTTCCATTCGCGATGATATGCAGGTGGCTTTTGAACAAGCCAAAGTGTTACGAGAACAACTGGGTCTGGAGCAATTACTGCTGCCCATCGATCATCTGGCAACCCGGGTATACAGTCAGAACCGGGAAGCCGCCATTCTCGAATATCTGACTCTGTCCAGTTATTACTACTGGGGTTCTTACGATATTCCCGACCAGAACTCTTCTACCAATGTTACCAAAAGCGTGCATTATGAAAATGTGTTGAATAGTCCTGCCAAGGTGTTTACCGCTGCCAATCATCCTTATTTTTGCAATCATTTGATTGGTCAGCCTTCGCCCACCGAGGCCTTTGTGCGTAATTTTGGCCCCCGCCTGCATCACATTGCCGTGGGCGTGCAAGACGGACGTACCCAGGATCAGATCAACATTGATTATGTGGTGGACGCTCTGCGAAATTGCGGGCAGAAGTTTCTGTTGCAGGTCATCGGTTCGGAGCAGGAAGGCTTGAAACAGATTTTTTCCAGTGCTTCCGAGCACTCTTCCCTGATTATTGAATACGTGCAGCGTTTTGGTGGATTTCAGGGGTTTTTCACCAAGGAAAATGTCGCTGACCTGACCGCTGCTGCGGGCGCCGATGAGACGCTGCGCAGCCTGGATGCAGAAGCCCGCGCCTGAGCTAAAAATAGCGCAGGGATAAATCCAGGCTCTGTAAATTCCGGGTAAGACTGCCGACAGAGATAAAATCGACGCCGGTAGCGGCCACAGCGGCTATGTTGTGGATGCCCATATTCCCCGAAGCTTCCAGAGGAATTTTTCCGGCCACTCTCTGCACGGCCTGGCGCAGGGATTCCAGCCCGAAATTATCGAGCAGGATCATGTCCGCCCCTGCCACCAAAGCTTCTTCGAGTTGTTCCAGATTTTCCACCTCAATTTCGGTGCGGGTCAGGGCCGGAGCAAGGGACCTGGCAGCACTCAGCGCCGCCGTAATGCCACCACAGGCGGCAATGTGATTTTCCTTGATGAGAATCCCGTCAAACAGCCCCAGCCGATGGTTGTGCCCGCCACCCACACGCACCGCATATTTTTGTGCCTGACGTAAGCCGGGTATGGTCTTGCGGGTGTCCAGCAGGCGGGTCCTGCTGCCCTTCAGCAATTCTACAAAATGATACACGGCCGTTGCGGTGCCCGACAGGGTCTGGAGAAAGTTCAGGGCGCAACGCTCGGCGCTGAGGAGGGCGCGGGCTGGGCCTTCGAGGTGGCACAGCACCTGATCGGCGGTAACGGCGCTCCCTTCGGCAACTTCCCAGTGTAGCTTCAGTTGCTCGGAAACTGCGGCAAACGTGGCCGTGGCGTAGGGTTGTCCACAGAGAATCCCCGGCTCACGACTGATGATGCGGGCCTGGAGTGTCTGCGCTTCGGGAATGAGTGCAGCGGTCAGATCACCGCTCCCGAGGTCTTCGCGAAGGGCCTGTTTGACGACATCTATGAGGTCTTCAGGAATCATTCCAACTCCTTGGTTTTGCTGCCTACCCAAAACAGCCAGATTAATCCTGCGCAGGCGGCAGTCAATGAAGCCAGTAAAATGCCCAACTTGGCTTCTTCTACCAGCAATGCATCTTTAAAGGCCAGGTCACTGATAAATAGAGACATGGTGAAGCCGACCCCGGCCAGACCGGCAGCACCAAGAAGATGGGGCCAACTCACCCCGCTGGGCATGCGGGCCATTCTGATTTTGATGGCCAGCCAGCTTGCCAGGGAAATGCCGACAAATTTCCCGAGCACCAGTCCCAGAAAAATACCCAACGTGACCCGGCTGAGCAGCATTTCAATGCTGATGTGGGCGAAATTGATGCCGGCATTGGCCAGCGCAAAAATGGGAATCACGGCAAAAGTTACCCAGGGCTGGAGGCGATGTTCCAGATGTTGTTGCGGGGCAATGGCCTCGGCACTGCTGTGTTCAATGCTTTGAATGATGCCCGCGAGCTTGCCGTTGACCAGCGGATCAAGCCGTTTGCTGTGAATGATGGTATCGCGCAGGTTTTCACTGCGGGCGCTGAGGGTGTCCGCCAGTTGGTCAGGACGAACCCGTCCCCGTGCAGGGATGGTGAAGGCGAGCAGAATGCCGGCGACCGTGGCATGAATGCCGGAGAGCATCACAAAATACCAGAAAGGCAGCCCCAGAATCAGGTAAGGCAGAACTTTGCGAACGCCACTCTGGTTAAGCAGAATCAAGGCCAGCAGAATCAAGCCGGCGATGATCAATGCCGAAACATTCAGTGATGGCGTGTAAAAAATAGCAATGACCAGTACCGCGCCAAGATCATCGGCAATAGCCAGAGCGGTCAGAAATACAATCAGGTTACGCGGGATCCGCCAGGCCAGTAAAACCAGGATGCCAATGGCAAAGGCAATGTCTGTGGCCATGGGAATTCCCCAGCCTTCGGCGGCAGGCCCGCTGGGATTGATTTGGTGATATATCAGTGCAGGTACCAGCATCCCGCCCCCTGCGGCAATAATGGGCAGGGCTGCGTCCCGTAGGGAAGATAATTCTCCTACCAGAAATTCCCGTTTTAATTCCAGACCGACCACAAAAAAGAACACGACCATCAGTCCGTCATTGATCCAGTGGTGCAGACTCTGGTCGAGTATCCAATGACCCCAATGGATGCCGAAATGATTTTCCCAAAACAGGTGATAGGACTGATGCCAGGGGGAATTGCTGAGGAACAGGGTTAGCAGTGTCGCGACAATGAGAATAATTCCACCTGCTGTCGCGCGTCGCAAAAACTGCTCGAAAGGCGAAAAGACCTTGCCAAAGAGCAGTTCGAGGGGGTAGTAATGTGTTTGGCGAGACTCGGAATCCGCCATGTTCAGAGCAACTCCAGTCGTGCTGCCTGTTCCTCCAGTTGCTGCAGGGCCGCTTCAATTTCCCGCAAACGCTCTTCTTCCTTGGCGACGACTTCGGCGGGAGCACGGCTACGAAAACTTTCCTGGCCCAGTTTACCGAGGGTCTTACCCCGGTCGGATTCCAGACGTTGCTGTTCCTTGTGCAAACGTGCCCGCTCAGCACCCACATCTATGACCCCGGCCAGAGGGACCAGGACTTTCAGATCTCCCAGCAGTTGCAGAGCGGCCGGGGGGGCTTCTTCGCTGTCTGACAGCCATTCCAGACTGCTTAAACGGGCCAGGGCAAACAGCCAGGGTTGGTAGTGCTCTGCACGGGTACGATCCCGGGTATCGCCGCCTTGCAACAAAACTGGCAGTAATTTGCTGGGCGGGATGTCCATCTCACCACGAACGGAGCGTACGGCGCGAATGGCATTGATGAGCCATTCCGTATCGGCATCGGCCTCGGGATCCACACGTTGCAGATCGGCTATGGGGTAGGGCGCTACAGCAATGCTGCTACCGCCTTTGTCGAGCATGGGTGCAATGCGCTGCCAGAGTTCTTCACTGATGAACGGCATCACCGGATGCAGCAGACGTAAACCGGCTTCCAGTACCCGCAACAGGGTGTTGCGGGTTCCGCATTGCTGCGCCGCCGTAAACGGGCTGTCTTCACGCAGCACCGGTTTGCAGAGTTCAATGTACCAGTCGCAGTAATCATTCCAGAAAAATTGGTACAGTGCGTGGGCAGCATCGGCAAAGCGATACTGATCAATGGCAGTATTTACTACTGCTTCACAGTGCTGCAGGCGTCCGATAATCCAGCGTTCCGGGGCCATCAGTTCTCTCTCGCCGTGCAGCAGGCTGATTTCGGGAACCTGCATCATGGCAAAACGCGCGGCATTCCAGAGTTTGTTGCAGAAATTACGGTTACCTTCCACGCGTTTCAAATCAAATTTGATGTCCCGACCCTGGGTGGCCAGAGCAGTAAAGGTAAAACGCAGGGCGTCAGTTCCGAAGGCGGGAATCCCCTCGGCAAATTCCTTGCGCGTGGATTTTTCGATTTTGGCAGCCATTTGCGGCTGCATGAGTCCCCTGGTGCGTTTGGCAACCAGATCTTCCAGGCTGATTCCATCGATCAAATCGATGGGATCCAGCACGTTGCCCTTGGATTTACTCATTTTCTGGCCTTCGGCATCGCGGACCAGGCCATGGATGTACACTTCCTGGAAGGGTACTTCATCCATGAAGCGTAAACCCATCATGATCATGCGTGCGACCCAGAAGAAAATAATGTCGAATCCGGTAACGAGAACGCTACCCGGATAAAAGCGCGCGAGATCCGGTGTTTTTTCCGGCCAGCCAAGAGTTGTAAATGGCCAGAGGGCGGAGCTGAACCATGTGTCGAGCACATCGGGATCCCGTTCGAGGACCACGGGCATCCCGTAATGGCGGCTGGCCTGACTGTGGGCTTCCGCTTCGTGGCGTGCGACAAATATGTGCCCGTCGGGTCCATACCAGGCCGGAATCTGGTGTCCCCACCAGAGCTGCCGGGAAATACACCAGTCTTCAATCCGGTTCATCCAGTCAAAATAGGTTTTGTTCCAGTTTTCCGGCACAAAGCGAATCCGGCCTTCTTCTACGGCCTTGATGGCGGGTTCAGCCAGTGGTGCCACTTTCACATACCACTGATCCGTCAAATAGGGTTCAATGACCGCCAGGGAACGATCGCCACGCGGCACCATCAGTTTGTGCGCGTCTGTCTGTACCAGCAGTCCTTCACTTTCCAGTTGGGCCAATATCTGCTTGCGCGCAGCATAGCGGTCCAGACCTCTGAGTGCGCTCGGAATCTCTTCGGCCGGGACGGATTCTGCGCTGGTAAACACCTCAAGACTGTCACGAATACGGGCATCTGGGGTAAATACGTTGATCAAGGGTAAATGATGACGCTGACCCACCTGATAGTCATTAAAATCATGAGCCGGAGTGATTTTGACACATCCCGAGCCAAATTCCGGATCGACATAATGATCGGCAATGACCGGAATTTCTCGCCCCATGATGGGCAGACGCAGAGTTTTGCCAATCAGGGCGGCATAACGTGGATCGTCGGGGTGCACAGCAACAGCGGCGTCTCCGAGCAGGGTTTCCGGACGGGTGGTTGCCACCACCAGAGAACCACTGCCATCACTCAGTGGATAACGAATGTGCCAAAGGAAACCGTCTTCTTCCTCGCTGAGTACTTCCAGGTCGGATACTGCGGTGCGCAGGACCGGATCCCAGTTGACCAGACGTTTACCACGATAGATGAGGCCTTCATCGTGAAGTTGCACAAATACTTCGGTGACCGCTTGTGACAAACCGCTATCGAGGGTGAAGCGTTCTCGCGTCCAGTCACAGGAGGCGCCCAGACGGCGCATCTGTCGGGTAATATGCCCCCCTGACGCATGACGCCATTCCCAGACTTTCTCTAGAAAAGAGCTGCGCCCCATCTGATGACGGTCACCACCCTCCTGCACAATCTGGCGTTCCACCAGCATTTGTGTGGCAATTCCGGCGTGGTCGGTGCCGGGTTGCCAAAGTGTTTCTTCGCCGCGCATCCGGTGAACCCGGACAAGAATATCC
>JABEBX010020277.1_pt1 | contig 13537 bp, 9 predicted proteins | sample 7245971 | NCBI WGS metagenome assembly JABEBX01 (sample SAMN14506365, study PRJNA622280) | hot springs metagenome | biome: hot spring [ENVO:00000051]|acidic hot spring [ENVO:00002120]; feature: spring [ENVO:00000027]|sediment [ENVO:00002007]; material: sediment environment [ENVO:01001048]... | reverse complement strand
ATTGATGTACGGGCTGAAGCCCGTACCCTTCAAACTGAGCCACCACCTCGCCTCGCTGGCGCCGGATTTCTTGAAATTCTTCATTCCGAGCTGGTCCGGGAGTCCACGGATGGCCGTTCCCGCCTGTTGCCCGGGAACGAAGGCCGGGAGCCGGCTCTTTTTCAGCGAGATCTTCGACACGTCTCCGCCCCTGTCCTCTCTTTCCTAAATGTTTGCCCGCCAGTAGCCTATTACTATCCCGTTGGCGCCGCCAGCGCTTCGATTCGACGCACCATGCTTCCGAACAACCGCCGCGTCAGATGGCTCTCTGCCAGGAACAGCCAGTAGTACCTTGCGTGCTTTACCAGCCTGCCGCCGGTTTTCACCAATCGCTGTTGCAAACTTGTCAGCGACCAGTTCTCGATCCTCGCCGGCAGCACCAGCCGCCGCCGCAGGTTGCCCTCCAGAGCCTTATCGTTCTGTTCAAACCCTCATCAATACTGACGTTGACGGCGATCTGATGGTTCCAGCTTGAGAATCAAAATGGAAATGTAGGTTTGTGCTTGGATTCCCCGCGCTAAAGCGCGGGGCTAACAAATGTTGAGCCTACGGCGCGCGCAAAATAGAACCGTCTTTGCCGACAATGAACGTTCATGCGATTGCCCGCCCCCCCGGTTCCTATCCGGGTACCGGTCCGTTCAACATCTATCACGGCGCGGGAGATCGTGTTACATTCGGGCCATGAAGAAGTTTGCCGTCGCTGCCGTCTTGTCGATGGTCTTGGCCGTGCCGGCGTTCGCCATGCACCACCATCATCTGAAGCATCCCAAGCCGGTTCACCCGCAGCAGCGGCAGCACGATGCTAAGCGGCCCAAGGCAACTCGCCAGCAGCAGCGGCATGATGCAAAGCGTCCCAAGGCAATTCACGCGCGAAAGCCTCACGCGCGAGAACCTCATTTGAAGCACCCGGCCAATCAGCGTGCCGGGGGCCGGGGCCCCCGGAGGCATCATTTCCACCTTTGGCCGTTCCACAAGAAGCGGTGAAGTATTTGGCCGCTTGGCAGCGCAGCGTACTGTAGGGCTGAAGCCATCTATTCCATGCAGGTCAGAGCCATGCCAGAACAGACAGAACAAGACGTTGTCCGTTATCCCATCGGCCGCTTCACGCCTCCGGCTGCGAGCACACCCGCCGCGCGCGCGGCCCACATTGAAACCATGCGCCTGCTGCCTGAGCGGCTGCGCGCCGCGGTCGCCGGGCTGAGCGAGACCCAGCTCAACACGCCCTACCGGGAGGGCGGCTGGACGGTGCGGCAAGTGGTGCACCACCTGGCCGACACCAACGCCAACGTCTACGTCCGCTTCAAGCTGGCGCTGACTGAAGATTGGCCCACCGTCAAACCCTTCGATCAAGCGGCCTGGGCAAATCTGCCCGACAGCGCCCGGCTGCCCGCCGGCGCTTCGCTGGCCTTTCTCGACGGCCTGCAAGGCCGCTGGATGGCGCTGCTGGAAGCCATGAACGAAGACGATTTTCAGCGCGGCTTCAACCATCCCAAGATGGGCCGCCAGACGCTGGCCGCGGCACTGGCCCTGTATGCATGGCACGCGCGCCACCACACCGCGCACATCACCAGTCTGCGCCGGCGCCAGGGCTGGTAAGGCAGCGATAGGCAGGCAAGAAGTGGCAGGGTTGACCCGTCGTCCCGGCGCACCACCCCATCGGCAAAAGCCCGTCGTTGGTGAGTCAGCGGCTGAACCTCCGTCCGCCGCGCACCTGGCACAGGCCATCGAAGCCTACTTAGCGGACCACCCGGCGGCGGCGCTGCTCGAAGAGGGTCAAGTGCTCTTCGACATGCGCACCGCGCACTATTCGGTGGGCGAGTCGCACGGCCGCTGCCTGCTGGAACTGTGGAGCGAGGAGCGCAACCTGGTGCGCACGGTGGTAGACCTCCAGGAGCGCGCGCAATGCCTGCGCCTGACCACGCGGCGCATGGGCGCGGCCAAGCCGCAAGTGTTGGAACTCGCGCCCACAAACGACCGCCGCACTCCTACGGCGCGCGAGGCTGCCCGCCGAAACTACCAGCGGCTGCTGGAGCGGGCGCTCACGCGGAGCTTCATCGGCGCGAAAGTGGACGGCATGCGCTCGGCCATGGACCTGGAGCACAGCTTTGGGCCGGCCTACGTGCGCGGGCGCCTGCTGAAAGGGACCGCGGCCGACGCGGTGATCGGCGTGGGCGAAGCGGAGTCCGCAGCCATCGTGGACGGAATTCTGACGCTGGGGATTCTTTGGCTGGACTATTGCCGCCAGCACGGCGACGCGCGGCGGCACTTTGGCGGACTCAAAGTGATTGTGCCGGCCGGGGCCTGGCGCACCACCGCCGAGCGCATGGCCTGGCTGAATCACGCCGCCGCCGATTTCGAGCTTTTTACTCTCGATGAGCGCAGCGAAGAGTTGGCCGGCGTGGACTTTCGCGATACGGGGAACCTGGATTCGCGGCTGGTTCACGCGTTTTCACCGCAAGCGGCCATCGAGCGCTGCCGGGACGGCATTGACCGGCTGCTGGCGCTGGTTCCGCCCGCGGCCAGGGAGCGGGTGGAGATTCGCGCCGGCTCGCCCACTGAGGTTGGTTTGCTGCTGCACGGCCTGGAGTTTGCGCGCGTCCGCCACGGCGTAGCGGCCCACTCCTTTGCGCGCGAGGACGAAGCCAGTTTCGGCGCGGGCGCCGGCGAGACGCCGCTGACAGCGGAGAGCGAGCCGCTCTGCCGCGAGATGTTTGCGCGGCTTTTCTTGAGCCGCCACGCCGACGGCGCGCACACCGATCCGCTCTTTCGCATGGCGCCGGAGCGATGGCTGGAGTCGCGGCTGCGCGCCGGGCTCGCGGAGCTGCTGCCGGGCCTGCGCGGCGATCTGCTCTACTCCCAGGTGCCGGCGCTCGCCGCCGGCGACCGGGGAATGCTCGACCTGCTCACGCTGGACCGCCAGGGCCGGCTGACGGTGCTGGAGCTGAAGGCCGACGAGGACCTGCACCTGCCCTTGCAGGCGCTGGACTATTGGATTCGCGTGCGCGCGCTCAACGCCGACAGGAAGCCCGGCGCCGGAGGCGGCGGCAGGCCGCTCTCGGCCTTCGAGCGGCAGGGATATTTCGAGGGCGCGGAGGTTTCGCCGCTGGATCCCCGTCTGCTCGTGGCCGCGCCGGCCTTGCGCATCCATCCCGCCAACGAGCCCGTGCTCCGCTACTTCTCGCCCAAGGTGGAGTGGGAACTGATCGCGCTCACCGAGCACTGGCGGCGCGAACTGAAGGTGGTCTTTCGCAAGCGCAGCGGCAGCCCGGCTCCGTAGGCGGAGTAGAGCACCCGTCGCAACCCATACTTCGCCAAATGCGGAAGTTCTTAGCTCGTATGGGGGCCACGCAACGAAGCAGAAACCAAGCACAACGCGAGTTGACGACTCCGGTTGATGAGACCGGTTCTACAGTTCCGTCGACTGGCTCGTTACCAGCGCCTTCGCCTTGGCGATAAACTCGGCCAGCGGCATCGCTCCCTGGTCGCCTTTGCCGCGGGTGCGCACGCTGACCGCGCCGGCGGCTTCTTCCTTGTCGCCGAAGACCAGGATATAGGGCGTCTTCTGGTTGGCGAAGTCGCGGATCTTGGCGTTCATCTTCTCATTGCGCGCGTCGGTCTCAACCCGCAGGCCCGCGGCCTTGAGTTCGCCTTCGACCTTCGCTGCGTAACCGGCGTGGCGCTCGCTGATGGGCACCAGACCCACCTGCACCGGCGCCAGCCACAGCGGAAACGCGCCCGCGTAGTGTTCGATGAGCACACCGAAAAATCTCTCGACGGATCCGAACAGCGCGCGGTGCACCATCACCGGCTGATGGCGCTCGCCGTCCTCGCCCACATATTCGAGCTCGAAGCGCGCCGGCAGGTTGAAATCGAACTGCACCGTGGAGAGCTGCCACAGCCGGCCCAGCACGTCCACCAGCTTCACGTCGATCTTCGGGCCGTAAAACGCGGCTTCGCCGGGGATGGTCTTGTAAACAATTCCCTTCCTGCCCAACGCCCTCTGAAGGCTGCCCACTGCAAGCGTCCAATTATCGTCCGAGCCGGCGTAGTGGGCGCGGTCGCTGGGATCCCACGTCGATAGCTCGACTTTGAACTCCTTGAAGCCGAAGGTCCTCAGCACGGCTTCGGCAAAGTCGATGCAGCCCACCACTTCGTCCTCGATCTGCTCCGGCGTGCAGAAGATGTGGGCGTCGTCCTGGGTGAAGCCGCGCACGCGCAAGAGGCCGTGCATGGTGCCCGAGCGCTCGTACATGTTCTGCGCGTAAAAGCCCTCGTGCCCCGAGGTCTGCCACAGGTTCACGCGCGCCACGTGCGGCGTAAACACAAGCTGGTAGCCGCGCTTGAGGCACTCCTCGCGCATCCAGTCTTCCATCACCTTGCGCACGATGGCGCCCTTGGGATGCCAAAAGATGAGCCCCGCGCCGGCCAGCTCCTGAATGCTGAAAAGATCGAGCTGCTTGCCGAGCACGCGATGATCGCGCCGCGCGGCCTCTTCAAGTCTGGCGAAGTGCTCGTCCATTTCTTTTTTCGAAAAGAACGCCGTTCCGTAGATGCGCTGCAACTGCGGATTTTTCTCGTCGCCCAGCCAATAAGCGCCGGCCAGGCTGGTCACCTTGAATGCCTTCACGCGGCCGGTGGAAGGAACGTGCGGACCGCGGCAAAAGTCCACGAACTTGCCGTTGCGATAGAAGCTGACCTGCTCGCCGGGCGCGGTGAACCGGGTCACGAAGTGCGTCTTCATGAAGTCGCCGTCCCGCCCAAATTCGGCCAGCGCCTTCTCCCGCGGCTCGTACTCGCGCACGAACTTCTCGTTGCGCGCCACCACTTCGGCCATCTTGGCTTCAATGGCGGCAAGGTCCTCCGGCGTGAAGGGCTTCTCGCGATAGAAGTCGTAAAAGAACCCGGAGTCCGTGGCCGGCCCGTGGCCGAGCTTGGTCTCAGGGAAGAGTTCGAGCACCGCCGTGGCCAGCACGTGCGCGGCCGAGTGGCGCACCACCTTGAGCGCCTCGGGATCCTTTTCGGTCACCAGCTCCAGGCGCGTGTCGGCGGTGAGCGGCGCCGAGAGATCGACCAGCCGCGGAGCGGCCGCGTCTTCGGCGGCGTACATGGCCGCTTCCGCCTCCGGCTCGCCGCCGGGCGACTGGCCGTCGCGGGCAGAGCTTTGGCTGGCATCGGTGGTCAGCGCAGTGATCCGCGCAACCACGCTGGCCGCAGCCAGGCGCGGCGAGATCGAGTTAGCAATCTCCAAAGGCGTTGTGCCCGCAGGCACTTCGCGAATCGCCCCATCGGGCAGGTGTACAGCGATCGTTTGCATGCTCATGTGTGCTGGATTCCATGGCGGCCGCAAGTACGGCCTCTCTTTGAGGATAGAGGGCCGATGCTCACTCTAGCAAAACCAGCGATGCTGAATTCCGAATCAGGCCTTGCCAATGACCCGGGCGAGGGTTGCGCCGATCTCCGCGGGCGAGACGACCACATGAATGCCGGCCGCGGTCATGGCCTTCATCTTGTCGGCGGCGGTGCCCTGGCCGCCCGAGATAATGGCCCCGGCGTGGCCCATGCGGCGGCCCGGCGGCGCGGTCTGGCCGGCCACGAAGCCCACCACCGGCTTCTTTACGTGCCGCTTGACGAACTCGGCCGCAGCTTCCTCGGCCGAGCCGCCGATCTCGCCGATCATGACGATGGCTTCGGTCTGGGGGTCGTCGTTGAGCAGCCGCAGCGCGTCGATGTGCGTGGTGCCCACGATGGGATCGCCGCCGATGCCGATGGCCGTCGATTGCCCGATGCCGCGCAGGGTGAGCTGGTACACAGCCTCATAGGTGAGCGTGCCCGAGCGCGACACAAGGCCCACCGATCCCTCCTTGTGAATGTTGCCGGGCATGATGCCGATCTTGGCCTTGCCGGGCGAAATCACGCCGGGGCAGTTGGGGCCGATGAGCCGCGACTTAGAAATCTTGAGCTTGGCCCACACCTTCACCATATCCAGCGTGGGAATGCCCTCGGTGATGCAGACAATGAGGGGAATCCCCGCGTCCTCGGCTTCGAGGATGGCGTCGGCCGCGAACGGCGGCGGCACAAAGATCATGGTCGCGTTGGCGCCGGTCTTCTCCACGGCCTCGGCCACGGTGTTAAAGACGGGCCAGCCCTCGTGCGTGGCGCCGCCTTTGCCCGGCGTGACGCCGCCCACCACGTTGGTGCCATACTCCGCGCAGCCTTTGGCGTGGAAAGTGCCTTCTTTGCCGGTGAGTCCCTGCACGATCAGACGTGTGTTGTTGTCAACGATTACCGCCATTAGCTTCTAGCTCCTAGCTTCTAGCTCCTAGCTTTTTAGAGACTGGATAAATGCTCCTAGCATCTTCGAGGTCTCAATGCAGAGCGTCTCGGCCTTTTGCATTAACGCAGCTTCTCCGATTTTGAGTCGCCGTGCCAGTAAAAGCTGAGTGTGAACTTCATAAGTAGAACCCTGCGCGATATTCAAGAATTGCCTGAACTCGCCTTCCGAACCTCTTCCCCTGCCTTCAGCAATATTGCTGGCAATGGAAACGCTTGCGCGCCGCAACTGGGAGGTCAATCCATAAAGCTCGTCGTGCGGGAATGCTTTGGTGAGTCGGTAAATCGTCTCGCTGAGTTCCATTGCCCGCTGCCACACCGTGAGATCCTGGAAGTCTTGCGCCAATGTGGGTCTCCGTTCTCGTGCCTTTCAAGCTAACAGCTAGGAGCTAGGAGCTAGAAGCTGCTTTTACGACTAATTCCGCCGCTTCCTTCATCGTTGCGCCTACTTGGAAATTGAGTCCCGACTCCTGGAGAATCTTGCGGCCTTCCTCCACGTTCGTGCCTTCGAGCCGCAGCACGATGGGCACTTTGACCTTGAGGTTTTGCGCCGCGGCGACCACGCCCATTGCCAGCCGGTCCACGCGCAGAATGCCGCCGAAGATGTTGATGAAGATGGCCTTCACGTGCGCGTCGGCGAGCAGAATCTCAAAGGCGTGCTCGATCTGCTCCTGCGTCGCGCCCCCGCCCACATCCAGAAAATTCGCCGGGCTGCCGCCGGCGTACTGAATGATGTCCATCGTCGCCATGGCCAGCCCCGCGCCATTCACCATGCAAGCGATGGCGCCGTCCAGCTTGATGTAGTTGAGCGCGTACTTGCTGGCTTCCACCTCCAGTGGATCTTCTTCGGCGGTGTCGCGCAGGGCCTTGATGTCGGCGTGGCGGAACAGCGCGTTGTCGTCGAAGTTGATCTTGGCGTCGAGCGCGAAGAGCTTGCCGTCTTTGGTGGTGATGAAGGGATTGATCTCTACCAACGAGGCGTCGGTCTCGAGGTATGCCTTGTAGAGGCTCTGGAAGAACGCGACGGCCTGGTTGATCTGCGCGGACTTGAGCCCCAGCGCGAAGGCCAGCTTGCGCGCCTGCCACGCGCCGAAGCCGATGGCCGGGTCGATGGTCTCCTTGAAGATCGCCTCAGGAGTTTTCGCGGCCACCTCTTCGATCTCCATGCCGCCCGCCTGCGAGGCCATGAAGACCAGCTTGCCGGCCGCGCGGTCGAGCACGATCCCCAGGTACAGCTCGCGGTCGATGGCCGCGGTTTCCTCGATCAACAGCCGGCGCACCTTCTGGCCTTGGGGCCCGGTCTGGTGCGTCACCAACGTCATGCCGAGAATGTTTTTGGCGTGCAGCTCGGCCTCCTCGCGCGTGCGGGCCAGCTTTACGCCTCCGCCCTTGCCGCGCCCGCCGGCGTGAATCTGCGCCTTGACCACGATGCCCGATGCGCCCTCGGCAAACAGCTTGCGCGCCACGTCGTTGGCTTCTTCCAGCGTGTTGGCCACTTCGCCCCTGGGCACGGGAACGCCGTAGCGCGCCAGGATTTCTTTTGCCTGATATTCGTGAATTTTCATAATCGGTAGGAACCGCCCGGTCCGCTGTTCAAAAGAATGATTCGGGACTGAACCTGGAATGATCCAGGCCAGCGAGATCGCGCCAGCGGCACTCCCCATAGTATCTTGCCGGCCAAAGGGGGAGCAATTCAGCCGCGGAGGCACGCCGCGCCTTTACCATGGAGTGGTATGGGCTTATTGAAGGAGTTGCTGAAGCCGCTGGCCGAGGACGGCGCGGCTCTGACGCGCGAGCAAGCGGCCGCTGTGCTCAAGGAGATCCTCGCCGGCGCGCCGGAGGCGGAGACCGCTGCGCTCTTAGCCGTGCTGGCCACGCGCGGCGAGCAGGCGCCGGAACTGGCCGGCTTTGTGGACGTAATGCGCGCCCACTCCGTGCCTTTACCCTTTGGACCAGATGAACGGGAGGAACTGGTCGATTGCGTGGGCACCGGCGGCGGCGGGCCGCTGACCTTCAATATCTCCTGCGGAGCCGCGCTGGTGGCGGCTGCGGCGGGCGCAAAAGTCGCCAAGCACGGCAACCGCGCCGTCACCTCGCGCTGCGGCGCCGCCGATGTGCTGGAGGCGCTCGGCGTGCCCATTGAGCTCAAGCCGGATCTGGCGGTCGAATGCCTGCGCGAGACGGGCTTCGTCTTCCTCTTCGCGCCGCTTTATCACCCGGCCATGAAAGCGGTGGGACCGCTGCGGCGCGCGCTCGGCTTTCGCACCATCTTCAACCTCTGCGGGCCGCTCACCAATCCCGCCGGAGCGCGGGCGCAGGTGATCGGCGTGCTCGCTCCCAGCAAAGTGCTGCTGGTGGGCCGTGCGCTGGCGGCGTTGGGCGCCAAGCGCGCCTTCGTGGTGCACGGCTCGGACGGCATCGACGAGCTCACCACCACCGGCGAGTCCGTGGTGGCCCGCGTCGAGGAGAGCGCGGCGGACTCCAAAGCGGGCCAGTCTACCCTCCACCCCAGCGACAAGGATCCGTCGCTGGGAACCCCGGTGTTGCGGGCTGCGCGCATAACGCCGGAGATGGCCGGCCTGCCCCGCGCCCGGCTGGAGGAATTCGTGGGCGGCGATGTGGCCACCAACTCCGCCCTGCTCTACGGCGTGCTCACCGGCATTGCCGGCGCGCGGCGCGACATTGTGCTGCTGAACGCAGCCGCAACGCTGGTGGCGGCGGGCCAAGCCCAGGACCTGAAGCAGGGCGTGGCTATGGGCGCCGAGGCCATCGACTCAGGCCAAGCCGCGGCGACGCTCGAAAAGCTGCGGCGGTTCGGGGCGAAATATGCAGCAAAATCGTGAAGCGCGCCTACAGCAGCCCCGTCCGCCCTGCCAGCCGGCGCGACACAAGCCAGGATGCCAGCGAAGCGCCGAGGTTCCCCATCCCAACGATGCCCAAAAGCAGATTCTGCAGGCGCTCAGAGTGAGCCTGCCCAAAATGCAGGCAGGCGCCCGGCAGACTCCCGCCTTGGGCAACGCTTAGTGATTCATCCGCTTATACGCCAAAGTGTCCCCGCATCGCGGGGAAAGTTCCGACGAAGATAAGGATGCGGCGATTGGCATCAGGCTCGATTCAACATTGGGTCATCCTGGAGATGAATCTCGTCCTGCGTCTCACGACTTTTGTCTGCTGTTACGGTATCTCCGGATCAGGTTGTTGGTCGAGCTGTCGTGTTTGAGCGTAGGTTCGGCCGCGCTTTCGATCTCTGGGATGATCCGCTGGGCCAGAGCTTTTCCGAGTTCGACACCCCACTGGTCAAACGAATTGATTTGCCAGATCGTACCCTGGGTGAACACGCTGTGCTCATAAAGGGCTACCAGCTTGCCCAGGCTTTCGGGCGTCAACCGCTCGACGATGATCGTGTTCGAAGGCCGGTTGCCCTCGAATATACGGTGCGGTACAAGCCAATCGGGCGTGCCTTCGCTTTTGACCTGGTCTGCGGTCTTTCCAAATGCCAGCGCTTCAGTCTGAGCGAAGACGTTGGCGATGAGCATGTCGTGGTGCCGGCCCAATTTGTTGAGAGTCTCCGTGAAAGCGATGAAGTCGCAGGGAATCAGATTCGTTCCCTGATGAATCAGTTGGTAAAAGGAGTGCTGGCCGTTGGTTCCCGGCTCGCCCCAGTAGATTGGCCCGGTCGCATAGTCGACGGCGGCGCCATCGAGCGTAACGTGCTTGCCGTTACTTTCCATGGTCAACTGCTGCAGATACGCCGGAAAGCGCTTGAGGTACTGATCGTAGGGAAGGACCGCAACAGTGTGCGCGCCAAAGAAGTTGTTGTACCAAATCTCCAGCAGACCGAGCAGCACCGGCAAGTTCTGCTCGAACGGCGCAGTGCGAAAGTGCTCGTCGATCTGGTGAAATCCATCCAGCATCGCACGGAAATTTTCAGGGCCGATGGCCAGCATGGTCGATAGACCAATGGCAGAGTCCATTGAATAACGGCCGCCGACCCAGTCCCAGAATCCAAACATATTGGCCGTATCAATCCCGAATTTCGCCACTTCGGTTGCGTTTGTCGACACGGCAGCGAAATGTCTGGCGACGGATTTCTCATCTTCACCCAGGCCCGCCAAAGACCACGCCCGCGCCGAGTGAGCATTGGTCATGGTCTCAAGCGTGGTGAATGTCTTCGACGAAATGATGAAAAGTGTTTCGGCGGGATCGAGGTCGTGCACGGCCTCGGCAAAGTCGGTTCCATCCACATTCGATACGAAACGGAAGATCATGCTGCGGTCGCTATAGTGCCGGAGCGCCTCATAGGCCATGACAGGGCCGAGATCGGACCCGCCGATCCCGATATTGACCACGTTTCGGATGCGCTTACCAGTGTGTCCTTTCCATTCGCCGCTGCGGACCCTCAAGGAAAACGCTGCCATCTTGTCGAGCACGGCATGAACCTCCGGCACGACATTGACGCCGTCAACCATGATCGATGAGCCTTTGGGCTCCCGTAACGCCACGTGGAGAACGGCTCGCTTTTCGGTCGCGTTAATCTTCTCGCCATGAAACATCGCATGGATGCGGGCAGAAAGGCCGGATTCTTCCGCAAGACGCACCAGCAGCTTTACCGTTTCGCCGGTGATGCGATTCTTCGAGTAATCGAGGAACAGGCCGGCTCGTTCTAAGGTCATCCGCTCTCCGCGGGCCGGATCGTTCTCGAACAGCTCGCGAAGATGCAGTTGGCGGATCGACTCGAAATGTGCCTGCAGCGCCTTCCACGCGCTTCGCTGGGTCAGGGAGGAAGTATTGCGGGTATCGGTTGCCCGGCCGGTCGTTGATGTCATGGTGCGGTTCTCTCCTTTTTTCAATCGAAGGTCGTTATGCTGAATTAGATGCGTCTCAATCGCATTGGGCCGTCCTTCTATCTTTTCTCGCCGGGCATTGTGGGTGAATCCCAATTCGGTGGTCATTTACCAAAAAGAATCGGAGGACTATTGATCTCTGCAAAATACATGGAACCCTGTCAGCCCAAGTCCCCGGACTTGATCCCTGTACATGGCCGCTCAACAAATACATCTATCTGAGCGGGAGAAGCCCCGCCGGAGCGAAGCCGAAGGGTCTCGCCTTTGAGACCGGGAAGGTCCGTGCCTTACTCGACCGTGACCGACTTGGCCAGGTTTCGGGGCTGATCGACGTCGCAGCCGCGGCGGACGGCGATGTAGTAAGCCAGCAATTGCAAGGGCACGATCTCAATGAGGGGCGAGAGCAGCTCGGGCGCAGGCGGAATATGAATTACGCGCTCGACCAAGCCGCCAATGCCGGCGTCGCCCTCGGTGGCCACGGCGATCACGCGCCCGGCGCGCGCTGTTACTTCCTGAATGTTGGAGAGGGTTTTCTCATAGCGCAATTTTGAGGCGGGGTCCGCCTGGTCGCGCGTGGCCAGCACCACCACGGGGAGGGTCTCGTCGATGAGCGCGTTGGGACCGTGCTTCATCTCGCCGGCCGGGTAGCCTTCGGCGTGAATGTAGGAGATTTCCTTAAGCTTCAACGCGCCTTCGAGCGCGATGGGGAAGTGGATGCCGCGGCCGAGGTAGAGAAAGTCGCGCGCGGCGTGGAAGTCGCGCGCCAGTTGCTCGCATTGAGCGGAGCAGGAGACCAGTGTCTCTTCGATCTTGGCGGGGATGCGGCTCAACTGCTCGATGAGCTTGAGCGATTGGGCCGCATCGAGTTGGCCGCGGAGCTGGCCCAGCTTGAGCGCCAGCAGGAACAGCGCGGTCAGTTGCGCGGTGAAGGCCTTGGTCGAGGCCACGCCGATCTCCGGGCCGGCGTGGGTGTAGACGGCGCCGTGCGCTTCGCGGGCCGCCATGGCGCCCACTACGTTGCAAATGGCCACGGTCTTTGAGCCCAGCGCCTTCATCTCGCGCTGCGCGGCCAGGGTGTCGGCGGTTTCGCCGGATTGGGTAATGAGCAGGCCCAGCGCATCGGGGCCGGCGATGGGCGAGCGATAGCGGTACTCGCTGGCGTAGTCCACGTCCACGGGCAGCCGCGCCAGCCGCTCGATCATGTATTTGCCGGTGAGGGCGGCGTGCCAACTGGTGCCGCAGGCGGCGATGTTGATGCTCGAAATGCGCGCCAGCTCCTCGTCGGGGATCTCCATCTCGGCGAGAAAGACCGCGCCCGAGCCGAGCGAAACGCGGCTCAGCGTGGTGTCGCGAATGGCCCGCGGCTGCTCCCAGATTTCCTTGAGCATGAAGTGCTTGTAGCCGCCCTTTTCGGCCTGGATGGGGTCCCACTGAATGCGCGTAAGCTGGCGCTGGATGGGATTGCCGTCGAAGTCAGTTAGCTCGACGCCGGCAAGGGTGAGAATGGCCATGTCGCCGTCGGCGAGAAAGTAGATATTGCGCGTGTGGTGGAGAATGCCGGGCACGTCGGAGGCCACGAAGGATTCGCCCTGGCCCACGCCGATGACCACGGGCGGACCCTGCCGCGCGGCGACGATCTTATCCGGCTCGGCGGCCGACAGAACGCCCAGGGCAAAAGCGCCGGTGAGGCGCTTGACGGCGCGGCGCACGGCGGCTTCGAGCGGGAGCGGGCGGCCGGCGGCTTCCGCGTCGTTTTGCACCTGTTCGATGAGATGGGCGATGATCTCGGTGTCGGTCTCGGTGACGAATTTGTGGCCCTGGGCGGCGAGCTCGCGCTTGAGCTCCAGGTAGTTCTCCACAATGCCGTTGTGAACGACCACGATGCGGCCGGAGCAGTCGCGATGCGGGTGCGCGTTTTCTTCTGTGGGCCGGCCGTGCGTGGCCCAGCGCGTGTGGCCGATGCCGAAGGTGCCGTCCAGCGGGTGCTCGCGCAGAACCTCTTCAAGATTGCCGAGCTTGCCCGGCGCGCGCCGCACCTCAAGCGTAGAGCGGGAAGGGCTGCCGACCGCGATTCCCGCCGAATCGTAGCCGCGGTATTCCAGGCGCCGTAGCCCCGCGAGGATCACGGGAACGACCTTCTTGGGGCCGACATAACCGACAATGCCACACATAACACAATTCTATGGGATGCGGGTTAAGAAAGAGGATAAAACCACAGGGGAATCCAGGGTGAATGTGTTCTCATGCTTAACTGCTACAAGATTTAGGCAGTTGTATTTTGTTCTGAACATTGATGCCCCCGGGGATGTATTTTCCTGAGTGAA
>JABEBX010015916.1_pt1 | contig 13541 bp, 9 predicted proteins | sample 7245971 | NCBI WGS metagenome assembly JABEBX01 (sample SAMN14506365, study PRJNA622280) | hot springs metagenome | biome: hot spring [ENVO:00000051]|acidic hot spring [ENVO:00002120]; feature: spring [ENVO:00000027]|sediment [ENVO:00002007]; material: sediment environment [ENVO:01001048]... | reverse complement strand
GTAGTAGACAGAGAATTTATTAAAATGCTTAATTTAATAACAGATGAAAATAAAAAATAGAATCATCCTATATGTATCCCGGATTTATTTTTAATGCTTTATGTACTCGGTAATTCTGGCCCCTGACAGGTATTTCCCCCGGCAAGATTCTCAGTGTGAACTGCTCTTTTTATGCATTGGACATTTATAGAAAAAATACATAAGTTCAGCCATCAAGACGAATAATACTTTTATTCGACACACCTGATTGCTAAACCATTAATCACTATTATACTGTGAAAAGCAACTACTCTTTCACAGTTCCGTACTTTGATTCCATCTTCTCCGGATCTGTCTCCTTAAAATACATATCGAAGACAGGGTCAAATGTCCCCTTTATTATCTGGAATCATTAAATTACAGTTCCCAGCTGGCCGGATCGATTTCATCATTTGCATTATTGATAGGTTTTGCGGGCGGTGTTATGGGCGGGTATCATTTTTCAAGGACAGACCACAAAATCATGACATTTGTATCAATATCTGTTATAATGTCTGTATTTCTAATTTTAATTCCGTTTGCACACAGTGTAATTTTAATCCTTATACTTGTCGGCGGAGCCGGAATGGCCTCTGTATATGGTCTTTCCATTGTTTATACATTTATAAGAAATTTTTCAAGAAGGGACCTTGTATCACTTTCACTTTCCTTTGCAAATACTCTGCAGCTTGCCGTGGCCGTCGTTCTTCCGGTAACATTCACATTACTTGCATCAAGATATAATTACACATATGCATGGTCAATTATGGGTATATTGGGGATAGTTTTAATGCCACTACTATTATTTATCAGAAAAGACCTTGAAAACAGGCCTGTTTAAAATATATAAATTATATTTTAAAAATAATAATATCCTACTGGTTTTCTTCAACAAATTTTTTTATTTCTTCAATATTTTCAATAATAAGCTTTGCTTTTGCCACTCCAAAAGTGAAAGGATATTTATCATCCTCGCTGTTCATTAATGTCATGACTTTATGACCCTTAAATTCACTGATTTTAGCTCCCATAAATTCATGATATAATAAAAGAATAAAATTTTATTGATTATTATAACCGGTCATCCAGAAGGCATTGCAGCAGCTTTATATAATATTCCGCTGTATTTTCCGGATTATTAATAATTTCTTCACAGCTGTTTGTACGTTCAATATTATCATTGAAAAGCGGTTTGACGTTTTCATTCAATTCCATTAAAGCCGATTTTACAGTAAAAGGGTCTTCCGGGCATGGATAATCAGTTCCGCTTTCCTGGTTATATCCCGAGCACTGCTCCTTTACAAAATTTATTGTAAATCTATGATCACTGTTAAAATATGAAGTAACAGTCTTTATGCCTCCGGGTACAATTCCTCCTGTCCATCCGCCCTCAAGCATTTCATATTTCTGGCCTCCTTCAAGGGTAAAGAGGAATGCTGCAAACATTGTTCCATCAGGATTCTTATATATACAGAGAGGCGGCGAATTTGTACTTGCATTTACATTTTTTAATGGCTGTGGATTCAATGCAAACTGCGTTCCGAAATTTTTATAATATACAGGATAAAATGCGTTTCCGAAAGGATAAATCTCGCTTAACTTTCCATTCTCTATTACGCCTCTTACAAGTGTAAATGACATATTAACAGAATTCGGGTTATAAAAAATCCATTTTATGACACCTTCCTTCTTATCATACCATTCGTATGTGGCAGATACATTTTTAATTTTTGCCGATTCAGATAAAAGTCCAGCTACTTTCATTTATGTATATTCAAATTTTCTTATAATATATTTTCTATAAATAGATTGATTTTCATAGTGGAAAAATAAACATCAGACTTTAAAAATACGCATGAATCACCGAAAAATTTAATATAATTCAAAGTTTAATGAATTAATGTCTAATTTTATGTGGTTTTCAACAGTTTCTGAATTTATGGAAAGCAGCAAAAATGAAGATTTTATACATTTACTCGCATCGGAATATAATAAAAGATTTCATGAAAATCCCGGACTTTTCCTTTATAATTCGTGGAAGTCAGAAATTAAATATTTAAGAGAAAATTTAAATTCTTTCCCTGAATTATTTTTGGCGCTGGAATATGAGATCCCGGGCGGCGGAGAGCGTGCAGATGCAATATTAATAGGTTCTTCCAATGGCAACAATGCCGGTATAGTGGAGTTAAAGGGCTGGAAGGCTATTAAAATAATAGACGATTATACAGCATATGGAGACAATGAAGTACAGGTTAATCCTGTGTACCAGGTTATGAATTATGCCGGAAAAATCAAATATTCTACAAATATTCCAGATGAATTTAAAATTTCTTTCAGGGTTGTTCTGTATAATATCAACAATGACGGAAGCATGGACAGTAAAATTATAATATTCAGGCACGAGAAAGAAAAAATGTATGAATATTTAAAAACAAATATGGGAAATCCGGTATCACGTGATGATGCACTTAAATTTATAAACGCTGTATACAGGCAGAACAATGCACTGTTTAATGCTATTCGTTCCCACTATGATGAAATAAGAAACGGAACAATGAATATGCTTGCTGAAAGCGGTTTCGGTCTTGATGGCGAGCAGATCAAAATATTCGATGAAATAATAGAATCCATTAAAAACAATGAAAAAAGAACTTTTTTAATAAACGGGAAACCCGGATCTGGAAAAACACTCATGGCAATTGAATTGCTTCTTAAATCACTTTCAATGAAAAAAAATTCTGTGCTTGCATACAGAAATAACAGGATGATAGCATCACTCAGATCTCTCTTTGATTCAATAGACCGTGGAATGAGTACGGCTATAAAATTTTATTCCACAGGCAGGCCCGGAAATCCCGGAATTGCAGAAAAGGGCGGCATTAAAGGCCTTGATGTTGCCATATTCGATGAAGCACAGAGGATGAAACCCGATAATATCAAAATTGCATGTGATTCTGCAAAAATAACTGTATTTTTTTATGATCCGGAACAGATATTATCTTTAAATGAGGGCGGCACTGATGAGAATTTCAAAAATTTTACAGGTGAGCATTCAATTTATTCTTTATATGGAAATTACAGAAATGGTAATTATTACAATAATTTCATAAATAAATTGCTTGACAATTCAATAAGTAAGGAAGACCTTTATATTGAAAACTATGACCTTCAATATATGGATTCACCTGATGTGATGATAAATTCTCTTAGAAATAAGCAGCCGGAGCATAAAACAGCACTTGTGGCGTCATTTACCGAGTCGCCCGGTGATTCTGCCAATAAATCATCAATTAAAAATCTGCGTGCAGGCTATCCATTATATTCAAATTTTGATCTTTATAAAAATTCAAATGCAAAAATTTACTGGCTGATGGATCCAAAAAAAGATTATGCACCATTCTGGGTTAACGGAAAATCCAATACACTTGACACATGTGCATCAATTTACGGCTGCCAGGGTTTCGAGTCAGGTTATATAGGACTTATATGGGGCAGAGATCTGGTTTACCGTGACGGACAGTGGGAACTTGGAGACAACTGCGAGGATAGCCTCGGGGGCTTCCATTCACTTAAAAAGCTTTTTTATAAAGGCAAAGATGGAGATAAGAAAGCTTATGATGAGGCCATTAACCTTCTCAAAAACAGATACAGAATTTTATTAACAAGGGGAATTTCAGGTACCTTTGTTTTCTGTGAGGATACTGAAACCGCAGAATATCTTAAATCTATTATCTCAAAATTGGCAATAATCAATAATAAAGTAAATTAGAAACTATTTAAAAGAATATTATAAATTATTCAATCTTTTCATCGACCTTACTTAGCAGTTCCTTCAGCCCGGGAAATATAACGGAAAGAAACATATAGTTTTCATTTTCATCTTCAGGAAGGCCGGATAATGCTTCTTTCATGCTATGTACAAGTTTTATCGAGGATTCCTGTGAAATTGAACCATAAGATACTGAAATTTTATTTTCCATCTCTTCCTTTATTTTACCAATTTCATTTTCAGGAAAGTTTTCAATCTGTTCAGCTAGAAGGCTTAAATTCATTGACTGTGCCATGAAAAATGATACAATTACATCTCTGAACTGTTTATTGTCAAGTTCACTTAGTCTTTCATCCATACCACCATTAATAGAAATAAAAAACTGCCTGTTAATGCTGTAATATTTTTCAACATAATTTTTTTTAACCACATTTTTCGGGCCGGTGATCATGCCATCGGCCATGAGATTCCCTATACACTGATAGATATTTGACCTCGTTGTTTTAATATATTTTTTCATATCAGTTGCACTTAATTTTTCATAATTTATAAGAAGTGTAATTATCTTCATTTTTGTCGGATTCCTCATTGCATTGAAAAATAAGTTGTATCTGTCATCCATAGGTGTAAATTTATATATTAAATATAAATATACGTGTAAGTGATACTTATATGTCCAACGAAGATTTTTATAATTATAACAGAAGCTCATATATACGCTTATTAACTGCAAGAAATCTTGCAAGATTTACGAATATGGCCTTTTATGTTTATTTTATGTGGGAAATAGTATATGTATACCATTCAATATTTCTTGTCAGCCTTATACCGGGATTCTCATTTCTCGGTTATCTTATTGTTGCGCTTCCGGAAGGTGCAATTATTGATAAATATGACAGATCGAAAATTTATATTATAGTGAATGCCATAATTCTGGCTTCTTATTTTATGCTATTAAAACACAGCCTGTACACAATTTATACCGTTGATCTCATCTCATCAACAATGATATGGATTATAACGGATGATTTAAGAGCAATAACAAAGGAGATTATCCCTCACGAGAAAATGGAGCATGCACAGAGCATCAATATGTTCTCATCAGGTATATTTGAACTGGGCGGCATTATAACGGGCGGAATTTTTATTTTTGTGGGGTATGACAATTTAATGCTGTTACTCATAGCAATATCAATAATAGAACTAATTTTATCATCTACAAACAGGTCAAAAAAACTGTACGTTAAAAAGAATAATAATACCGGATTTGGAGGTACTGCAAAAATAGCATTAACCATCCTTCCATTTTTACTGCTTGGCCTTCTTCTGAATGGAATGTTTGTTGCCCTTGATGTTTTTGCTTCCGGGTTAATACATATAATTATGCATGCACCGTCATATTATTACACATTTTTTGTTGCAGGTTATCCTGCGGGAATATTATTCGGAGGAATTATTTCAATGAATCCAAAGATATCAAAAATACATGCTAAAAAATATTCAATGACCGTATATATCTTCCTTTCAGGCATACTGTTTATCCTGATAGCATTAAACAGAATAGCAATCCTTGACGGTATTTTCACAATTATAATAGGCACATTTCTTGCATTTATAAATATAGTTCTTGAATCAAAAATTATCAATGGCATTCCAAACTCTATTACCGGAAAATTCAATTCTCTTACTATGATGTTTTCAGTCAGCTCATCACCCGTTATGGCATTCTTTTTTGGATACATATCCAGATTTGTGTACTTTCCCGATATAATACTTGCAGCAGGTATTGTGGTAACTATCTCTGCAATTTCAGTAAGGTATGTCATGGAAAGCTTTGATAAGAATATAGGAAAAGTAGAGCCGGACTATAGCGAGACCGGAGTTTAAATTTAAAATTATTTAATTTTGTTGTGTAAATATGTACCAATATTTATATACAGGCATTTTTATACACTAATATGGGTAAATTAACAGCAATTATCCTGGGCAGTATAGCCATTACCTTTGCATCCTATTCAATTTTATCGTTTTCGTATTCTCCAATTATAGACTGGCTTGGCCCATACTATGGCAGTAAACTCAATCTTGTTGCCGGCATGGTTTATTTGATGTGGGCATCTCCACTGTCAAATACAATGCTTATAGCAGTATGGGTAATAATAGGCGTAATAGTGGGTCTTTCTGCAAGGAGAGGACTCCGGGCATGGGGTTCAGCGTCATTGTTGTTTACTATCACAACTGCATGCCTTTCACTCATTGTAATTTCCATGCTTGGAATATCTGTTTTAAACTATTCCAGCTTTAATTCATCATATATGCTCTCTCTATTTGAATCATCAATTGCCTTCATGCCATATGGAGTGAATATTTCCACAATTGTTGCAGAACCCGTTTTACACAGTTTTGCAGTTGCCCTGCTTCCGGCGGTCTCCGGAAATTCCGGCTTTTCAGTTTCAGATATAATACCGGTATTTTCCAGATTCGCTTTCCATGAAATTGAAAACTATTTAATATTCGCAATTACAGCAATAATAGTGGGATCCATAGCCGGCAGGTCGCTTAAAAGAAAGGTAAATAAAACCACTGTTGCGGCTGTACTGGTAGTACTTATTGCAATTATTATGCTTTCCATGGCATATTCCCCTGCACCTGTGAATACCTCAAATTATATGGCAGCCTCATCCGGAAATAACAGCATTAACGAAATGTCATATTTTTCAATTAATGGTAACAGCATTGAAGTAAATCATGGTGATTATGACTTAAACACCTCATCCAATCAGGGTGCACTCAGCCTTATAACGCCTGATGGAAACTTATATAATACATATATGCTGGAAAGCAATAATATATCCGGTATATGGAAAAATAATAACGGCCTTATTCTTGGTAGTGCTGTAATTAATGACAATATGTCATCTTTAATTACAAATTCATTCAAAATTAATTATAATGGTATTGAAAATATAATGCCGGATAATATGATAATACTTGTTTATAAAAATCCGGATTCAGTTGCAGCGAAAAATACGGCAAATGCAATAGGCAATAAACTCGGGATAAAAACTGAGATGGTTTTAAATATTAATAATATAACTCTTGCAGGAAATGCCGTATCTCTCTATATATTCAGTACGAATCATTCAATATCGCCCTCATCATTCATGAATTCTTTTGCATCATCATATAGCAGTTCAATAGAAAATATGTTTTTCAGTACAGAGAAAAATTACACCGATAATTCTTACATGCTGATTTCAGGATATATTAATAATTCAATGGTTAACAGCATAGACAATTCAATCAACCTGCCTGCAGGCTATATTCAATTTACATCAGGTGTCTTTGAATATAAAAATATGTTCCACTCATCATCTGATAATCATACATTCAACCTTTCAACTTTAATGAAATATTATTCAAATATATCATTAAGCAAAAGCGGTTTTTCCTTCGCCGGTATAGGTTATAACAACGGTACGGGAAGTTTGTTAAATCCGGCCAGCTATATATATAATATTTATACAAATAATAAAACAATAGCAGAAGAACTTCCATTCAATACTTCAAATTCTGAATTTACAAATGGAAATAATTTTTCACCTTATGCAGTGAGTGTAACATATAATAATGTATTTCCTGCATCCACAAATTACAGTACACAAGTAACGCACATTAACAGCGATACTGTGGAAATAAAAGTAATATTTAAAAATAATGACAATACAACAATCAAAAATCTAAATATATCGCAGTCTGAATTTTATAATCATTACATTAAATATAATGCAATGTCATATGTTAATGGAACATACCATGTAAATAATAAAACGCTGGCACCGGGAATCAGCACAGAATTCTCATACACATTAAAATTAAACGGTGACGGAACTTATGTAATTCCATATACAAATATATCATATACATTCCAGAACAAAAGTTTCAATTTAACAACAAATGCAACATATATAAACCAGAAAAATACCGGCTATGCTGTTGCAATGAATAATATAGCAGGAAATATAGTAAAGCAATATGTACCGGAACTTGGATTATCAATTCATACATTCGAAAACTTTGACATTACTGTACTGGATTTATTATTTGGACTGATAATTTTACTCGATGCCGGCCTTGAAATACGTGCATTTAAGAAATGGAGAGCGTGATATATAATATTTTTTTAATTATAAATTTAAAAATAAAGACCTAAAATTATGATTTAGATAAAAGTTTTTTATATGTTACACCATTGCGATATAATGTTTAATGTAAAATCGGGAAAGAATTATCCGCAGGGTGCAACAGTATATGATTCAGGAACAAATTTTGCTATTTACTCTGAAAATGCAACATCAGTAAACCTTGAATTATACAGCGGCCAGTACGATTCCATACCTTCAGAAACAATTCATCTAAAAGAAAGGGATGGTTATATATGGCATGCATTTGTTTCCGGAATTAAGCCCGGAACTTTATATAATTACAGAATAGACGGCCCATATAAACCGGAACTCGGATTAAGATTCAATAAAAACAAACTGTTGATAGACCCGTATACAAAATCCATTACATCTGACGTTACATGGAATAAATCACTTTACGGCTATGATATAAACAGCGATGAAAAAGACATTTCTTTCAGTGATGAAAATGATGCACAGTACATTCCAAAATCAGTTGTATGCAGCGACAATTTTGACTGGAAGGGAGTTGAAAATCCCGATATACCATGGCCCGACACTCTGATTTATGAAACTCACATAAAAGGTCTTACAAAATTAAGAAACGATATAGATGAAAATTTAAAAGGAACATATGGCGGACTCAGTTCAAAAAAATTGATTGATTATTTTAAGGATCTCGGCATAACCGCAGTGGAAATTATGCCGTCCCAGCAGGAAATAACAGGGGAATATTTAATAGATAAAAAACTTACAAACTACTGGGGCTATGATACCATTGGCTATTTTGCACCCGATATTAGATTTTCATCATCAAAAACTCCGGGATATCAGATAAATGAATTCAAAAATATGGTAAAAAGTATGCATGAAAACAACATAGAAGTTATAATGGATGTTGTTTACAACCATACAGCCGAGGGCAACGAACTTGGTCCCACGCTATCGTTCCGCGGCATAGACAACAGCGTATATTACAAGCTCAATGCAGACAATCCAAGATATTATTATGATGTAACTGGAACAGGAAACAGCCTTGATGCCGGACATCCGCAGGTTCTCAGATTAATTATGGACAGTTTGCGTTACTGGATAATTGAAATGCATGTGGACGGCTTCAGGTTCGATCTTGCTTCTGCTCTTGCCAGGCAATTATATGATGTTAATCAATTATCCGCATTCTTTGATATTATTTACCAGGACCCTGTTATTTCAAGGGTAAAACTAATAGCAGAACCGTGGGATGTTGGTCCAGGCGGATATCAGGTGGGAGAATTTCCTCCAATGTGGGCAGAGTGGAATGGCAAATACAGGGATACAATAAGACATTACTGGAAAGACAAAGGTACAAATCTCAACGAATTTGCAACCCGTATTTCCGGTTCACCGGATCTTTATGAAACAAGTGGAAGAAGGCCGCATTCAAGCATAAATTATATCGCATCACACGACGGCTTCACAATGTATGACCTTTCATCGTATGAATCGAAACACAATGAAAACAATCTTGACGGCAATAAAGACGGAACGGACAATAATATAAGCCAGAATTTTGGCCATGAAGGAGAAACAGATGATAAAAAAATAAGATACCTGCGCCAGAAGAGAATGAGAAATTTCTTTTTGACACTGTTAACTTCACAGGGCTCACCGATGATACTGGGCGGAGATGAAATGATGAGGACCCAGAAAGGAAATAACAATGCATTCTGCCAGGACAATGAAATATCATGGTATAACTGGAATTATGACAATGAAAAAATATCAAATTTAAATTTTGTTAAAACCATGGTTTATATAAGAAAGAAATACGCTGTATTGAGGAGAAGAAATTTTTTTAAGGGAGAAATTATTCCAGGAACAAATATTAAGGACGTAATATGGGTCAGGCCGGATGGACATGAAATGGATGAAAGTGACTGGGCGCCGGGTAAGAATTCTGCCATAGGCGTTATACTCACTGCAATGGGAATGGAAAAAATATTTGAACCACCGGTATCATATGATAATTTAATGCTTATATTCAATCCGTCCGATGCTGCAATTAATTTCTTGCTGCCCAGCCTCTGGAAAAAGGCGATGGTTATTATCGATTCCTTGCCGGAAGACAACAAATTTCCTTTCAATATAAGTGGTAATACTATTAAGATAGCGCCACAGTCGTCATACATACTCAGTGAGAACTGGACTGAAAATGCTTAAATTTTGTTTAAATTATTAGAATATGATATCCCATATTTTAGCAGTTAAAGGTTTCAATATTTTTTTTCTTTATTCGGTACATTGAGGAAATATTTGTATCAATGAAGATTCTAATGCCATTCATCTCTTAATTTACCAATTAATTTCATTGTATTATCATCAAAAGGTTTTGCTTTATTTAAAAAATTGCTTAAGCTTTCTTTATAGAATGTTTTGATTGTGATAGTTCCGTTTATATCAATAAATCTTATTTTATCTCCTGCTTTTAGATTAAATTTATCCCTTATATCTTTTGGAATCGTAACTCTGCCTCTTGAAGTTATCTTGCTTATTCTAATAATTTTCCCTCCTGTTTATAATTCTTACAAAATATTTAAAATTTTAATGTTCAGATAGAATATTAATGATATAAAATTAATGCATAATTCCCGGCACTATCGAAATTTTTGATGCCCGTTAATTACAATGATTTATCTTTATTTTGTCAGCACGGATAATCTCTTTGTTTCATTAATAATTTTCAAAATTTTTCTAATAATACGGGAATATTGAATATTCTGGTATTACAAAATTAATTTTATCATTTTACTATAGCAACACCGTATGGAACCAGTAAATTATTATTTATTCCAGATGAATTAAATATAACAGTTTTTTCAGGTATAGTAAAATTCGAATCCATGAATGAAAAATATATTGATGCCCTATCATAAATTATCTTTATTATTTTTTTGAATGCATCAACTTTATAATTATCTGTAACGTATAATTTTCTTAATTTTATTAATTCTTTATAATAATTAATATAAGTTAATGATTTATTCCATTTCAACTTTGAATGCATAAATGTTTCAATGTCTGATGGGTCAGGAATTTCATCGCCCCACGGAAAATCTTTGAATTCAGATCTTCTTCCGTTTAAAATAGAATTTGCAAATTCTTTATCCGGAGGATCCACAAAGAATAGAAAAGGGCTTTCTTCTCCATATTCCTCTCCCTGAAAGAGCATGGGTGTAAACGGTGAAAGCAATGTCAATGCTATAAAGAGTTTATTTTTTTGTTCTCCAAGAAGCTTTACTGGCCGTTCTCCAAATGCCCTGTTGCCTATCTGGTCATGGTTTGAATTGAAGACAATTAGTCTTGATTTTGGTATGTTAATAAATTCTGTTCCCCTTGTTTTCTTTAAATAATTTGAATATTTGTGGTTATAAACGTAGCCGTGCCTTAAAGAATCAACGATATAATTGAACTCACCATAATCCATATAATAGCCGGAATCTTCACCTGAAAGATATGTATAAATCGCATGGTGGAAATCATCGTTCCAGTGGGCTGAAAGGCCGTAACCTCCTGTTTTTCTGCTTTTTACAATAGAAGAATCGTTTTTGTCCGATTCGGCTATTATTTTTATTTTCCTCCCGAGTTTTATTTCAAGTTTACTTATTTCAATTGCAATTTCTTTTATTATATTTACCGGCGATGAATCATATATGGAATGAATCGCATCAAGCCTCAAACCATCAAAGTTATATTTTTCGATCCAGTATGCAGCATTCTGAAGAACAAAGCTTCTTACACTGTCAGAGAATGCCCCATCATAGTTGAATGGCTTCCCCCAGGGATTAATATAGTTTTCAGAATAGTAAGGGCCAAGAAAATTTAATATATTGCCAAGAGGTCCGGAATGGTTGTAAACCACATCAAGAATAACATTTATATCATATTCATGAAAGGAATCTATCATGTGCTTCAGTTCCTCGGGAGTACCATAGGAATAGGCAGGGGAATATAAAAATACACCGTCATATCCCCAGTTTCTGCTTCCGTATGCCTGTGCCAGCGGCATGATTTCAACTGTATTAATTCCAGTGTCATTTAAATAATCTATATGTTTTTCCACAGATTTGTAATCCCCATTTTCTGTAAATGTTCCTATATGGATTTCCTCAATTATGGAATCCTTAATTCCGTGGCTATTCCACTTCCTGTTCTTAAATTCATAGCTGTCCGGTATTATCTGCGATTTTCCGTTTATTCCGCCGGGCATAAAATGTCCTGCAGGATCAGGTATTATTCTTCCGTCCGCTATGAGATTGTACAGGCCATAATAATGATAGTTAAAATTACCTGAGAAATAACCGTAATCGTCCTTGTTAAGCTTTATTTTTTTGTCATCAAGCTGCAATTCCATACTTCTTATGTACGGAGCCCAGACATTAATGGCAAATTCTTTACCATTTCCTGTTATGCCGTGTATTTTATTATTCATTCACATTCACCATAAAGCACTGAAAACGGCAAGCCGTCAAATATTTCATCTATCTTTGCTCTGTTTTTTATTTCCAGAGTTTTTCCTGTAAATAAATTTTTAAATTTATTCCCCTGCTCTATTATAACCTCTGTATTATCATAAAAATGAAGATTCATGGATTTAATATCATTGACATATTCGAATGTATTCTTTGAAACCACCACAACAATGGCTTCTTTTCCACTGGACCTTGAATATGCTATAATATCATCTTTAAATTTTCCGGATACCTTTAATTTTTCATAATTTCCGGCAAATATATCTTTATGTTTTTTTCTGAAATTTAAGAGATTGTAATTAATAAAAAGTTTCAATTCTCCGGAAACAATAAAATCTTCTATATTATGTATATCTTTAATGCTTTTTATTTCCTTTACTTTATTTAATTCTTTTATTAATAATTCAAAATCCACAGTGCCCCTGTTGTCCGGGTCTGTAAAATGATTATTTACAAGTTCTGAACCCTGGTAATTATCCGGTATGCCCGGTGCGGTTATCTTTAATACAGTCTGCATTGCCGATATCAGCATTCCATTTAAATTATGAATACCACTGAATTTTTTAAAGGCAAGTCTGAAATTGTTATCATTCAGGCTCTTATCTATATAATAAAGTACATTTTCCTCATATTTTTCGGAGGGATTGTTCCATGAGCTGTTCACTTCAGATTCTCTAATTGCCTTGATTATCTGCGACTTTACTCTGTTTGCAAAATTAACATCCCATTCATCCGGCTCTCCGGCAAGTATAATCTGGTAAAAGTAATATTCTTCGTTCTTTGAAGGTATTTCATAATTCTTTAAAACATGCTTGTATTTTAATGATATTTCATGCAGTTTATTGATAATATTAAACCAGTTATCAGGATCATTGTATAAAGATATAATTTTTGCGCGTATATCTTCTCCAAGTTTTGTATCATGTGTTGATAATGCATTTATACTGCTGTTATAATTTTTTGATTTATAATTATTATATTTGTGAAATTCATCAATTGAAATAAAATCTTTAAATATATAGCAGCCGACTTCATTTCTCCCCAAATCAGGTATATATC
>JABEBX010015915.1_pt1 | contig 13554 bp, 15 predicted proteins | sample 7245971 | NCBI WGS metagenome assembly JABEBX01 (sample SAMN14506365, study PRJNA622280) | hot springs metagenome | biome: hot spring [ENVO:00000051]|acidic hot spring [ENVO:00002120]; feature: spring [ENVO:00000027]|sediment [ENVO:00002007]; material: sediment environment [ENVO:01001048]... | reverse complement strand
GATGATATAATACCAGGAGGAAAGGTAATAGCAGAAGCCAATAAAGCAGGAGATGCAGTTTTAACAATTTAATTTTATTACTTGATTTTTTTAATATTTATATTATCTTTTGAATATTTTGGAATGATAAGAAGAAATTCAATACTGATGAGGAACTTTTCAAGGCATTTTACAGGTACTATTTCTTCTCAACTAAAAATTAATAATCTCTTTAAAAAGAAAATATTAAAAATGAGTTAGGAATACGGTAGGATTAAAGGTGTAAGCATATGGTTGCAGTTAAAACAATGGTTGAGGGTGGAAAAGCGACAACAGGGCCACCGCTGGGTCCCGCTCTGGGTCCACTTGGATTGAACCTGGGTCAGGTAATTAAGGATATAAATGAGCAGACAAAATCTTTTGCAGGTATGCAGGTACCTGTTACCGTAAATGTAATTGACCCGTCAACAAAGAAATATGAAATAGTCATAGGAGTTCCTCCAACATCAGCTCTGCTGAAAAAAGAGGCGGGTATAACAAAAGGGTCCGGTAAGAATAAGGAGTCCGTTGCGGGCAATCTTACTCTTGACCAGGTAAAGAAGGTTGCGGAATCCAAAAAATCCGCCTTACTTTCATATAATATGAAAGGAGCCGTACTTGAAGTTCTGGGAACAGCGCTTTCTCTTGGAATCACTGTTGATGGCATGAATGCCGCCGAAGTCCAGAAAAAAATCAAGAACGGCGAAATAGAAGTTGGTGAGAAGTGATGGCAAACAGTATTGTAAACAATATTCAGGAAATTAAAGATTCTAAAAAAAGAAAATTTGAGGAAAGTATAGAAGTTGGTGTAAATCTTAAGGATGTTGACATGGCAGACCCCAAGAACAGGATTAATGAAGAGATTATATTGCCGGCAGGCAGGGGCAGAGATATAAAAATAGCACTTTTCGCAAGTGAAGAAATGAGAATGAAAACAAAAAACGCTGATTTTTTATACTCTCTTGAAGAGCTCAATAATTTTATAGATGATAAAAAAGCATTTAAGAAAATAGTGAAGGGTATTGATTTTTTTGTTGCTGAGTCGACAATGATGGGAAATATAGGTAAGAGCCTTGGTATAATTCTGGGTCCAAGAGGCAAAATGCCAAAGCCTGTTCCACCCGGACAGGATCCAACCGCCATTATTGAAAATCTAAAAAAGAGTGTAAGGGCAAGGAGCAGGGATAAGATAACATTCCACGTTCCAGTTGGGACAAGAAGCATGAGTAATGATGACCTGTACACAAATTTAAACACTGTAATGAAGAGAATCATATCACATCTCGACAAGGGCAAGGGAAGCATATCCTCTGCTTATATAAAAAGTACAATGGGTAAGGCCATTATAATAAATTTGGGTGATATAGAATGAGCGAACCGGCACAGTGGAAAGTTGATTTTGTTGACTCATTGGCTGAGGAAATTAATAATAGCCCGGTCAGTGCAATAGTCAGCATACACGGTCTTAGAAACAAAGAATTCCAGAAGATAAGAAATGACTTGAGAAATGATTTAAAAATTCAGGTTTTAAGGTCAAGACTTTTAAGGCTTGCCCTTGACAGGTCAAACAGGGAGCATGTTAATGACCTTAAGGAAATAGCAAACGGACAGCTTGCGCTTATAACAACATCAAAATCACCGAAAGCGATTTATGATATGCTTGAAGCACATAGAACAAAGGCTGCAGCCCGCGGTGGTGAAATAGCCGATCATGACATAGTTCTGGAAGCTAAAGAAACATCATTTCCTCCAGGCCCTATGATTTCAATGTTTCAAAAGGCCGGTATTCCTGCAGGAATAGAGAAAGGAAAGATAGTCATAAAGAGTGAAGTTACTCTGGTCAAAAAGGGAGAAGCAATTCCTAAAGAGAAAGCGCAGATACTCGAAAAACTGGAAATATTACCGGTTACTGTTGGACTCGATATGAAGGCAGGTTACAGTGATGGACTTATTTATACAGTTGATGTTCTCTCAATAACAAAAGAGAAGATAATGTCAGATATGGCCAGAGCGTTTCTCAGCGCCAAGGCTGTTGCTCTCGAATCAAAGTATCTTATTCCGGAAGTCGTATCAGAATTGTTAGGCAGGGCATACCTGGAAGGACAGAGTATTGCACTTGCGGCAAATTTTGTTGATGAGAAGAATATAGATATTTTTATAAGGAAAGCAGTGATAAACGCTACAGCTCTGAATTCATTAATAAATAAAAATTTAAATAATGAAATTATAGAGAATAAAGAGTCCACAGAAGAGAAGAAGGAAGAAAAGAAAGATGAGGGATCCGAAGACGATGCGTCAGCAGGTCTGGGATCTTTATTTGGATGAGGTGAAAAAATGGAATATATATACGGGGCCTTACTGCTGCATTCAGCCGGTAAGGATATAGATGAAGAAAACTTGAAGAAAGTATTGGTAGACGCAGGGGTCACAGCTGATGAAGCGAGAATGAAATCTCTGCTGGAAAGCATGAAGGAAATCAACATAGAAGAAGTCCTTAAAAATGCATCAGCAGCGCCTGTGGTAGCCGCGGCTCCAGCAAAAGAAGAAAAGAAGGAAGAGAAAAAGAAAGAAGATAAAAAAGAAGAGAAGAAGGAAGAATCTGACTCAGATGCAATGGCAGGTTTAAGCTCTCTTTTCGGATAAATTTATTTTTATATTTTGATATTATGGATTATTATAAATTTCTGTGGATTTTAATCAAATATATTTTTCCTGTAGCACTGTTTATTTATTCTGTTGTAAAATTTAATCCGTTCTATTTAATGGTGTCAATACTGTGGTTCCTGGCAACTATGGTTGTTGTGCTTATCAATTACAGTGTAAAAAGCAATGCGACAGGCATAAGATAATTTTTAATTAAAAATTAAGTTTTATTAAATAGATTTGCAATATTAAAATAAAAAATTGTAATTATATTAATTTTAATTCCACTAATTTGTCGTATACCTCTTTTGCATGTTCCTTTGGACTTACTTTTGGATAAACATATATTACCTTCCCATCTTTTATAATATAAGTAACCCTTTTTGCTGTAACAAGGCCGAGAACTCCATATTTTTTTACAATATCCTTTTGCTTATCGCTCAACAGTGTGAAATTCAAATTAAATTTTTCCTGGAATTTCTTATGTGATTCCGGAGAATCAACACTTACACCAAATACCTTTATACCCTTTTCAGTGAACATATCTATGTTATCTCTAAAGTTTTTTGCCTCCATTGTGCATCCCGGAGTATTGTCCTTTGGATAAAAGTACAGTATAACAACACTATCCTTAAAATCACTCAATTTCACATGCTTTCCATCCTGGTCAATAGTTTCGAAATCCGGTGCTTTATCACCGGCATTTAATGTTTCCATATTATTATATTAATCTGTTATAAATAAGTATTCTGTTTCTATAATAAAGAATTTGAAACCTGCAAATTTTATTGATGCATGTAATACCGGCATGATGTTTGGAAGTCTTTGATCTATCCGGAGTCTCTACTGCGGGATTTTAGATCCACCTGGAAATGGTATTCACAGACATTGCTGTTTTGCTTAGGACTCTCCTGTATTTAATATATTCATTTTATTTTCCAATAATCCCCGGGAATTTTCTTATATTTATATCATTACAATAGGAATATCTTATATATTTAAAGAACACAAATATCGCATATTTTTTATCTTTTCTCAGTCCTGAGCTGTCCGGAAGGATATGAAACCTGCCAATAAGGTATATATCATTCTTTTTGAATCAAGGTATTTCCTGCCATAGAAATATGATAAACATTGTTAGGAATGATTAAAATATGACAATTATACTGCAAAAATAATTCAGGAGTGATTATTATCACTTAGCATGGGTAACAATAAATTTCATAACATAATGCTAAAAACTATTCATAATTTTATCATTTAAGTGGTGTATAATCCTTACTGCATCGCCCTTTTTATCTGTTATTTTTTTAGAAAAAAACTCTTCGGCATAACCTACGGCAATAAATACACCATTTTTATTTTTTATAAAAACCATGTCGCCGTCATTTATTCCATCATCGGTATCTGTTATTCCGGGTGCAAATAAATTTGAACCGTTTGTAATGTGCGGAACTGCCCCATCATCAACTGTAATAGTATGGTTTTTTACCTTTAAATAATTAATTAGATATAATGTTGGAATTCCGTTGTATAAAACAGGCTTTCCAGAAAAGTAATAGATTTCATTCTTTTTGTTGGATTCAACTTCAATATTTTGCATGGTGCTTCCATCAAGATTGAAATTTTCAAGTATAGTTAGAAATTCTTTATAATCCTTTTTTGATAAAATATGTTTTGACATTACTGGATTATCCCCCTTAAGTTTTCAAGCTCTTTATTTATATCTCCGGTCTTCAACATTTTATCAATATATGGAACCAGCAGTGCTCCGAGCTTAATCTGATTTTCATTAAACAACCAGTTATCGCTGTGATTCTCAACCTGTAAATAAGCGTAATATATGGATTTTTGTATATCATTTTTCATTGATTTACGCCCAAAATTTATTGCTTCATCCCTGCCGCTGTTTAAATGGAATGTCAGCAATTCTATAAGGTATTTTGAATTTTCAGACCAGGGTTCCATAATTTTTGCTTTCATAGAGTTTTTATTTACCAGGACTCTTGCATTTTCTATTACCTCAAGCGGGTTTCCTTTCAATGATTTGATCTCTGCATCGTCAAGATTGTACATAAGTTTGATTATTTCGTTTTTATATTTTGGGAAAAGATACTCAAGAACCTTTCTCTGGCCCGGAGAATCAAGAACAAAACCCGTACCGGCAAGCTTTTCTTTTAAAAAAGGCCTGAGGATATTGTCGAAATGTAGCTCTTCAAGAAAATCGTCTATAGAATAGTTTACTGAGTTTATTATATAGTATCCGTTTTTTATTGCATAATTAATTTTGTCTTTTTTAATCCTTGCAATAATATTTCTTGACGATGTTTTTCTTATTATATAATCATTCAATATAGATTTGTTATCCGGTATGAATTCCATAAAATCTGTGCTGAGGTTAAACGGCATATCAGGGAACATCATATGTCTTAACATTATATAAATTATATTTTCATTAAGATCTTCCATAACCTTTACTGTAATGCCATAAAATTCTATCAATATTGAATTTCCGGCACTCCCTAAAGTTATAACATTACCTTCGTACTTATATGTAATATTTTCTTCATTGAGCAAATCTTTTACAAAATTTATATCAATATTCTCTTTGCATGTTGCCTTAAAATAATTTTTTGACGAATATATCTTTAACTTTTTTGATTTAACGACATTTGTAAATGCCAGCATTTTATATGTCTCATTATCGTAATTCTGCACTCCTGAAAGTATCATTTCATCGGTCTTGCCACGCTTGCAATAATTAACACTTCCGTAATTGGTTTTAATCATACCGAAAACCGGAGCCTTTTCGTTATCCAGTATTTTATAGGACTCTGATACAGCGCTTAAAAACTGGTCGGCCGAATTTGAATATTTGCTGTAATCTCCTGAAGATTTCATTTTATCGATTTTTTTTGCATAAGATTTAATAGGGCACATAAAGCACGAATCCATACATTCCGGAAGGAGTTGCTCCGGACTTTCAAAAAGATTTTTTAAGTTTTCGATAAATTTTTGCTCTGTCTCTTTTGAATTTGTTTTTATGATCATGTTTTATCAAGATTTCTAATTGCCTCTGCCTTAACTGTCACAGGAATCGGCACCATTGACTCAATAAGCTGTACGGTAACTTCCTCCTTTGCAGCATCAATTGCAGTAATTTTAGCACGCTCGCCTTTAAAGGGGCCCTCCACTATTTCCACTTCTGTGCCCATTTCAAGGCCGGTAACTGCAGGTTTTGGAGTTAAGTATTTTTCAATTTCAGAAATATCTATGTCACCGGCCACAAAACCTTTTATACCGCGCACTGACTTGGAGATGACATCAATTCTGTCTGCATGCATGGTTTCAACAAAGAAGTATCCCTTTATTTCGTAAGGCGACATTATAGCCATTATCTCATTCTCAACACCGGAATTTTTTAAGGATCTTTCTTCCCTGTCTCTCTCGGAATGATTTGAAAAATCAACTGCAATGTCAAGCTCCTTTCCAACTGTACATTTAACTATTTTAATGACGGGAACCAGAACAACAGAAAATTTGTCCTCGTAATTATTTATATTATCCTCCGATGAAATATTTAACGATATATTTAATTCATCGCCACGTGAACCGCCAATTGGCGTGTCCACTTCAAGACCGAGGTCCCTGCTTTTGTTACTTTCAAGGTCAAATTCCTCCTCTATTAACTTCTCTTCCTTTGAGGATATGATATAATTCTGCTTTAATTTAATTCTCCACTCTATTGATAGATCCCTGGACTTCAATGAGGCAAGAATAGAAACTTTAAATTTTCTTTTAGAATTTTGTATATTCTTTATCGATAGATTGACAGGAATAGTTTTTTCCCTGTCATCTTTTTCATCAATTTTTTTAATGCGTTTATCACATCCCGCATTTATTATTTTCCCGATATCTGAAGTAATCCATTCATAATCCATAAGTTCACCTAAAATACGATCTGCATTATATAATAGATAATAAACCCTATTAAACCAAGCAGCACAATACCTGCCCCGGCTATTAATACGACTTTTGTATACTCATTTCCATTGGGTTTTTTGGCCATTTTTAAAATTCTTGAATACTTGCCCTTTCCAATACCCTGAAATTTTCGTTCAATCTTTTCCTGCTGTTCAACGAGTTTATCCTCAATAGTGCCGGCCATCTAATTAGATAAGATAAACATAAAATAAAATCTTTTCTATATTAAAGTAAATACTATATACTAAAGCATATATAAATAAAATTTGAAAGGACTAATAAAATTGAAAATTACTATAATTTCATTAAAAATCTAAGAATAAAAAACAATATAAAAATAAAAGATTGTAAGGCAAAACTGCCTTCACATGGAGGTGATCCATCCGCAGGTTCCCCTACGGATACCTTGTTACGACTTAACCCTCCTCACCGACATCAGATTTGATTTAACCCTCTCGAATTAAACCTCATCCAACACCAACTCGGATGGTTTGACGGGCGGTGTGTGCAAGGAGCAGGGGCATGTTCACCGCGGGTTGTTGACCCGCGATTACTACGGAATCCAGATTCGTGAGGGCGAGTTACAGCCCTCAGTCCTAACTATGGACGGGTTTCGCGATTGGCTTCCCCTTTCGAGGTTGCAACGTATTGTCCCGTTCTTTGTAATGCGCGTGTAGCCCGGGAAATTCGGGGCGTACTGACCTGCCGTCGACCACTCCTTCCTCCAGCTTAGCGCTGGCGGTTTCTCTAAAGTGCATGCATATTCCCATATACATTTGCAATTAAAGATGTGGGTCTCGCTCGTTATCACACTTAAGTGAACGCCCTACGGTACGAGCTGACGACGGCCATGCACCACCTCTCCTGCTATCGAGCAAGCTCGTCAGGTTGGCTCTCATATACAGGTCGTTCCCGGTGAGTTTTCCGGCGTTGAATCCAATTAAACCGCACATTCCTCCCGTTGCGGTGCTCCCCCGCCAATTCCTTTAAGTTTCAGTCTTGCGACCATACTTCCCAAGCGACCCACTTAACACCTTCGCTCCGACACTGCCTTCCCTTAACGGAAAAGCAACATCAAGTGGGTAGTGTTTACAGCTAGGACTACCCGGGTATCTAATCCGGTTCGCTACCCTAGCCTTCGTTCCTTACCGTCAGATTCGTTCTAGTTAAACGCTTTCGCCACTGGTCGTCCTTCCAGGATTACAGGATTTTACCCCTACCCTGAAAGTACGTTTAACCTCACCCGATCTCAAGTCTTGCAGTCTCTTCAGACTTTCTGGGGTTAAGCCTCAGTATTTATCTGAAGATTTACAAAACCGGCTACGAACGCTTTAGGCTCAATAAAAGTGACCACCACTTGTGCTGCGGGTGTTACCGCGGCGGCTGGCACCCGTCTTACCCAGCACTTATTCCTCATGCTTTTTAGGAATGAGAAAAGTCTTGGCTATGCCAAGACACTCAAGCTCCCCGTGTCGCGCTTTCGCGCATTGCACAGTGTTCGCGCCTGCTGCGCCCCGTAGGGCCTGGACTTATGTCTCAGAGTCCATCTCCGGGCTACCCCTCCCAGGGCCCGTACCCGTCTTAGGCTAGGTGGTCCATTACACCACCTACTACCTGATAGGTCGCAGACTCATCCTTAAGCGCCGGAGCTTTTATTGCATAAACATTCCAGTTTTATGCAATTATAAGGTATTACCCTCAGTTTCCCGAAGTTATCCCTTACTTAAGGTTAGATTGTCCACGTGTTACTGAGCAGTATGCCGGCATCTTACGATACCTTGACTCGCATGGCTTAGTCGGAACTTGATAGCAGTGGCCGCCGGCAGGATCAACCGGAGTTAATCCCACCTCCACTCTTATTAATAAGAAATTAGCGGTTTTGCCTTACATATCGGAACCCATCATAAAGATGAGAACTTCACCTATTCCAGCCCTGGATGATAAGTTTCACATTAACATATATTATGTATATCCACCTATTAACTTAAGACTGGATTGTTGACTACTCTAAATTACATAGGGATATATAAGTATTTTCAATTTTAAGATTTATATAATACCTGGAAAAATTATAGAAGAATATAATTATGTAATTATATATTAATATTTATATTCCTTAAACTTCGTGCATCTCTGATTTTATGAGTACACATATTAACCCAGATAATGGCCAAATTACAATTTGGTAAAATTTTAATTTAATTGAAATTTATTCTAAAAATATAACAGTATCCCAAACATTTACAGATAAATACAGAACATTTAGCCTTATTATTAACATTTGTAATGTTATTCCACATCAGATTGTGAATTCACGGAGACTCTTATTTTTTAAAAGAGCAGAAGGAAAATAAGTATTGAATAGAAGCCGGGTAAACAAATTAGTGCTATCTTCAACTATACTGGATGATAATGCCCCTCTAAAAGATACGAAAGATAAAACTGTGAAGAATGAGAATATACGTATTCCTTCCATACGGTCGATGTTAAGAGAATCTCCTGATAAGTGAAAGTATTCGAATGACCTGTATGAAAGAAATGTTCGATTAAATGATATGTTATTCTAAAGGAGAAATGGACAATAAATGACCTCTTACGCAAGAGAATACAGGCCGGTGAATATTTATGGGAAAATGAATCCATACCTGCCGGTATTGCGTGGTAAGGCAGCAAATCTTATGCATAAGAATACTGGCATTTGATTGATCCATACTCCCGTAAGTTGTAGCCGAATTATCTGAAATTATAGCAATATTAAACCTAAAAAATAATATTAACGGACTTATGGTTAAATATAAATATACCATAATAAGCCTTTTTTTAACAAATAGTTATAGAACAATTATTTATTATAGTTCCCTGAATTCCATCATTTTACCATCACCGTAAGTTCTAAAATAATAATGATATTCTTTGCCATTGTTATACGCAGTGCATTCCCTTCCCTTACTGTAATTACCTTCCAGTTTTACCTCGTCTATTATTTCCCATCCAGTCCTTTTCTTAACTTCTTTTACCATATTTTCAAAAATGTCCGCGCAAATATTACAGCAAAAAAACATGTTGTCTTTATCTATTTCCCTGTAATACTCTCCCCACGTGGCATTGCATAATCCACATCCATCCTTATTGTTTGTTTTCAATTATTTCACCTCTTTGAATTCGGGCCTCAAGATATTTATCAAAAACATATACAGAAGCAAGATAAGCATCCTGTATTTTTTCTATATTATAACCTTTTGAATATTTTTCTATTAAATCTAGTGCAAGATATGAGTGGGATATATCGCTTTCATAGCCCTCCAACAGAAAATTTTTTACAGCTACCGGCACATCGGTATCGGTTAAAAGTACAGGATTAAAATAATCGTATTTAGCTCCGTATCGTTTTAAATCCCTGTTGGCAATCAATTCCAGTGAGTGCATTGCTGCCATTGTGTAAATCCATTCCTGGTTTGTTGCCATAAAATTCCATCTGTTTATTGCAATTTCTGTGCTCTTAAGTGGTTTTAAAGAGTTTGTATATTCTTTGCTGACTCCAAGGGATTTTCCCATTTCAATCAAAAGTTCTATGTGCGGGGGTTTTTTACATGAACCATAAAATTCAGACATAATATTTTCTATCTCATATTTCTGAACATCTTCATAATCGGTCTTCCCTGTAATAAATGAACAGGACTTAACCCACTGCCTGAGAAAAAAATAATGCTCAATAGCATAGCCCTTTAACACAGATGGGTTAAATGCCTGCATTTTCAATATAAATGGGTGCGGATTTTCACCTCTGAATTGTTTTATAAATTTTGTTACGATCCATTGTTTTAATTCCGTATCTATTCTATAAAAATCTTCAACTTTTAATGAAAGTTCAAATCCACTCAATTTTGTATTTGATAAATTCCGGTTAATCCACATTACATGATTTGCTTCACTGTTTTTTGCATTTTCTATCAGATGCTCCGCAAAAGCCATGTAATCATTAAATTCAAATTCGGTCAAACAAACAGGACATTGCATTGAAATTATAACCTGAAACAATATTTAACAATTTATAATGTATTAAAATGACATGATAAATATATAAAAGGTAATTAAGTTTCATAAATATAGTATTTCCGTATTATAAATGTCAATATACTAACCGGCTTACCGGTTATTTTGAGTTAATTATAAGGTTTTTAATGATATATAATATCAGGAAAGATACGAATTTAACCAACAGGAAGCACAGTAGGGACATATCCCTTAAAGGATACCAAAAAAAGTAAGCATTGAATGGTATTTCAGCATATTATATTTAAATAGAGAGGGATTCACCGCTAATATTTATATCGCAGCCAATCCGCTGGAGGTCATTGAGGAATTCGGGATAGCTCTTATTTATTTTTTCTATACTGGTAAATTCAGTTTCTGACCCTGCTATAAGAGCAGCAACAATTGAGGACATTATCATCCTGTGGTCATCGAAATTAATAGAGATTGGCTTTTTTACTGTACCTTTATTTATATGTATATAATTTTTATTTATTGAAATGGATGCACCAAAACTCCGGCACATACTGATAATTCCATTATATCTGTCTGATTCTTTCATGCTCAATCTATTATAATTATAAATGTCCACACCATTTTCAGAAAAAATTCCTATAACCGCAATTATAGGAGCCAAATCAGGAGATATTGAAGCATCAAGAACTATTTTTTTAATATTACCGGATGGATATACAGTTATATAATCTTCAAAAATCTTTATTGAGCCTGCGCTCTCCATGATTATATCCACTATTGACCGGTCGGGCTGAAATGAATTTTTTTGGAGATTTTGTATTGTAATTTTACCTGTAAAAAGTCCGAGAACCATAAAGTATGAAGCTGATGAATAATCTCCTTCAAGATTAATTGATTTAACATTATATGATTTTTTTATAAGGCTATATTTACCATTATTTTCTGTTACGGATACATCAAAATCATTAAGGCACTGAATTGTTATATTTATATAATTTTTTGATACTGTATTTTCTGCACTGAATTCTGAATTTTCAAAAAATGAGTAATAATAAAGGAGTGAACTTACAAACTGTGAGGAAACACTGCCGTCAATTTTTACAGGCATATTTATTGAATTTATAGCATCAATATCAAAAAAATTCAAATTGTTTTTTGTAAATTTTATTCCGGTATGTGTGAGAGCATTGATTAATGTATCAACCGGCCTCTTCGAAAGTGATGCCTCACCTGTAATAGATGTAATGCATTTACGTCCTGCCAGGAGGCCAATAGAGAGCCGGTATGATGTCCCTGATTCACCCGCATAAATAGTTTCAGGGCATTTAAAATCAGGAATTACAACAATGTTTTTTCTGTCATATTCTATTCTCGCATTACATTTCTCGGCAATTTTTATGGCTATGATTTCATCGTCTGAAAAGGAGATGCCTTTAAGCTCAATTTCCTTTCCTGAGAATGCAGAATACAATATATAACGCTGAGAATAACTTTTAGATGACGGCGCTCTTATTATGCCAGATATTTTACATGGTTTAATAATTGTATTCATTCTTCTTTTATATCAATTCCATGGTTATTAAATCTGCTTTTAATGATATCATAACCGTCAATATTAAAATCATCAATTATACTATTCAATGCAATATCATCATAGAATATACCAAAAATAGCCGGGCCTTTCCCGCTCTGCCCTGCATAGGTAGCACCGTGCCCAAACATAAAGTTTAATATTTTAGAATTATAGCCTGTTGCTGATTGAAGTATATATCCATTAAGCATCATTGCCTCAAAAATATAGCCCCCGGCAATCAATGATTGAAGCCGTGAATAAAATTTGGAATATTGTTTAAAATCACTTAAATTTATATTAAGTGTTTTTCTTTTATTTTTACCATAGATGACCAGAATATGGTCATCCGGCATTTTACTTCTTGATATTATTTTATTATTTTTATTATCTGTTATGCATATCCCGCCGTAATAAGATGCGGCAAGATCATCAAGAGCACCTGTAAGTGATGTTTTATTGTAGATTGATGCCATGGCACATAAACTTAAAAAATTTTCATCCGGCATTTTAATGCTGTTAAATCTTAAAATTCCGCATACAATTGAGAGTGTCATTGCACTGCTGCTTTTTAAACCCTGCCCCTCCGGAATTTCACTTTTTATTTTTATGCTGTAATGTTCTTTGATGTTAAATTTTTCTCTTATGAAATTTACAGTTTTGCCAATTTCAAATGTTGGAAAATTGTCTTCATGTGAAGTGTTTATTTGTGTGTACATTGGAAGCTCTATAGATGCTGCAGAACCAACATTGTTTGAAAATGCACTTATAACGGAAATTCCACCATTTGCAATTACAATCATGTTATAATATGAGAAAGTTATATTTATTGTTTCATTAATTTTTCCATAAAGCTTTCATATGTTATTTTTATATTATATATTTTTTCAAGTGTTTCTATACCCTGACCCACAAACATGTCCATGCCATTTACTGCCTTTCCGTGGTGTTCATTAACTTTCTTTAAAAATGGACTTAAAGGCGGATTGTAAACAATATCAATCGCTGTTATATTATCATATATTTTTGATTCTGGAATGGCAATTCTTTTGTCAGGAAATGTACCGAGCGGGGTGGCGTTTATTAAAATATCATATTCATTAATATCATCATAGCCGATTATATTTATTCCATTGATTTTTCTTTTATCCGGTTCCCTTGAAACCATGCTTGGATCTGCCGTAAAATTTCTATTGATTGCATATGCCAGAGTTCTGGCCGCACCACCTGTCCCAAGAATCAGAACTTTTTTTCCATTAAGGTCTATATTGTTGTGCCTTAATAAAAATAAAAAGCCGGTGTAATCACTGTTAAAACCGTATAATTTTCCA
>JABEBX010023394.1_pt1 | contig 13557 bp, 16 predicted proteins | sample 7245971 | NCBI WGS metagenome assembly JABEBX01 (sample SAMN14506365, study PRJNA622280) | hot springs metagenome | biome: hot spring [ENVO:00000051]|acidic hot spring [ENVO:00002120]; feature: spring [ENVO:00000027]|sediment [ENVO:00002007]; material: sediment environment [ENVO:01001048]... | reverse complement strand
CGAAGCCATCGACAAACTGGATGTGAAGCACGCCGCGGCGGCCGAGGTAAAAGAGTTTTATCGCGCGGCACCAGGAGGCGTGCGCACAACCGTTCCCTTCAGTCAGAACAAACGCTATCCCGATCTCGACCTGAACCGCGAGAGCGGTGCGATTCGCGATATGGCCCACGCCTTCAGCAAAGATGGTGGGCTGGCCGTTCTCTACGGCAACATTGCTGAAGACGGCTGCATCGTGAAGACAGCCGGCGTCGATGCCGGGCAACTCACATTCTCCGGTCCGGCGCGGATCTTCGAGAGTCAGGAAGCCGCTGTCGATGGCATCCTGGACGACAAGGTCCTTGCTGGCGATGTCGTACTGATTCGCTACGAGGGCCCGAAGGGCGGGCCGGGCATGCAGGAGATGCTCTATCCCACGAGCTACCTGAAATCGAAGGGGCTGGGCAAGGTTTGCGCTTTGATCACCGACGGCCGCTTCTCCGGCGGCACTTCCGGACTCTGCATCGGCCACGTCTCGCCCGAAGCCGCGGATGGCGGGGCGCTGGCGCTCGTGGAAGATGGCGATACCATCGAGATCGATATTCCCAGGCGTGTGCTACGCGTGGACCTTTCCGCGCAGGAGTTGGCAAACAGGCGCAAGAGGATGGAACAGAAGGGCGAAGCAGCATGGAAGGCCGAAGCGCGTGACCGCAAGGTATCAAAGGCGCTGGAAGCCTATGCCGCAATGGCCACCAGTGCCGCGCGCGGCGCGGTGCGCGACGTGGCACAGATCAAGAGGAAGACCGGAGCATGAATTCATGCACGTCGTGGGCATGGTCTCATCAGGCCGGATTTGAGTTCACACCTTTGCCATGGGGACTGTGAACGCGAAGATCGCACCGCTGGTGAGAATCACGAGTGGACCGGCGGGAAGGCCGGAATAGGACGCGGCGAGAATACCAAAGACCGCCGAGACGATCCCGAATGTTCCCGCGGCAAGGCCGTACTGGGAGAGTGTTCTGCTCAAATTCCTCGCCGCGGCGGCTGGAACGGCAACCAGAGCGGCGGTCATGAGTCCACCCACCAGATCAACGCCGAGGGCCACAACGATCGCGATGGCTGCCAGATAGATGAGATTGTAAAGCCTTACGTTTATACCCTCTGCTTTTGCCATATCTTCGTGAATGCTTATCAGCATGATCTCCGGATAGCAGCGCTGGACAACGACAAAAACCAATGTGCTGAGGACAACGGAGGCGACAGTGTCGTGCAGACCGACTTTGGAGATGTCACCGACTAACGCCGCCTCCGCCTTGTCGATAGGCAAAAATAGAAAAGCAGCCGCAACTCCGGTCGCAAAAACAATGGCTGTCAAGGCCTCCATCTGAAGCTTCGTCTTGATCTCAAGCAGCCAAATGAGTACGATTCCAGCCACGACAAATGGAAAAGCTCCCAAAGAGATGCTGAACCCGTATACCAGCGCCAGCGCGGCTCCCGGAAGCGCAAGGTGCCCTAACGGTCCAGCAACTACGGCCATCTTCTTTGACAGCATGAGCGTTCCAAGGTAGGCGGCTGAACCCGCAATGAAGACTCCGCTGGTGAGGCTGAAAACGAGTTGGTTTGTCATCGGTCCAGGCACCTCAGTGTACGTGAAACTTGATCTCGGCTCCGTAAACATCGCTCAGAACCTGCGGCGTCAGCACTTCCCGCGGAACCCCGTAGCAGAGATGGCCGCGCCTTGACAGGCAGAGCACGTGCGTAGAGTGCGCATAGACGATGTTCAGGTCATGAGTGATATTGAAGATGGTCAGCCTTTGTTCGCGCCACACATCTTTCAAAAGCGAATAGATCGTATCGCCGCCTGCAATGTCCACGGCCGAAGTGGGTTCATCCAGAAACAGCACCTTGGCGCCCGATGCGAGAACCCAGGCGACGAGCATTCTTTGGAACTCACCGCCGGAAAGGTCGCCCGCTCTTTTTTCCAACACAGACTTCTCGAGCCCGACCATGGAAAGATAGTTAACGATGCCGTCAAGTCGTAGTCTTTTCAGGGCAAAGAAATCTTTTACGGTCAGAGGCATGTCTCTTACGGCCATTTGGTTGAGTCCCTGCGGCAGGTACCCGATCTTTGGTTTCGTGTGCCAGTGCACTTCACCGCTAAAGGGCAACAGGCCCAGGAGCGCCTTGATGAGTACTGTCTTTCCAGATCCGTTCGGACCCAATATGGTCAGAAATTCGCCCTCATCGACGTTAAAACTCAAATCGCTCACAACTGGAGAGTGATCCAGCATTACCGTGAGATGCTTTACCTCCAGCAAGACTTTGCCGGTGGAATCAGGAGGAACTTGCATCGCCATCGCCGACCTTTCATCGCGGCACTCCGATCAATAGGGATAGGAAGTGCTCATCATTTGCATCCTCCCGGGGGCGGCTCCGGCCAGTGCTTCGCAGCCGTTCGATCCGCTCTTGGTCCCGCGCTCACATAAAGTCTACGCGGATGCCGTCTGCCACCGCAGGCGTTGTCGCTGGTCTGGTCGATGGTGACCGGGCGTATACTTCGATTGACACCTCCCCTTGAGGTGTTCTAACAACCAGGGGAAAAGCCATGAAGCACGTTTTCGGGCCTATACCTTCAAGACGTCTGGGCCAATCGCTGGGCGTCGATCCGATCCCTTTCAAAACATGCAATTGGAATTGTGTCTATTGCCAGCTTGGCCGGACGACGCCCCTAACCAATGCTCGGCGCGACTACTTCCCGCCGGAGGCTATCGTCGCTCAGATCGGCGATGCTCTCAAGTCCCACCTGCCAGGAGAGATCGATTGGGTGACCTTCGTCGGGTCGGGCGAGCCCACCTTGCACGCAAGCCTGGGATGGATGATCCGCCAGGTGAAAACCTTGACGTCGATTCCTGTTGCCGTCATTACGAACGGGTCCTTGCTCTATCTGCCGGAGGTTCGGGACGAACTGATTGCAGCCGACGCAGTTTTGCCCACTCTGGATGCTGGAAGCGCAGATCTCTACCAGGCTATGAATCGGCCTCATCCTTTCCTCTCGTTCGATAGCCTGATAGAAGGTCTGGTCGCTTTCCGTTCCGTATTCTCCGGAAGGCTCTGGCTGGAGGTAATGCTGGTTCGCGGCATGAATGACACCGAGGAGGCTCTTCGCGCACTTGCCATGCAGGTGAAGCGCATCAGGCCCGATGAGGTTCATCTTAATCTTCCTGTCAGGCCTCCAGCGGAAGAAGGGGTAAACCCTCCGAACCAGGAAGGCCTGATGCGCGCCACGGCTCTGTTGGGCGACATTGCCCATATCGTGCATCCAGCGGAAGGGATTTTTGACCTGTCAGGTTACGCAAACATTGCGGACGCGGTCGTGGGAGTGATCGGCCGCCATCCTATGCGCGAAGAAGAACTGCTTCGAGCATTGGATCAGTGGCCCGTCGCTGACGTTCGCAAGGCTCTGGCCGACCTGGCAGCCCATGAGCATGCGCGTCTTATCACGCGTTATGGAAGCCGCTTTTGGATTACAACTGCGGCAACGTACGGCGAAACACAGGGGAACAATGTGCATCAACAAGAAGAGTGACTACCGATGAGGCGCTGGAGACGGCTTTACTACGACATCTTTTCGAACTTTTACGACGGATTTGTCGCTTTGCATTCTCACGACAGGCTCGATGCCGCGAGACGGTTTTTGACGGACCAGGCGCCGGTGCAAAATGGGAGTTCGGTACTCGATCTCTGCACTGGCACAGGAACGCTGCTTGCCTACCTCGAAGCCAAGGTCGGCACGACAGGACAGGTCGTTGGCGTGGACTTTTCCTCTGGAATGCTCAGCAAGGCACGTGAGAAGATCGCAAACTTGATCAACGTTCGCTTGGTGCAAGCGGATGCCGCCGATCTCCCCTTTGCAGCAGATAGTTTTGACGCAGTCACCTGCTCACACGCCTTCTACGAACTCAAAGGGGAAACACGATACAGTGCCTTGCGAGAGATCGTTCGCGTCTTGAAGCCAGGCGCAACCTTCCTCATGATGGAACATGAGGTTCCATCGAAACCACTGATAAGGGCCCTCTTTTATCTCCGGCTCAGAATTGCCGGCGCCGGACGCCCTGCCCAGTTTCTGCGCCAGGAGCAGGACATGCTGGCTCGGTCCTTCCTCCATGTCGAAAAACTCGTAGCGCCCGGCGGACATTCCAAGATCCTGATCTGCAGGAAGGGATACGCATGAGTGCGTCCATGCGGGACTACATCCGCTCTGCCGCGTCATCCCCGTTGATCGCACCCGCAACACCGGATCCCGTCGCGTACTTCATCCCATACGAAGATTCGGCTCTTGCGCCACAGGCCGCTATAGGCTCGAAGTTGACATCCTTCCAGACACTCGTCAAGGTTTAAACGGAACATTGAACGCGATACCGAACGTGCGCGTTTGAGGGTTGGCGACAGAAATCACTGCGTTCAGAGCCCGGGTGATGACGCTTCTTTTCTTACCGCGGTACTGTGCCCGATGGTTCAAAACATACGTTCCCGTTAGAAAGCCGATTGCCTGGCCGACAACCACATCGGACGGGAAGTGCTGATTTGCGAGGATGCGTGCGACGCTGATGGCCTCTGCAAAGCTGTACGCGGAAGCCACAACGTACCAGCGGGGATACTCCCCGGCAATCACCCGAGCCAAGGCCATGCTTGCGGTTGCGTGATCGGACGGGAAGGAGGAATCGAGTTGCCAGTTGCCGGTTCCACCGACCCAGAAGTGTCCCTGGCCGTTTCCCTGGAGCGGCCGTTGGCGATCGCTGACCATCTTCACGGCCAGAGTGACGGTCCCTGAATCGATGACGGCCTCCCCACCTAACCGGCCCGTCTCTGCAAGCTTGTCATCGTGTCGCGCCAAGCCGGAGTACAGTCGTTGAAAGCATTATGAGACGCAGGCACCCGTGAGAGACCGCCTTCTGGCGCGTGGCGAAGTGGATGGGCCGTGATCTATTGCAGCAGTTCCGCCGGCTGGGAGAGTACCGCGGAGGGTTCATTCATCGCCCAATGCGCCCAGTTGCACCTCTGCCCGCAACTGATCTTGAGTCCATCCGGCATATCCCAGGTAAACATGAAAGGAGCCAGGACTGGGATCGGTTGCAATGATCTTTTCAAAGAGGGTTTTGTCGGATATCAAATAAACCCCGCCGAAGATCTTCTCGGCTTTCATATCCTTGGCCGAGGTCTGAAACAGCGCAAAAACAGCCGAAGGTTGTACTGGCCCCCCCAGATAGGCCAGATCGGAGCGGTGTTTCGCGGCCTTGAAGTCAAAAATTCGAGAGAGCGGCACATCGGTGCGCCGGTTGAGGACCAGTCCAACTACGCCATCGGTATCGTAATGAACCAACAGAATCACCGTTCCAGCAAAGTTTGGGTCGCGGAGGCTGCGGCTCGCCACCAGCAACTTTCCAGCTGCCAGATTCCTGGGGTCCTTGAATTGAGCCGGAACAAATGACTCCAGCGGAAGTTCGCCGTTCCCGCGGATCGGCCTGAGCCATCGAATCGGTCTGTACACCGGCTGGTGGCCGTACCAGGGCAACACAGCCGCGGAAGAGATCGAGGCGTGCAACCACGCATTCGGCCTCATCCCATCAGGATTCGCTTTGAAACCGTTGACCCTCCGGGACGCCGCCAAGGCAACGATCGTGAACAGCATTACGAAGAGCAACCATTTGCGCAACGGCATGTTCGACATCCTTCCTGGGGGGGATACGAAGCGGAGTTTGCTGGATGGGACGATTTCGACCGTGGTCTCCGTTTTGTCTCCTCGGATGGTTGATTCTATTCCCAACCACTCCCACTGGTGCAAGGTCTTTTGAGGTTTACATGCCGAGAGGCCCGGCGCAGGGCCGGGCCTTCACGGGTTGACGTACATGGAACTGGACCTTGCTACTGGGACGTGGACAAGATGGAACGGCCACGCTCGGTGACAACGTAGACTCCGTCGCTGGCTGCCACGAGTTCCGCCTCAGCCATCTCACGCAGGCCGCCGCGAACGCGAAAGAGCGGCAGGCTTGTACGCTCTGCAACGATCTCGGCAGTGGCCGGCTGATCCAGCACAGCCAGCATCTTTCGAGCGGAGTCCGTTACTTGTCCTTCTGCACTGATACAGGCCATCGCTCCGCTCCCTTCACAGCGCCTTCTTGCAGAAGTACCAGTCGCTACACTCGTAGCCGGCCTTCAGACGTGCTTCCATCTCCTCGATGGTGGCAGGGGGCGGGACGATCACTTTGTCGCCGCTCCGCCAATTTGCGGGTGTGGCCACTCCGTGCTTATCGGTCGTCTGCAGGGCGTCGATCAGGCGAACAATCTCATCCGTGTTGCGCCCCGTCGTGAGCGGATAGTAGATCATGGCGCGCACGATCCCTGCCGGATCGATCACAAAGACGCAGCGGCTGGTCTCCGTCTTGCTCTCGCCGGGCATCACCATGCCGTACAGCGTGGCAACATCCTTGTTGGAATCGGCGATAATGGGAAACGGAATGTCGATGCCAAACTTCTCCTTGATGTTGCGCACCCATGCAATGTGCGAGGTCGGGCTGTCAATGCTGAGGCCGAGCAGTTCGACGTTGCGCTTGCGCAGCTCAGGAGCAAGCGCGGCGAAGGCCATGAACTCGGTGGTGCAGACAGGGGTGAAATCGGCGGGATGCGAGAAGAGAACAACCCATCCTCCCCGAAAGTCCTCCAGACGGATCTTTCCGTAGGTGGTGACCGCCTCAAATAGAGGAGCGGGAGAGCCGAGCCGTGGCAGGGCAGAAGGCCGTGCGGCTCCCGCGGAAGCCTGAGCGAGATCTTGAACTGAGTTTCCGGTTGGTTCTGGCATTTGATCGTACTTCCTTCTTTCCGCTGGTTCTGGACAAATCCACGCGGCGGAACAGACGCGGATTCCGGCCCCGCCGCGCAGGATGCAGGCAGTGACCGTCCTGGGACGATGGAGTCGGCTTCAACAGATGCAGCGCCGTGGGATACCTTGGAGTATCCACGGCGCACCTTGATGCACTTTATATAGATGCCTCAATGATCGATACGATGCCTCAATGATCGCAGGTGTTTGCTCCCGTGATCATGTTTCCTCCCATGTAGTCGGTAACCAGCTTCTCCGGTGACTCGGAGGGCGCACCAATAATCACCTGCACGCCCTGTTCGGCAAAGAGTCCGTGCGCGCGCTGCCCCATACCGCCGGCGATGATCATCTGAACGCGAAAGAAGCGTATGGATAGGGCCCCCGAAAACAACGGTTGAACTCCGCGCGAACTCACCAATGACCTTCAACGTCGGCTGCCGAAAGGGGGGTGAGCGAGCCCGTTTTGAACTGTTCCAACGCTTCGGCTACCGTGCCGCTCATGACGGGGTAGACGGTGACGCCGCCGGCCTGAAGCGCCGCAAAGGCCTTTGGTCCTACATGCCCGGTGATGAGCTTCCTGGCATTGAGATCCAGGATCGTCTTGGCTGCCTGGATACCCGCACCCTGAACGGCATTCAGGTTCACGGAGTTACTCACAGTCTTTACCGTGTTCGTCTCAAGGTCAACGACCACAAAATACTTCGCTCTACCAAAACGCGGATCGACGGCGGATGGAAGCCCTTCGCCTACGGAGGAGATTGCCAGGTTTGTCATGCCGATAGAGAGAGCACGCCGCGTGCCAACGTCCTCCGCGGCAGAATGATCGTCGCAGCCTGTTGAATGCAAAGGAATTACTGTTCTCTCGAAACAAGTGCGGCCGAACCGGAAGTGCTGGACTGTTGCAAAATGCAATGACGCGGCCTGACAGGCTGCGGAAAATTCGCTGCTTTGAAAGGGCGCGGCCTTAGCTTGAAGGGTACGGGCTTTAGCCCGAACATAAATGCAATAGAATCAGTGGGCTTTCGCCTCTGAAGGAATGCATTTGGGGGATTTCGGTCGCAACAAGGCCTTTTTCCGCAGCCTCTCAAGCCCGCACCCTTCAGGACGAACGTGCACCCGCTCCAGCCGCCGCCTTATTCCGAGCTTCCTTGGACGTCAGGGAACGCCGTGGCCTTGAGCCTTCGATAGAGGGTGCTCGGATTGATGCCAAGTTCGCGCGCCGCCCGCCGCTGGTTGCCGTCGTTTCGTTCGAGCGCAGCCTCGATCATCTGCCGCTGGACGGTGCGCATGTCCGTGGCACGCGGCAGGTTGGCCGCGCCCGGCATGCTCCTTGCGAAGCCGGAGGTTGCATTGGACGGTCGAAGCTCGACCGGCAGGTGCTGCACTTCAATCCATCCTCCGCGACATAGGACAAACGCCTGTTCAAGGATGTTCTCCAGCTCACGCACGTTACCGGGAAAACCATGCTCCATGAGGCGCGCGAGAACGTCCGGAGAGACCCCGGAGATGTCTTTCTCCTGCAGACGGTTGAACTTTGCCACTAGGTGGTCCACCAGCAGAGGCACATCTTCCCGCCGCTCGCGCAGCGGTGGAATCTTCAGGTAGACGACACGGATTCGGTAATACAGATCCTCGCGGAACTTGCCCTCCCGGACCAACTGCCCCAGATCTTTGTTGGTTGCGGCCAGCACGCGAACGTTGATCTTGACTGGCTCGGTCGCGCCTAGCGGTTCAACGCATCTCTCCTGCAGCACGCGCAACAACCGGACCTGCATGGCCGGCGAAATGTCGCCGATCTCGTCCAGAAAGATCGTGCCTCCGTCGGCCAACGCAAAGCGTCCCAGCTTATCCTTCCTGGCGTCGGTGAAGGCTCCGGCTTTGTAGCCGAACAGCTCGGACTCCAGCAGCGTGTCCGGCAGGGCCGCGCAGTTGACCGCCACAAACCGTTTCTTTCCGCGCGGCGAGAGGTGATGCATGGCGCGAGCAAACAGCTCCTTGCCCGTGCCGCTCTCCCCTTCCATCAGCACCGTGCTGGCACTCTCCGCGATCTGCGGCAGAATATCGAAGAGACTCCTCATGGCCGCGCTGCGCCCCACGATGTCTTCGACCGTTGCCCCGACCACCGGCTTGCCGCTGGAGAACGTGCGGCGCAGCGCACAGGCTTCTTCGCAGATGTTGGCCCGAAATACATCCGAGCACTGCCGTCCAAGGGCATCCTGGCGGCGAACGCCAGTAATCCGCTCGGCGGCACGATTGAATGCCGTGATGCGCCATTGGTGATCAACGGTAAATACGCCTTCATTGATCGAGTCCAGAATGGGATCGCTGAGTGAATCGGTCATATCTGATACTCTATTCCCTGCCGTTGCAATTTGCGGTGACACCCATCACGGGCGTTGCATTTCGCAATACACGCGAGAGCGCCCTTCCTGCAAATGCTCCTTCTTTGGCCGATTTCATTGCAGGCTGTGGTTTGGCATTCCAGGTGCATTTCATGCTTTCGATGAGGATAGCAATTCCACAATGGCAAGGACGCATCGCACCCGTCTTCGACGTAGCCTCCCATCTTTTGCTGGTCGATGTCGAGGACAACTGCGAGACGCACCGGCAGGAGGAACGTCTGGTCAAGACAGAGTTTTCGGCTCGCGTGGCGGAGCTGCGCGGTTATGGCGCGGATGCGTTAATCCGCAGTGCGATTTCGGCTCCGCTGCGGAGCCGGCTCGCCGCCTCCGGTATGCAGGTAAGCGGCTTTCTCTGTGGAGCGGTGGACGAGGTGGTTGCCGCCTATTTGAGCGGCACGCTGGCCACCCCATCCTTTGAGATGCCGGGTTGCCGGAGGTGGCGCTGGTGAAGATACGCATCGCAGTTGCCAGTGGCAAGGGGGGAACTGGCAAAACGACCGTGAGCACGAATCTTGCCGTAACCGCGGCGCGGCGCGGACTTAGTACCGCTTACATCGATTGCGATGTGGAAGCGCCGAACGGTCATCTGTTTCTCAATCCGCGGATAACTTCCTCGACACCTACCGGACGCTTGCACCCAAGCGTTGACGAGGCCAAGTGCGTCCATTGCGGCTTGTGCGGCAATATCTGCCAGTACAGCGCCATCGTCTGTATCGGCGAGAAGGTGCTTGTCTACCCGGAACTCTGCCATGCCTGTGGCGGGTGCTCTCTGGTCTGTTCTCCTGGAGCCATCACGGAGGTCTTTCAGCAGACGGGGAGCGTAGAGAGCGGCTTCGCCGGAGAGATTCGCGTCATCCAGGGCTCGCTCCGCATAGGGGAGGCGATGAGCACGCCGCTGATCCGCCAGGTGAAGCAAGCACTCGGGAACGAAGATCTGGCAATCTTTGATTGCCCGCCCGGAACCTCTTGCCCGGTGATCGAGAGCGTGCGCGGCGCGAACCTGGTTCTGCTGGTTACCGAGCCAACCCCCTTTGGTCTGAATGACCTGGGCCTGGCCGTCGATATGGTTGAGGCGTTGCACCTGCCCGCGGCCGTGGTCATCAACCGCGCCGGCACCGGCGATGGCAGAACGCTGGAATACTGTCAACGCAGAGGCATTCCCGTATGGGCGCAGATTCCCGATGACCGCCGCGTGGCAGAATCCTACTCGCAGGGTAAGCTGGTGTCGGAGGGAGTGCCCGAGTTTCGCACGGCTATGGAACAGATTCTGGATCAACTGCTGCAGCGTGACCCAGTGGGCTCTGGGGTATCTTTGGCATCGGGTGAGGGAACGCGTTCATGAACTCGCTGGTTAACATTCTGCCTCATTCAGATCTATCTCATGGAGCCAAGAGCATCAAAGAACTGGTGGTTATCAGTGGTAAGGGTGGCACGGGCAAGACCTCGCTCGTGGCGTCCTTCGCCGCGCTCTCCAGAAACCTTGTGCTTGCCGATTGCGACGTGGATGCCGCCGACCTGCATCTGCTGGCCGATCCTCGCGTGATCCAGACCGAGACGTTCACCGGAGGCAAACGCGCCAGTATAGACGTCCGTCAATGCGTGGCTTGCGGTCTATGCAAGGAGTTGTGCCGCTTCGACGCGATTCACGTTGAAGGCCCCGGCGGCAAGGCGTTGGCGGCAACCTATCACGTCGATGCGATGGCGTGCGAAGGCTGCACGGTATGCGCATGGTTCTGTCCGGCACAAGCAATCGAATGCAAGCCGGTGGTCGACGGGGAGTGGTTCATCTCCGACACTCGTTTTGGACCCATGGTTCACGCCCGCCTCCACGCCGCCCAGGAGAACTCCGGCAAACTTGTCAGTCTAGTACGGACAACGGCGAAGCGGATTGCCGAGGAGCGCCAGATCGAACTCGTGATCATTGACGGATCGCCGGGGATCGGATGTCCCGTGATTGCGTCGGTCACGGGCGCCGATCTGGCCCTGATCGTTACCGAGCCCACCCCGAGTGGTTTCCACGACATGGAACGGGTTGCCGACCTGGCCCGGCATTTCGGCATACCCGCGGCGGTTTGCATCAACAAATGGGATCTGAATCCCGAGATGACCAGTCGCATCGAGGCAAAGGCCCAGGAGCGTGGAATGACTCTGGTGGGAAGAGTTCGCTACGACCGTACGGTCACGGCGGCACAGATCGAAGGAAAGACAATCGTCGAATACGGCGCGAACGGCAGCTCCTCGGACGTACGGCAAGTCTGGGAGCGGCTGATCCCGCTGCTTGCGGAGATGAGAATTCCACTGTGAAGCTCAACTTTGCACCGAATGCTGAAGATACCCCTCAAATTGCACCAAGGAGAAATATGCCAAAAAAACGTGTTGTCATAGTTGGAGGTGTGGCCGGTGGGGCGACGTGTGCCGCACGGTTACGACGTCTCGATGAACAAGCGGAGATTCTGCTCTTTGACCGGGGGCCCTATGTCTCCTTTGCGAACTGCGGACTTCCCTACTACGTGGGCAACGTGATTCGCGACGAAGAGAAACTTCTACAGGCCACGCCGGCACTATTCAAGGATCGTTTCAACATCGAGGTTCGCACTCAAAGCGAGGTGCTCTCCATCAACCGGGAGGCACGCAACATCACCGTCCGCGACATCATGAAGGGGCGCGAGTACACCGAACCCTACGATGAGCTTGTCCTGTCGCCAGGCGCCGCGCCGATTCGTCCCAAATGGCCTGGCGCCCATCTGCCGGGAATCTTTACCCTGCGCACGATTCCCGACAGCCGCGAGATCCGCGAGTGGATCGACTCGCGGAACCCCAGGAAGGCGGTCATCGTCGGGGGTGGCTTTATCGGCCTCGAGATGGCTGAGAACCTTATCCATCGTGGAATCGCGGTAACTATCGTCGAGATGGCCAATCAGCTCATGCCACCGCTTGATCGCGAGATGGCAGAGTATGCGCGCCTACATCTGATCGCGCACAAAGTCCGACTCTCGCTGGGCGATGGAGTCACCGGATTCGAGTCCTCAGCCAACGGTGGGTTGATCGTGCATACCCAGGCAAAGGCGGTGTTTGAGGCTGATCTCGTGGTGCTCGCCATCGGGGTTCGGCCGGAGACGGGTCTGGCCCGCAACGCTGGCCTGGAGATCGGCGAACGCGGAGGCATACGCGTCGATAAGACCATGCGCACCAGCGACCCGCATATCTGGGCCATCGGCGATGCTGTCGAGGTGAAGGGCCGCATGAGCGGCGAGTTCGAACTGATCCCCCTCGCAAGACCCGCGAATAATCAGGCGCGCATCGCGGCAGACGCCATCTGTGGCCGCGACGTGCAGTATCGAGGCGTGCTGGGAACCGCGGTATGCGGGTTCTTCGGCCTCACAGCCGCAATGACTGGAGCGACGGAAAAGGCCTTGCGGCGCGCTGGAACGGTAGACTTCGAAGTGGTGTACCTGCACCCCACACAGCACGTCACCTACTACCCAGGCGCGCACCCAATTCATTTGAAGTTGCTCTTTCGCAAGCCGGACGGCCTTGTGCTGGGCGCGCAGGCCATCGGCGAAGCCGGCGTCGCACGCCGCGTGGATGTGATCGCCACCGCCATCCAAATGGGTGCGACGGTCTTCGATCTTGAGGATGCGGAACTATGCTATGCGCCTCAGTATGGAGCGGCAAAAGATCCAGTCAATCTCGCCGGCATGATTGCTGCAAATGTTTTGCGCGGGGACGTGGAACTGGCGCCGTGGGACAAACTCAACTCCAGGCAGGCACTTCTTCTGGACGTTCGCGAGGTGCATGAACATCACACCGATGCCATCCCCGGTTCCCGGAATATTCCACTCGCTCAGCTTCGATCAAGACTGAACGAGTTGCCACGTTCCGGCGAGATTTGGATAAACTGCGGCATCGGCCAGCGCTCGTACTATGCCTGCCGGATTCTCAGACAAAATGGATTCCGCGCGCGCAACCTCTCTGGAGGAGCTCAGACGTATAAAGTACTCTATCCGCTGCAGTAGGAAAAACCACTAGTGAAGCCTCCGCCTCACCAGAAACAAGATCTTGCCGAGGGGTCTTTTGCCTCGCCAGAAACCAGTTTCTGACTCGATTGAGGGGGCCGAAGGCCCCTGAGCGGACTCACCAGAAACTTCTTCCGCTGAGGAGGTCTGTTGCCTTGAAAGAGTGCGGCTGTTCTCCTCCAAATCACCACAAAATTGTCATCCTGAGCGGAGGCTCTCGCGGTTTTATGCGAGAGCCGAAGCCGAAGGACCTGCCACCAAGCCTGTGCCACCTCAAATGTCCGCC
>JABEBX010016716.1_pt1 | contig 13560 bp, 18 predicted proteins | sample 7245971 | NCBI WGS metagenome assembly JABEBX01 (sample SAMN14506365, study PRJNA622280) | hot springs metagenome | biome: hot spring [ENVO:00000051]|acidic hot spring [ENVO:00002120]; feature: spring [ENVO:00000027]|sediment [ENVO:00002007]; material: sediment environment [ENVO:01001048]... | reverse complement strand
CTTACCGTACTAAGCTAAATGGAGCGATGGTGAATTTCGGCCAGTTGGTTTGTTTACCACGAATTCCAAAATGTCAATCATGCACCTTTAAGGAGGTATGCGAGTACGGCCGAAACAACATTAGCGGGAGAAAAGTTAATAAAGTTGGAAGAAAAAGAAGCGGAGATTTGTGATTTAACAACGTTCAAGATGTTAGGAAAAGCGAAGATTGTAAAGCCTCGTGACATTTCGCAGTTTGAAGAACTCATACATTACTTCCTCGAAAGCAAAAGCGATTTTAAGATCATCGGTGGTGGTTCGAATACGGTGATCAGGGGGGGCCTTGAAACGCCCTTCGTTTTGACATCCGGCCTTAACAACTTCAAATTCGACGAAAAATACGTTGTTGCAGAAAACGGTGTTAGACTTTCTGTACTGCTTTCCGAAGCAATAAAAAGGGGAATGTCTGGTCTTGAATTTTCAATTGGGATTCCAGGCACCATAGGAGGAGCATTGTACATGAACACCGGAGCTTTTGATGGTGAAATATCAAAATGCGTTGAAAGCGTTGAAGTTATCGACGAAAATGGACATACTTATGAGTTGAAAGTGCAAAGTCTTGATTTGTCTTACAGACATTCAATTTTTCACCAAAAACGCATGTGGATTAAGAAATGCGTTCTCAAACTTGACTTTGCACAGAGAAAAGAAGAGGTATTAGAAAGAAGTTTAAGGAATTGGTCAAAAAAAAGAAGCACACAACCCATAACTTTTCCAAGCGTTGGATGTGTTTTCAAAAATCCAAAAGGAGATTATGCAGCAAGGCTGATAGACGCATCGAATTTGAAGGGATATCGTGTTGGAGGAATTGAAGTTTCAAAGTTACATGCCGGTTTTTTCATAAACGTTGGAGGTGCCACTTTTGAGGATTTTAAGGCTGTTTATTCGGAAGTTGTCACGAGGGTAAAAGAGAAATTTGGAGTTGATCTTGAACCTGAGATAACGATCATAAGTTAAATTCGAGGTGTAAAAAATTGAAAATTTTGTATGGTCTGTGCACGTGGGGTTTAGGGCACATGACGCGTAGTTTGCCTTTGATGAGAAGGCTCATTGATGATGGTCATGAACTTGTGATATATACATCAGATAGGCCTTTGCTTGCCCTAAAAAAAGAGTTTGGAGATAGATGTCAATACGTTGAAGGTGTTGAATATCCGAGTCCATACGCTAAAAATGGCACGTTTGCTTTAAGGTTAACTTTGATGATGCCTGCCATAATAAACGCTATAGTTAAAGAACATAAAGAAGTATTAAAGTTGTCAAAGGATCTGGATGTAGATATTTTGATATCTGATTCTGAATACGGTGTTTTTGACAAAACAAAGCCTTCCTTTTTCATATTCCATCAATTAAGGTATGTTCCACCTGATTTCTTGAAAATTCTGAAAAATCAAACCGAAAGATTTAATTACCACTTCAGAAATTCTTTTACAAAGTTTATTGTTCCAGATTTTCCAATGAATGGTGGTTTAACTGGCGATCTTTCACATAATCTTTCTTACATGTCATCCGATCAGATAAAGTACATTGGCATTCTATCAGACTATCAAAAGATGAATGTGGATCAGGACATAGATTATCTAATATCCATTTCAGGACGAGAACCAAGCAGAAGTATTTTTGAAAAAAAGATCGTTGATCAGATAAAAGTCCTAAAGGGTAAGGTAGTGCTTGTAAGGGGGATGCCTGAAGGCGCTGAAAAGCTTAAAATACCTGGAGTTGAAGTTATAAATTATGCGGGGAAAGGTTCGAGAGATGAACTCATGAGTAGATCCAAATTTGTTATAGCGAGATCTGGATATTCGACCATAATGGACATGGCTGAACTTGGTAAAAAGGGGTTGCTCATCCCTACCCCGGGTCAAACTGAACAGGAATATCTTTCTGAATATCTTTCTGAAAAGTTGTATTTCTATTCTGTTGGCGAAAGTGAGATAGATCTCGAAAAAGATGTTGAAATAGCGAAAAGTTATAATGGATACGAACCGCCTTGGAGAACAGAAAGAAGCGTTGAAAAATTCATGGATATCATCAAAGTTACCGTTGGAGGCTAAATCTGTGAAAATCGTATCGATAGTAGGTGCAAGACCGCAATTTATAAAAGAATCTTTAATTGGGAAAAAATTGAAAGAGTTTGGAATAGATGAGGTACTTGTCCATTCGGGGCAACATTATGATTTCAACATGTCGGATATTTTCTTCAAATTACTCGAAATAAAAAATCCACAGTACAATCTTGGAATTGGTTCTGGAACTCATGCTGAACAAACCGGAAGGGTTATGATGGAATTTGAAAAGATTTTGATGAATGAAAAGCCATCGCTTGTGCTTACCTACGGTGACACCAACACAACTTTAGGAGGGGCTTTGACGGCCGCAAAATTGAAAAGAACGAAAAAGAGAATTGCTGAATTTGGCTTAGAAAACATTGCAAAAAAAATCAAAATCATCGATCCTGTCGGATATGATGAAAGTGTAGCCCTAACGTCGAATGCTTTTTCAGTTGTGACAGACAGCGGAGGACTTCAAAAAGAGGCTTATTTTGCAAATGTGCATGGCGTTGTTATGATGAAAGACACTGGATGGATTGAACTTGTAGAATCTGGATGGAATGTACTTGCAGACGCAGATGAAGAAAAAATATACAATGGCGTTTTTAACCACCCTATTCCTTCTGAAGTCGGTAAGATATACGGTGATGGCAATGCCTCAGAGAAAATTGCTCAAATCATAAGGGATATGAAATTATGAAGATAGCAGTTGTTGGTTTCGGTGCTGCAGCCATTGGATTTATCAATGAGGTAAAAGATAAAGGTCATGAAATTCACGTCATAGAGAAATCTCCGGACATATACAGTTCAAGCATCTCCGGAATAAGATCTGACGGCAAACTTTTCATTTCAACAAGCATGGGTGGAGATATGGAAATACCACTTGAAACACAAAAGGCAGTTGTTGATTTTTACCTTGATAAGCTCGATGAACCTGAAAGGAAGACCGTTAAAACCGGCATTTCTTTTGATAGAAAATCGCCATTTTTTGAAAAGTTTTATTCCAAAGGCTTCGAACCTGTCAACGCTTACTTCTATCACATTGGAACGAATCATCTTAAAAATCTACTTGGAAAGATCTATCAAGAATTTTCATCTTTGAAAAACGTAAAATTCCATTTTGGAATAAAGGCCGAAAATATAAATCTTGAAGGAAATAAAATAAAAGTAATCGGATTAAATTTTGAAGATACCTTTGATTATGTCGTGATCTCTGTGGGTAGAAGTGGCCACGGACTTGTAAAGTCAATAACAACAGATCATCCAGAAATTGTCACATCTGGAAATATCGTTGATGTCGGAATAAGATATGAGCTTCCAGATCATGCCGTTGAAAATCTCAACGAGGAAATGTACGAATTCAAAGTCAGGATGAGGACAAAGACTGGATATTTGGTAAGAACTTTTTGTAACAATCCATCTGGTAAAGTTGTTCTTGAAGAATACGATGATTTTGTCACAGTGAATGGCCATTCTAATTCCGCTGCAAACAGTGAAAATACGAATTTCGCCGTGCTTTGCAGCACATCTTTCACTGAACCATTCAACGATCCAATTGGTTATGGTACTAAAAAGATAAACAATGATAAATATAAAAATCTTAAATTCATAGGTGATTGTAGCGGCCATACAAGATCCATAACATACGCAACGTGCCATGGTAAGATGTTGGGAAGTTCCATTCCTTAGGACATATACCAGATCTTTCAGGGCATCATGCTGGAGCCGATCACAAAACAGCGCATGGCATATGGCAAATACAGTGATCAGTGACGCGTAACGCGTAATCAGTAAATAGAGATTAGAGATTAGGGACTAGTGAGTGGTAAAAATAGAATCTCGGCGGAGGACACGATATCCCAGAGGAAGCCTTCGCAGCGGAGCGAGGACAGATTTCGACGGGATACGTGTCCGGAGCCTTGCGAAACAGCGTATGGCATATGGCAAATACAGTGATCAGTGACGCGTAACGCGTAATCAGTAAATAGAGATTAGACATTAGAGATTAGTGGACGGTAAAATCCCGGCGGAGTTAATCCTAAAATTCAATAAAATCTTTGATTTTCTCGGCCGTTTTAGATCCTATTCCATTTACCTTCATTAAATCAGAAAGAGTATGAAAAGGCCCGTGAGTTTCTCTGTAAGAAACGATATCACGGGCCTTAATTGGACCTATCGAAGGAAGGTTTTCTATTTCTTTAGCCGATGCCTCATTTATCTTTATTTTACAACTTTTAACATTATCCTTTGAGGTCGCAGACGAAAAACCTGTTACGATACCTGAAATTTTATCAAGTGTCGACTGACCGATTCCCGGAACATTTAAAAGATCCTCTAATTTTTGAAATGGCCCGAATTTTTCTCTATAACCAACAATAGATTTTGCTTTAACCGATCCTATATTTGGAAGTTTATCTAGTTCTTCAACTGTTGCCGTATTTACATTTATAAATTTAAACGTACCAGGCGATGCACTCTTGGTAAGTCTGTCACTTTCGACGACTGCCTCTTTTAAAGGAACAATGGTTGTTACAAATATCCCAATTACAAAAACGAGAATGAAACTTCCTATGATGATTCTCGTTTGCGTCTTCATTTATCAAGGAATTGTTCTTATAAGCCAAGACGAAACAGAACCAATCATGGAAGTTACGTTTGAATTTGCACTTATTGAATTAGCATAATTAAGTGCCGGTGTGTATCCTGTAAAAACTCCTATGAAAAGGGCTGATTGTGTTGAGTAATCTATCTTGAAAGCTGGAATTCCGGCATTTCTTAATGATTTTACAAGTGCAAGTACTCTGTCTGGGTATGGAGAAGATAGAATCTGAATCGAATACGTAACGCCATTTCCAGGATAAGCAACATAATACAATCCATTCTCCTGTGTAACTTCGTAAGTATTTACTCCAGACAATATAGAATTAACACCACTTAAACTTGTAGCCGTTGTTGTAGTTAAAGTTACATTCGAACTTATGGATTGGGTCGAATTCGAAATCAAAGCCATGAGGGCATTTTGTGGCGATGCCGTTTGCGATGGAACGGGCTGTGATGTTTGTGATTGTGCTGAAAGGCTCTGCAAATTGGTGATTAAACTTCCAACTTGGTTAGTCAAAGACGTGATATTTGATTGAGTGTTGGCAATTTTTTGATCTTCTGAAGAGATCTTACCAACAAGATCTGTGTACATATTTCTGACATAAGCGGTAAGCGACGCTACAGTTGCTTGCTGTGTTGCCACCGATCTTTCAAGTTTAGCCATTTGCATGGACAAAACAGAAGTTGTGCTTGCCATGTATGATGTCATAGACGCAACAGATGTCTGAGTTTCGGATATTTTTTGATCGAAACTCGAAATCTTCGCAGTCAAAACACCTGCCCATATCAAAGCTATAAGACCTATGGCTATAGCAACAATTAACAATATAAATCTCAGATCAAAATTTTCCTTTTCCATTTTGCACCCTTTCGAAAGATTACGGAATTGTTCTTACAAGCCAAGAAGAGGCTCCAGAGCCAGCTATAGATGTTATATTTGGAGTTGAAATGGCGTTCGCATAGTTAGATGCTGAATTGTAATCTGGGAAAACACCTATGAAAAGCCCTGATTGAGAAGCGTAATCTATTTTAAATGCAGGTACACCAGCACTTCTCAGCGCTTTAACAAGCGATAGGACCCTATCTGGATAAGGAGAAGATAGAATTTGAATTGAATATGTCACGCCACTTCCAGGGTATGCAAAATAGTAAATATTATTCATCTGCGTTATTTCGTAAGTTCCGGTCGTCGAAAGAATAGGTTTCAAAGAGTCAATAAGGGCTCCAAGCGCAATGACTATAAATACGACAAGTAGAACCACTCTTATCATAGAGTACATATTCTGCTTATCCATTTTCAACCTCCCTTTATATCAACCCTTTTGAATGGGCCGAATAAATCATTTCAGTTAAAAAACCAGGAAAAATTTGATAATCCATCGTTTTGCCAATTTTAACTGGCAACTTCATCTTCAAAGGTTCTTCATAGGAAGAGATTTGATCAACGGCACCGGAAAGATCGAAATGCACATTTGAACATTTTTTTAAGGTTTGGTATATCTTATTCATCTCATCCTCTGAAATAAAACCGAGTTTGTGAGAAACAAAAGATTCTATCATGACACCATAATAAGTGGCAACGAGATACGGCATATTCAACTGTGAAGCACTCATAAGTGCTCTTGAACTTTCTTCACCGACGATTTCCCAGTTGCTATTTGCTTTCATTCTAAGACTCTCAAAGATCACGTGTGATATGACTTCATAGTTGCTCATGAGTTCTGAATCAAGTATTTTGTCTATCATATCGAAAAAATTTTTTGAATGCGATAAGCCAAACGCAATTGCATGTATCATTGAAAGTGCTTTCTCTTCTATTACTTGAGTTTTTGTGAATTCTGTTACGTTGATAAGGTGATTTGGCTGAAATCTGACTTTCATGGCATCTTTAACTCTATCAAAATTAAGATAAACTTCATTCCTGAAAAAGCCTTCAATTTGAGCACTTAAAGTTGTCGGGACAAAAACAACGTCTAATTTCTTTTTGTAAGTACCAAAAGCAAAACCACACGTATCAAGAATTGTCCCTCCACCAACGACGACGATAACAGGATCGCTAATTTCAGAGTTCATGATCATATTTTGAACATCCATCATTCCTATAACAGATTTAGATCTTTCTCCTGCAAAAATAGGTGCATTGTCTATGTTGTAAGCAAACTCCGTGTGGAAAAGTTTTATTTTCGAGTCGATTATATACACAAAATGTCTTCCAGGATATAAAGCACCAAGAAAATTCGAGAAATCATTTTTTTTATCAAGGAGATGGACTGACATCTTTTGTTGTTCATTTTGTGATGGTACAAAATCGGCTATTAACAAATTATCCTCCTACTCCAATTGGTTTGGTATTTGACCAAACTTAACCTTATCAAATTTGTCAATTAAAACTTTACCGCCTCTAATGTAGGCTATGGCATTCTCGACGGGCTCAGTTACATGAATGACATGTCTTGCTATTTCAACAAGTTCTGGTATCATCAACGTTGCATATATTATAGATTCTTCATCTCCTCTTGAACCGGCCCTTACAACTCCACGCGCTTCACCTATTATAACAACGTTGCCAGAAGAAATGATTTCCCCGCCATCGTTAAGATTACCTATGAGCATGACATCGCCATCATGAACTATTGCTTGACCCGATCTCACAGTCTTCTTTATAACTTTTGTCGGATTTAACTGGTGTAAATTGTCATTTTTATCTTCTACAAGACTTAATTTTTCTTTGATAGAAATCGTGTTTTGTTTTATTTTCTGGTTCATTTCTCCAACGAGAATCTCTCCAACTTTGAATCCCATTTTCTCGACAAATGAAACTATCTCAGTTATGTCTTTGGAATATTTATCTTTGTCTTTAAGCATGATCGATATTTTGTCATCTTCAGAGAAAAATCCATTTAATTGGGAAAATTTGTTTGTTATTTGAACAAAGAGATCGTCAAGATCATCGTAATCCTCAACGTAAAGTACAACGCCTCTTTTTGTCATCCTTAAGTCAACATTTCCCATTACCCCACCTCTTGAATTAAATCATTTTTTCTTACCATCCAGATAATGGACAACATCTCCCACTGTGACAAATTTTTCTAACTTATCATCTTCGATCTTAAGACCAAATTCGTCCTCCAGCGCCATGGCGAGATCTACCACATCTAAAGAATCAGCACCAAGATCATCTATAAAGGATGAATTTTCCGTGATTTTATCGCTTTCTACACCGAGTTTATCCGCAATTATTTTTTTCACTTTTTCAAAAGTATCTTCCATTTTTTCTCTCCTTTCAAAAATCCTCGGGTAATTCATAACTTATTTTACCAAATTTTTCGTGCGTTATTTCCCTATGTAAGGTCAAAAGTGTTCTGTTAATATCCAAAACCCCGCCTTTTATTATGAATCCACGCTGCATTCCATAACTTTCTATTCTCTTGACTATTGAATCCCCTTCTCCTATTTTTTCTATGAGTTCAGGCTTTATCTTAGACAGAAGGTCAAGTTCGTAATATACCAGCGCCTCAAAGTCTACCTGCTCAAGATCTATAACGTTGCAAAGACCGAGTTTTGCGTAAAGTAATTCATTGGAAATCCTAGGATATGTAATTCCAGGAGTATCAAGAAGTTTCATTTTATCGTCTATTCTTATCCATTGAACAGACCTTGTTATGCCTGGCCTATCACCTATAAGCGTCACCCTTCTCTTTTTAATCATGTTGACAAGCGTTGATTTGCCAACATTAGGCATGCCTACCACAAGAATGTTGACCTCACGATCAGATCTGAAAGGATCAAAGATATCATGGATATTCTGCATTTCTTTTATCGATCCGTAGAGTGTTTGACAATCTTTAGAAAATTTCTCAACCCATCTTTCAGTCACATCATTTTCGGCAAGATCTGCCTTGTTAAGAAAAATCATACGCTTTTTATCCTTAAAATAAGGCTCCATATCCAAAGGTCTTGTTGCCATTGGCGCGCGCGCATCAACAACTTCTACTATACCACTGACGAGTTTTATGAGTGATTTTATAGCCCTTTTTGCCTTTTCAACATGAGATGGATACCAGACCTCCATTATTTCATCACCCCAAACCTGTTGAGAGGCCATATTCTTAAGAAAGGAGTTCCTATCATATTTGTCATAGGCACAAATCCCCAATATCTGCTATCAAAAGAATTAGTCGTGTTATCACCCAACGCGAAAAAATAGCCTTTTGGAACATGAATTATCACATTCCCCGAAGCATCGGTGGTTACATATTGCCCCCACTTTGAAACAACTGAATTGTAATACGTCGTATAATCCATATCTTGGTTGTAATAAAGCAAAAACTGATAGTCAGGACTTGAGATATACTTCTGAGGGTTGGCAAGTTCGTAATAATAGTTTGGATTTGTAAAAATTCCAACTTTTGTGTAAAGCCTGTTTTCAAGTCCTTTTGGTATCTTCCCGTTAATTTCAACGTTGTAAAAATAAGGATGACCAGGTGCTGGCACCATTTCAACCGTATCACCACCGACTGCTACCAGTCTTTTGACGTATTTGACATGACCTGCGTAATGCACCGGACTTAAAGCATCCATAAATTTATCAAATGGGCCCAACATGGCCAAAGAAGATTTGTCAACAAAAGGCGTCCAAAACACTATGATATCTCCTATTTTAAGGTCTTTGTAATGCCATGATATCTGATCTACAAAGATCCTATCTCCCGGTATTATCGTTGGAATCATAGAGCCCGTCGGCACGATCATCGTGTCAAGCACAAAAAGTTTTACCGGAATAACGATAAGAATGGCTATGATAATTGCTTTTACCCATTCCCACGTTTCATGTTTTACCTTTTTGGAAAGATCATTTTTCGGTTTCCTGACGGTATTCGCCACGTTCTACACCTTAAGCGTTAGGCAACTGGCGTTTTTCCTTCATTCTTGCTTTCTTTCCCTTTAATTCTCTTATGTAGTAAAGTTTGGCACGCCTTACTTTGTTGTGTCTGACAACAGCAATTTCCTTTATTGAGGGAGCATTGAAAGGGAAAATTCTTTCAACGCCAATGGCATTATGAGATATTTTTCTGACGGTAAAAGTACGTCCTCCAGAAGATCCAGACATGGCTATAACCGTCCCCTCAAAAATCTGACCCCTTTCTTTTCCACCTTCAACAACTGATGTGGTCACTTTTACAACGTCTCCAATGGATATCTTTGGAAATTCTTTTTTATCTGGCATTTCAATTGCCCTTATAAGTTGATCCATTTTCAATTGCCTCCTTTTTGCACAAATTCTCCTATAACCCTATCTAATGTTATAGCAACTGCCGATCTAACTGAAAGATGATTGTAATCTGATCCTCCTCTGATTGATTCAAGAGACACATTGCAAGTTTCGAGAATCTCTTTCGGCATTCCTTGACCTGTTCCAAAAAGGAACAAAATAGGCCTTTCTTCTCTTAAAACCATCTTTTTCATCTCATCGTAAGAAACCATGTTCGGTCTCTTCTTTGCGGATGTAAAAACTTTGATTGGTTCCATTCCTTCTTCTTTTTCTATTTCTTCGACAAGATCTTCGTAGTAAGAAACTATTTTTACGAGTTCTAAGGCTTCATACCTCGACGAGTTGTAATTCCTTCCAAAATCACTTCCCCAAAAATTCAAAACTCTTGTCACTATTTGCTTTTGAACTGGAAGATTGTTAACGACGTAATATCTTTTGATCATGTAAGTTCTGCACGTTCTTGCGATATCGTGAACATCCATATTTACAACGGCTGTGGTGACAATTCTTCCATCTTTACCAATTATCGGATAATGCAAAACGGATACGTATATTCTGTTTAACATTCTTTTTTATCTCTGAGAAGTTCCATTATAGCAGCCTTCTCTTCAAAACTTAAATCTCTTTTAAGAAAAAGATCCGGTCTTTTCTCAATCGTTCTCTTTATGGCGTCTTTGAGGAGATATTTACCTATCTTGGCATGATCTCCAGACCTAAGTATCTCTGGTACATCCATGCCTCTGTACGTTGGAGGGCGTGTGTAATTTGCGTGATCAAGAAGGCCTGAAAAGAAAGAATCATTCTCAACTGAAAGTGATTTACCCACAACACCAGGTATCATCCTTGCTATAGCTTCAACGAAAGCCATTGTGACTATCTCGCCTCCGCTGACGACAAAATCACCGATTGATATTTCTTCGTCCACGATAGACATGATTCTTTCATCCACTCCTTCGTACCTTCCACAGATAAACATCAAATCATTTTTTTTTGACAATTCAAAGGCTTTAGATTGATCGAATATTTCTCCTTGCGGAGATGGATAGATTATCCACGGTCTTTGATGATTTTTTAAGTATTCATCGAACATTTCAAAAACAGGTTCAACTTTCATAACCATTCCGATTCCTGTCCCGTAAGCATAATCATCCGTTGTTCTGTGCAGATCGTGAGCGTAATTCCTTAGATTTATAAGATTAAGATGAATTTTACTTGATTTTATGGCTCTTCCTATGACTCCATATTTCATGAATTGATCGAAAAGTTCAGGAATAGTCGTTACAATCTCGATATTCAATCAAAACCACTCCATCTTTCTGACAACTATTTCTCTTTTATCGACATCGATCTTCACGATGTAATCCTTTATAACCGGTATGAGTACCTCATCATCTCCGACGACTATTACATCGTTAGATCCTGTCTGTATTATGTCTTTTACCACACCAACCTTTGAACCGTCTTCATAATAGACTGAAGAATCGATAAGTTGATAAAAGTAATATTCATCTTTTTCCAAAGAAGGTAATTCTGTTTCGTTGACGTACACCATTTTACCTGTGATTTCCTTTGCCTTTTCAGCGGAATTAAATCCTAATAGGCCTATGATATGGTGATTATTCATCTTCGTCACAAAATTTATCTTTGCTTTGATGACCTTTTTTGAATTTTGCCCCACCCATAAATCCCGATCAAGAAAATTCACCAAATCACGATCTTCAACGTAAGAGTAAAATTTTACCTTTCCATCAAGGCCAAAGATCGAAAAGATTTTCCCTATGGCAACAAGATTCATCTGATCACCTTTAATTCGAAATCGCCTTCACCATTTTTCAAAGATCTCAGCATTAGATCTATCGATTTTATAGTTCTCCCATCTTTACCGATGATCTGTCCAATATCATCATCAGATGCAAATATTTCGTATATGATCTTTTTGCCTTCAAATTTTTCTTGAACTCTTACAAATTCTGGTTCTTTACAAATAGCTTTTATTACGAATTCAAGTGGTTCTTTGACGTCCACAATCATTCCTTCACTTTCGCAAAGCGTCTCTCATGATAAATCTTCATGATACCATTCTTAGAGAGTAAAGATTTAACGGTCTCTGTCGGCTGCGCGCCATGTTGAAGCCAGTAGAGCGCTCTTTCATCGTCTATTTTCACTTCAAGTGGCGTTTTCATTGGATTGTAATATCCAAGAGATTCTATGTAAGCGCCATCTCTTGTTTTCGAAGATTCAACGACGATGATTCTGTAAAAAGGCTGACCTCTTTTGCCCATTCTTGTGAGTTTGATCTTAACCATCTTGCACCTCCTTGTTTATTTCATCTGAAATGGAAACTTCCCAATTTTACCTTTTTTATCCATCTTACTGAAATTTTTGATCATTTTTTTCATTTCATCGTAATTTTTCATCAATTTGTTTACCTCTGAAATTGGCCTTCCGCTTCCGTGCGCTATTCTCTCTTTTCTCGAAAAATTTATGACCTCAGGATTGCTCCTTTCTTTCTTTGTCATAGAATTTATCATCGCCTCAACATGTTTAACCTGTTCATCATCGATTTTCAAATCTTTTACATTTTGGGCACCAGGTATCATTTCAAGGATAGAAGAAAGAGAACCCATTTTTTTTATCTGATGAAGTTGATCGAGAAAATCGTCAAATGTAAACTGCGCTTTTTTAAGTCTTTTCTCAATCTCTTCCATTTTTTGTGTGTCAAGATCTTCTTGAACTTTTTCCACAAGCGATACTATATCTCCCATTCCAAGAATCCTTGACACCATTCTTTCAGGATAAAAAAGATCAAACTGATCCAATTTTTCTCCCATGCTTGAAAATTTTATCGGTTTGCCCGTTACATATTTTGTTGATAATGCTATACCGCCCCTCGCATCACCATCAAGTTTTGTCAGTATAAAGCCAGTTAACGAAAGACGTTTATCAAATTCAACGGCAGCATTTACGACATCTTGACCTGCCATCGAATCAAGTGCCATAAGAATTTCATCTGGTTTAACGATTTTGGCCACTTCCTCGGCTTCTTTCATCATTTCTTCGTCTATTTGGAGTCTACCGGCAGTATCAACAATTAACACATCTGCTCCTTTTTTGATGGCGAAATCAAACGCATCTTTTGCTATCTTGTAAGGATCTTTTCTGTCTCCTGAAAAAACTGAAACATCTATACTTTTGCCAAGTGTTTCAAGTTGATCTATGGCCGCTGGTCTATGCACATCATCGGCGACAAGTACAGGTGATCTACCATTTTTCTTTTTAAGCCATAAAGCAAGTTTGGCAGCGGCAGTTGTTTTTCCACTTCCCTGAAGTCCGGCAATCAATATAACAGCGGGTCTTGAGTGCAAATCAAGAGATGGCTGCTCACCAAAAAGACCCAACAACTCATCATTTACAATTTTGATGAATTGTTGATCTGGTGAGATACTTTGAATTACCTTTTCTCCAAGGGCACGTTGCGAAATTTTTTCTGTTAAATCTTTTACAACTTTGTAATTAACATCGGCTTCAAGCAAAGAAAGTCTAACCTGTTTGAGAGCATCCTGAATATTACTTTCCGTTATCTTTCCCTTGCCCCTT
>JABEBX010023209.1_pt1 | contig 13561 bp, 12 predicted proteins | sample 7245971 | NCBI WGS metagenome assembly JABEBX01 (sample SAMN14506365, study PRJNA622280) | hot springs metagenome | biome: hot spring [ENVO:00000051]|acidic hot spring [ENVO:00002120]; feature: spring [ENVO:00000027]|sediment [ENVO:00002007]; material: sediment environment [ENVO:01001048]... | reverse complement strand
ACCCCAACGAGCGCTTTTGCTCGTTGGGGGTGGAGGCCTGGGTTCACGTCCAAAATGGATAGAGAGGGCTGAAGGCCCGACATATCGGGCTTTACATGCGGCGGAAAAGCTCGCTCACGAGTAACCAGCTTCTGACTCGATGGAGGGGGCCGCAGACCCATGAGGGGACTCACCAGAAACGAGAACTTGCTGCGAGGGCCTCTTTCCTTGAAAGGGCGCGGCTGTTCTCCTCCAAATCGCCACAAAATCGTCATCCTCCAAATCACCACAAAACTGTCATCCTGAGCGGAGGCTCTCGCGGTTTTATGCGAGAGCCGAAGCCGAAGGAACCTGCCACCGGAGTATCGCGCGCGGGCTTTCATCCCATTCTCTGGACGCAATGGCCACTCCTGAACCAGCCAATGAAACAATAGTCCCTGTGCATCCAGCATCCGCAGCGCAATTTGCTTTGAAGCAGGGACTTCCCGATGATTGAGAACTTTCGTATTCGCGTCTTTCGTAGCGTCGCCCAGCACCTGAACTTCAGCCGTGCTGCCGAGGAGCTGCTGCTCACGCAGCCGGCAGTCACGCAGCAGATCAAGAATCTTGAGGAGGAGCTTGGCGTACCTTTGTTCGACCGCAGCGGAGGGCGCATCGCGCTAACACCCGGCGGCGCGGCGCTGGCGCCATTTGCGGAAAAGATGAAGACTCTCGGAGAAGAAGCCGTAGCGGCAGTCGCAGGCGCCTACGGCCACCAGGGTGGAGAGCTTGCTCTCGGCGCATCCCAGACCATCGGTCAATATCTCATGCCCATGTTGATGGCCGGATTTCTGAAACGCAATCCGAAGGTACAGTTCAAGGCTCGCAGCGGAAATTCAGACGCAATGCTGGAGGCTCTCCTGGCCAGGGAGATTCAGCTTGCTCTCATCGAAGGGCCGGAGAACCGCAAGGGTGTTCATATCGAACCGTTCATGGAGGATCACATGGTTCTGGCGGTCCCAGCCGCCCATGAATGGGCCAATGCCGAGATCTCTCTTGAAGACCTGAAGAAGCAACCACTCCTGATGCGTGAATTCGGCTCCGGTTCAAGGCGCGTGGTGGAGCAGGCCTTGATCGCTGCGGGCCTGAAGGCAAAAGATTTGAAGGCCAGCATCGAGCTGGACTCGACCGAAGGCTTGCTGAATGCCGTCGAGGCAGGGCTCGGCGTTACCTTCGTCTCGCGCTGGGCCGCGCGCAACCAGCTTGCGCTCGGGACGGTAAAGCTCGCGCGCGTCCATGGACTGAAGCTCTCGCGCGGCTTCTCTTTGGCCTATCTTGCCGGCCCGGAGCCTGCAGGCAGCGTGGGCGCATTCCGCAGCTTTCTGCACAGCCAGGCACTCGATCTTGCTCCGAAGCGTACTGCAGGCCGTGACCGCGTGGTTTCCAAGAAGGCTTGATCGCTTACGCCGCGGATATGCGTGTTGACAACATGGGCCGTGGTTCCGAGGAACATCGCCACCTTCTGCGTTTGCCGCGGAGCCGGATTTCTTGCGTTACCGAGCCATATTTCTTGCGTTACCGAGCCGGATTTCTTGCGTTACGCGGAGGAATCGCTGGGATCGAGCATTCTCCTCTCAGCACTCGCCTCTTCGGTCTAACCGGAAGATGCAACCCACCCTGATCCATCGACCCGCACAAGAAACCGTCACGAGGGGATCTCATGCGCCTCCAATGCAGGGTACAACTTCGAACGATACTGAGTGAGCGCGACACGTACGATATCGCTGAGGCCCGTGGCGCGGCCCGCGTCAAGATCGTCGAGGATCTCACGCCGCATGTCTGGCACCCAGAACTTTCCAATGTGGTCGGCAATATCCACGATCGCTCGATCGCGATCGGGCATCGCCTCGAAGAAGTCGCCGATACTATTGGCCATACGTATGAGAACGTCCCTGTCCATGTTGTCCTTTCCTCGATGGTTCTTCTCAGACGATGGTGGCTTGGCCGCATCGTCGAAGCTCCCGGCAAAGCCTCCCTGAACTGGCGCTGATGCCTTCCCTGCGCGCAATCCACTGCACAGCGCCGCTGGGATTATTTTGGTGTCACCCCGGCGGCAAGCCCTTGCTCGAGTAACTCCTCCTGAACCTGGCGAAAGTGCGAGTGTTCACGTTGCCAGACCGAGGGCTCGCTGACCGGCGCCACCTGCACGGCGGTGACCTTGTACTCGGGACAATTCGTGGCCCAGTCAGAACTGTCGGTGGTGACCACATTGGCGCCGGACTCTGGGAAATGGAACGTCGTGTAGACGACGCCCGGCTGCATCCGGGCCGTGACCACGGCACGCATGACGGTGCTGCCGACGCGGCTCTGAATGCTGACCCAGTTGCCATCGTGAATGCCGCGATCCTCCGCATCCACCGGATGAATTTCAAGTGTATCTTCGTTGCACCACGCAAGATTTTCGGTACGCCGCGTCTGCGCTCCAACGTTGTATTGCGAGAGAATCCGGCCTGTAGTGAGAATCAGCGGATACTTGCGCGTCACTTTTTCGGCGCTCGGCACATATTTTGTAATCAGGAAACGACCCTTGCCGCGGGTGAAGCCCTTGACATGCATGGTACTCATGCCAGCCTCGGGCGTGCTTTCATTGCAGGGCCACTGCACGCTGCCCAGACGTTCAATTTTTTCAAAGGAAACATTGTGGAAGGTTGGAACCAGGGCCGCGATCTCCCGCATAATCTCGCTCGGATGAGCATAGTGCATGGGTAGACCCAACGCATTGGCCAGCTTGACGGTTATCTCCCAGTCGGCAAGCCCGGCCAGCGGCGGCGTCACCCGTCTCACGCGGGAGATACGTCGCTCAGCGTTGGTGAACGTGCCATCCTTCTCGAGGAATGTGGAGCCGGGCAGAAAAACGTGGGCATACTTGGCCGTCTCGTTGAGAAAGATATCCTGCACAACGATGCACTCCATGGCCATCAGTGCATCGGCGACGTGCTGCGTATCGGGGTCGGACTGGATGATGTCCTCGCCATTGCAATAGAGCCCCTTGAAACTTCCTGCCACTGCCGCGTCGAACATGTTGGACAGGCGCAGGCCCGGCTCCGGATCGAGCGTCACACCCCAGGCTGATTCAAACTGGCCGCGCACGGTGCTGTCGGAGACGTGGCGATAGCCGGGAAACTCGTGCGGGAAAGAGCCCATATCGCAGGAGCCCTGCACGTTGTTCTGCCCGCGCAAGGGATTGACGCCCACGCCTTCACGTCCGATGTTTCCCGTCAACATGGCAAGATTGGCGATACCCATGACGGCGGTCGAGCCCTGCGCGTGCTCGGTTACGCCCAGCCCGTAGTAGATCGCTCCGTTCGGGCGATGCCGCGCTACGTCCTCTGCTGTGCCGTCGCTCTTGCCCGTGGCATACAGCCTCGCGGCAGCTCGAATCGTTGCCGCTGGAACGCCGCACACATTGGCCATCGCTTCGGGAGCATTCTCTGGCCGAGAGACAAACTGGCGCCAATCCGAGAAGCTTTGGCCATCGCAGCGCTCGTCGATGAAGGCTTGATCTTGCAGTCCCTCGGCGAGGATGACATGGGCCATCGCCGTCAGCAGCGCAACATTGGTTCCAGGCAACAACTTCAGGTGCTGCTCCGCGTGGATATGGGGAGACTTCACCAGGGCAATCGTGCGCGGGTCGGCCACAATCAGCTTCGCTCCCTGACGCAGGCGCTTCTTCAGCCGCGAGGCGAAGACGGGATGAGCATCGGTAGGATTGGCGCCGATCACCAACACCACGTCCGCCTTCTCCACGGACTTGAAGGTCTGCGTGCCGGCCGAGGTGCCATAAGCTTGCCCCAACCCATAGCCTGTTGGCGAGTGGCAGACCCGCGCGCAGGTATCGGTATTGTTATTGCCGAAGGCGGCCCGTACCAACTTCTGCACAAGATAGGTTTCCTCATTGGTGCAGCGCGAGGAAGTGATGCCGCCAATCGAGGTGCGGCCATACTTTTCCTGAATGCGCCGAAACTCACTCGCCGCGTAGGCAATGGCTTCGTCCCAACCGACTTCGCGCCATGGGTCAGTGATCTTTGCGCGGATCATCGGCTGCTTGATACGGTCCTTGTGCGTCGTGTAGCCCCAGGCAAACCTGCCCTTCACGCAAGAGTGGCCCTCGTTGGCTTTGCCATCCTTCCACGGCACCATGCGCACGACCTGGCTGCCCTTCATCTCGGCCTTGAAGCCACAGCCCACGCCACAATACGCGCAGGTGGTGATCACGCTGTGCTCCGGCTGGCCAAGTTCAATCACTGACTTCTCCTGTAGTGTCGCCGTGGGACAGGCCTGAACACAGGCGCCGCAACTGACGCACTCGGATTCGAGAAAGGACTCGCCCATTCCAGCCGACACACGAGACGCAAACCCGCGTCCGCTGATGGTGAGAGCAAACGTTCCCTGCGTCTCCTCACAGGCACGCACACAGCGGCTGCAAACGATGCACTTGCTCGGATCGTAGGTGAAGTACGGATTGGATTCATCCTTCAGACTGTTCAGATGATGCGCTCCTCCATACTCGCCGCCGACGCCATAACGGACGGCACGAAGTCCTGTGACTCCCGCCATGGTCTGCAGTTCGCAGTTGCCGTTGGCCGCACAGGTGAGGCAATCCAGCGGGTGATCGGAGAGGTAAAGCTCCATCACGCCCTTGCGCAACTCCTGCAGCTTCGGCGTCTGGGTATGCACCTTCATCCCTTCCGCCACGGGCGTCGTACACGAGGACGGATAGCCTTTGCGGCCCTCGATCTCCACCAGGCAGAGGCGGCATGAGCCAAAGGGTTCAAGGCTGTCGGTCGCGCAGAGCCTGGGGATTTGAATGCCGACGCCGATGGCCGCACGCAGCAACGACGTCCCCTCGGGGACGCTCACCTCGACGCCGTCGATCTCCAGCGTTACGTCCCGTTCGGATTCGCGCCGCGGCGTGCCGTAGTCCGTTTGCTTGAGCTGGTCGAAAATGGTGTCCTCCTTTTGGTCGAGTCCCTTGCGCTCACGACAAGCCGTTCTATCAAGCCACAGGTGGATGCGCAGGTTCGACCAGACGAAAATCAGCCGGGTAGTGATTCAGCGCCGAAAGTACCGGATATGAAATCATTCCGCCAAGAGCGCATAACGACCCATTGAGCATGGTGTCGCAGAGGCTGCGCAGCAACTCGACCTGCTCCGACTGGCTTGACACCGCGCTGCCGCCCGCCGTGATGCGATCGATTACCTCCACGCCGCGAGTCGAGCCAATGCGGCAGGGGGTACACTTACCGCAGGATTCGTTGGCGCAATACTCCATTGCATAGCGGGCCAGCTTCGACAGGTCCGCGGTGTCATCATGAACCACGATCCCGCCGTGCCCTATCGCCGCACCCATCGCCGCGTATGCCTCGTAATCCAGCGGAACGTCCCACTGCGATGGGGGAACATACGCTCCCAGCGGGCCACCTACCTGCACGGCTTTTACCGGCCGGCCAGACCGCGTGCCTCCACCATACTCATAGATCAACTGGCGCAGGGTGACACCGAAGGCCTTCTCAATCAGGCCTCCATATTTGATATTGCCCGCCAGTTGGAAGGGCAAGGTGCCGCGCGATCGCCCCACCCCGAAGTCACGATAAAACTCGGCGCCACGTGACAGAACGATGGGCACGCTGGCGAAGGTGATGACGTTGTTGATCACCGTCGGCTTCCCGAACAAGCCCTGCAGCGCCGGCAGCGGCGGCTTGGACCGCACAATACCACGCTTGCCCTCGATGCTTTCCAGCATCGCGGTCTCCTCGCCGCACACATAGGCGCCGGCCGCCTTGCGTACCGAGAGCCTGAATGTTTTGCCCGAGCCTGCCACGTTGTCGCCCAGGAAGCCCGCTGCCTCAGCCCGCGCAATCGCCTCTTTCATGCTGGCGATGGCGTGCGGATACTCCGAGCGAATATAGATGTAGCCCTCGGTTGCCCCCACGGCCAGCGCAGTAATTGCCATGCCCTCGATGAGCATGAACGGATCGCCCTCCATCATCATGCGATCGGAGAATGTACCCGAGTCGCCCTCATCCGCGTTACACACGACATACTTTTGCGTCCCCTCGGCGAGAAGCGCCGTCCTCCACTTGATGCCCGTAGGGAAGGCGGCACCACCGCGGCCGCGCAGACCTGAATTCGTGACCTCATCAATAACCGCGGCGGAGTCCAGCCTAGCAGCGCGGCGCAGACCGGTGAAACCATCCAGAGATTCATAGTCGGAGATGGACAACGGGTCGTTCACGCCCACGCGCGAAAACGTCAGTCGCTCCTGCGTCGCCATATAAGGAATCGTCCCAACGACGCCGTGACGCAGGGCATGGGGTGCGCCCTCCAGAAAACCTGCATCCAGCAACCCCACCACGTCGTCGGCCGTCACTGGTCCGTAGGCGATGCGGCCGCCGGGCGTTGCCACTTCGACCAGAGGCTCCAGCCATAGCAGGCCTCTCGACCCGTTGCGCACCATCCTGAGAGGCAGCCCGCGCTCCGCACACTGCGCCTGAAGCTCGACCGCAACCTCATCGGCGCCTACCGCGAGGGCCGCGGAATCCTTTGGCACGTAAACCGTAACTTCTTTCATGGCTCCTCCTCCATCCGGGAGGCAAGCCGTTCAAATTTTTCTTGCGTCATGCGGGCGTGGAGGCGCTTGTCGACCATGAGCGATGGCCCCGACGAGCACAGCCCCAGACAATAAACCGGCTCCACACAAAAGCGTCCATCGGCACTGCGCTCCTGCTGCGCGCAACCCAGACGCTCGCGCACCTGTCGGATGAGCGCATCGGCGCCTACCGACTGGCACGCCTCAGCCCGGCATACCTGGACAACATGGCGCGCTGGAGGCTCGGAGCGAAAGTCGTGATAGTACATGATGACACCGTGCACCTCCGCACGCGAGAGGTTGAGAGCCTCAGCGATGCGCATGATGGCATCGCGCGGGACATATCCCAGCGCATCCTGGATTTCGTGCAGGATAGGCAGAAGAGCTCCAGGGGTGTTGCGGTGCGATTCAAGAACAACCGCCACGGGATCGACAACAGGATCGACAACAGAAGACGCGGCCATCGGGTATCCCTTCCAACGAATGCCGGTACTATACATCACATTGGATGCGTTTTGCTTGGCTGGCGTTCAGAGACTCGACATAAGGCGAGGCGGTCAGATTTTGGCTCGGCCATGCCTGTTTCCTGGAAAGCGGCCTGATACCTGGGTTGACCTTCCGGCCCCGCATCTCCACTCGTCCTCCTGCCGATGACCATGCGACTGGCTGCCGCGAGGGTGCCTCTACAGCCGGATTCGGCACGGCTGAACGATCGTGTGTTGTCGGCAACGCTGCGTAGGGGCCAAGTCAGGCCTATTTCTGCTTGGGCGGAGTTGCCAGGATACGGCGCACGGAAGTGCGGCCGATGTTGCGTTGGCGAGCGATGGCGGATTTGCCGATACCGCCGCTGCGATTGGCGCTCGGAGACCAATTTCTGCCCGGGGCACGTACCTTATATGCGGATCGCATCGCCACCTGGGAGGCATGGAAGGATGTCTCGAACGCGGCCCAGGGCCAACCCCTGCAGCCGGCAGTCGCGTCGTAGTCGCTTAGACATCCAGGGAACCGTAGATGAACCGGACCGGAAGACGTAATCCCCTCAACAAAGGAACTGCAAAGATGACCGATAAAACAGCTATCATCACCGGCGGAAGCCGCGGCCTGGGCCGCAACACCGCCATCAACCTCGCCCGCCGGGGCGTCGATATCCTCTTTACATGGCGCGCGCATCAGCAGGAAGCCGAAAGCCTCATCCTTGAAATCGAGGCGCTGGGCCGCAAAGCCGCGGCATTTCGTCTCGACACGGGCGACATCCGCAGCTTGGACGCGTTCGTCGCCGAAGTCCGCAAAACGCTTGCGGGTTGGGGACGCGACCGCTTCGACTATCTGGTGAACAACGCCGGCAATGCGCAGCACCTCCCCTTCGACAAGGTGACCGAGGAGGACTTCGATGCGGTGGTGAACGTTCACTTCAAAGGCGTCTTCTTCCTGACGCAAAAGCTGTTGCCGCTGATCAACGATGGCGGCCGCATCGTGAACATCTCCTCCGGCCTTGCGCGCTTCTCCTTGCCGGGCAGTTCCGTCTACGCAGCCGCCAAGGGAGCGGTCGAAGTGCTCACCCGCTATCTAGCCAAGGAGCTTGGACCTCGCGGAATTACTGCGAACACGGTTGCGCCTGGCGCTATCCAGACCGACTTCGGTGGCGGCATGGTGCGCGACAACCCGGAGGTCAACAAGATGGTTGCAAGCATGACCGCGTTAGGGCGCGCTGGCGTGCCGGACGATATCGGCCCCATGATCGCGTCGCTTCTGTCTGACGAAAATCGCTGGGTCAATGGACAGAGAATCGAAGTGTCGGGCGGCATGGCACTTTAGAAAACCTACAACCACAGGAGAAGATGCAGCCAAGATGGCAACCACGAGGAAGATCGCGCTGATAACCGGAGCGAATAAGGGTATCGGCCTCAAGATCTCCAGGAATCTCAGCAGCACTCCTTGGCGTCTTCCGCAGTGAATTTCAACTGGTGGCATGTTGTCGCCACATCAGTTCGAGTGCCCTTGATTTGCGTTCGGGCTTCGCGCTTGCGCACGGGATGTTGGCGCGAGAGTGCGGACGGGAGGATTTGCGAGAATCAGCTACGCAACAGGTTAAGGATGTCCTCGGTGTTGAGCATGTTACCGCCCTCGCTGAGCTGCTGAAGGTTCTCCATGAGGGGAAAGACGGGGACAAGAACGGCTGACGCCAGGACCTGTTCTCGCGATGCACCTCCGCCTCAGGACGCAAGAGAAAGGCAGTGCAGCCTTCACCCGTGGGTCGTGTCTCTCGCCGCTCGTCCTTACCAATGGCAAAATCGCTTGGGCCTCTTTGCTCGCCCGCATTCGTAATAGGGCCGCGGCAAACGGGCTTTGGAGCAGTGCTCCTCGGGTTGGATCACGCGATTGCCATTTCCCGTTTGTCGGGTCCAATCTCCACCTTGGTGCGCAGCCGCACATTGAGTGCATCCAGTATCCGGATCGTGCGCTCCAGCGTTATGCCGAAGTATTCGTTGCGCTCATCGCGTGAGACCTGCGACTCGTGAACGCCGAGCCGCCCGGCCAACTCGCGCTGCGAGATTCCGTGGGCAATGCGCAGCGAAATCAGCAACTGGCCGAGTCCGTGGAGGTTCTCCAGTTCGTCGAACTCGCCCCGCTTCAGGCGCTCGTAGCTCTCCACTTCCTCTTTCAGTTGCAGATGGAAGGACTCGATCGGATCGATGACGCGCTTGATCTCATCGTCGGACAAGCCCGTGCCCTTGAGCCGGTCTCGATGCTCGGCAAGTCGGCCGCGCTCTTCCTCGATGCGAGCGGTTGCGAGTTGATATTCAGCTTCGTTGCGAATCATGACGCTCCTCCATATTGGATCTTCACGATGCCCCGCGGTTTGCCATCCCGGCGCGACTGGCGGAAGGCGGAAGGAAACTCAAGCTCATGGCCGAACTTGTCGCGGATGCCGCTGCCGACGCCAAGTCCGGGCACATGTGGATACAGTTCGACCCGGTAGCGATGCCACATGGGAAGCTGGCGCTTGGGATAGCCGCGGTAGGGCCGGCGCGAGGCCGGGTTCCAGGTCCACACCTTGTGCGGATCGATGCGATTGAGCTCCCGTGCCAGCTCCCCTGACGCGAGCGGCATTCGGTCGCAAACGAAGTATCCGTCGATGTCGTTGGGATGGTCTTTGTCCTCCACGAACGATCCGTCTGCAAATATCTCCCGGATTCCGGCCTGCCAAAGCTGGCGCACAAGAATCTCCAATCCGCCGACAAGTTGCTCGCGTCAGGCCGCGTCCCAAGTCGAATCGCTCGCCTGGTTCCCCGTACCGCGGACAAGCCTCGATTCACGCAGTTCCTCGAAGGACAGCTCGTAGTCCCCGGGCGGCAAGAGGCCGTCGCTGTCAAAGGGAGGAATGACAGGCATCGCGAACTCCTTCCCTTGACAAAATAGCCAAACATGACATTCTTGTCAAGAATGACGCTATTGGCAGTTGAACGTGTTCCTTGTCCTGCCCAATAGATGATGGTTCGTCAGGATCGCCGGCAATTCGTTCGATTCGATTCCAGTTCGTCGTAGGATCTTCCCTCGAAAGGGACGCGAAGTTCGATTCGATGCGCTGTGCAAACAAGCGAGCATCAACCGCGTTGTTCTAACGCTGAGGCGGTCCCACAGATGAAATTGCACTTCGCGTTGCCCCTGACGTTCTGCTCGACCGATACCGGACGAGTGCTGACGGTGTGGGGATAGGGGGAGCAGCATGCGCTTCAGAGTTCAGCCCAACCGATTCCAGTACAAAAATGGAGGAGAGGCTTCGCCAAACTTTTACGGGTTTGACGGATTTTGACGGAAACCATATAGACAGGCTGCACTCTATGCAATATCTGCACGGTATGAAACGCATACGTTATGCTGATTCTATTGGGCTTATCTATAAATGGCTGATTCTTGAGCAGATAGAAAAAGTGCTGGCGGAGAGTGGGGGATTCCCAACTTGGCTATGTAAATAAACGACTTATCTCTATTGTCGGGTTATTGTCGGGTTTACAATCCCTTTAGAGGGATTCAAACAGTGCCCAAGGCCACTCTTATGGTTCGCTTCAAGCGACCCTCCGACCAGAACTGGATCCGTCGGCCCGCCGTCTACGGCTCGACCGGCCGGGTGAAGTCCGGCTTCGCTGAGTTCAAGGATCGCAAGAATGGCCATCGGTGGGCCGAAGCGATCGGTGAGAACTATTCCTTCGAGATCCGCGTAGAGGACGGCGGGACGACCTACAAACCCGCCGGCAGAAACGCCGTCGACGCGGAGGCCAATCGTCTTGCGATTGCAGGAAAACTGACTGCACGCGTGCAGTCGGAGGCAGCGGGTCTCATCGTCACTGACCCGTCTGAGATGGAAAACAAGCGTATCCGGCTCACGGATTCCTTCGATGATTACATCGAAGATGCCTTGAAGCGCGGCGCCATGGAAGCCAGAGAGCAGGCAATCTTGATCAAGGGGGAGTTTCTCCGTTTCGTCCCGATCACCTTCACCGACGAGGTCACGCGGGATCGCATTCTCTCCTTCGATACGACATTACGTGAGCATGGCCGTTCCAGCCGGACCATCGCCAACAAGCGCCAGCGGCTGCAGTCGATGTTGCGCTGGGCGGGCGTTGATCCGAAGATTTTCCCGCCGAAACCCAAATATGAAAAGAAGCTGCCAACCATCTATACGCCCGACCAGTTGGCGGGCCTGTTCCGGGTTGCCAACCCCTATCAGGCCATGGTCTCCAGCCTGGCGCTCAAGCTGGGATTGCGTGACAAGGAGGTGCAGTTTTCCGAGTTCACTGATGTCAGCTGGCATGAATCCGTCTTCCGCGTCCGGAGCAAACCGAAGTACAACTTCACCGTCAAGGACTATGAGGAAAGGGACATTCCTATTCCACTCGATTTTCTCGCCGAACTCAAGGCGTGGAGAGATGCGCATCCCGGACAGAATCTGATCGTGCCTACGGCGAATGGGAAATCGAATACCAAGCTGCTCGTCATGATCAAGCGGTTGGCGCGCCGCGCTGGAATTGAATGTGGTTGGTGCGCGAACTGCCTCGCAGGCGTGAAAGGCGACAACGGGTGCAGCGACTTCGAGTTGCACAAGTTCCGGAGAACCTGCATCACAACTTGGCTGAGAAATGGGATCGATCCACGCACGGTGATGGAGTATGCCGGGCACGCCGACCTCGAAACGACGTTGCGTTATCTACGGCCAGCGGCAGCTCCGGAGCGCGTCGCTGCGGTAAGTGAGATCAAGTGGTATTAGGGTCGCCTGTGATGGGTAACGCCGACGGGATTTTTACAGCAAAGAGCGTCGCCTAGACTGCATCACTCTTTGAATCAAGATATGACTTGACATAAAGGATTTCACACGGCCATGATAATGAACATGGCCGTGTTACGATTCGTGGCCATGATATTTCCATGTCTGCCTCTTCTCCAATCTCGTCCGCAGCCCAGCCCCGCGAGCGGGAGTATCACGACCTGCTAGCCGATTTACTTCGGCAGAATGGCTGGCGGGTGAAGGATCGTGCTCGCTTCGGGCACAGAGAGGCTGACCTGCTGGTATCCCGCAAGAACTTCCGCTATGTCGTTGAACTGAAAGTCGCCTCGGAAGGCCGACGTGACCGGTTGGTACCGCTGCTCGCCCAGGCAATACTTCAGGCCGGCGCCATCGCTCGGGCATCGCCTCAGCCGGCGGCGCCTCTGGCGGTAATCGCCGTCCCCTTGGTCTCACCGAGCATCGTGCGCTCGCTCAAGGACTTTCTGGCCGACAATGCCCCCGACGCCGCATTCGGTATCTTTGACCGCGAAGGGTTTCAGTTCTTTGCCGGACCAGGACTCGAGGAAATGAACGCACCCGCTCCCAGCCGCAATCGCCGCCAGGAGCACGCGCCGCGGTGGGCCGCCAATCTCTTCTCCGATCTCAACCAGTGGATGTTGAAGGTTCTACTCGCTCCTCTGATCCCGGCAGAGCTTCTCCGCGCCCCGCGCCAGGAATACCGCAATGCCAGCGAATTGGCCGAAGCAGCGGAAGTCTCTGTGATGAGCGCCTTCCGCTTCGTACGGCAGTTGCGGCAGGAGGGTTTTCTCGACAGCGATTGCGAGAGCTTACGCTTGGTTCGTCTGGGAGATCTGATGCAACGCTGGCAGGCCGCCTATCTTCGCACCTTCCGTGAATTGCCTCTTCGTTGGATACTCCCCGTCAAAGGCGCAGGACAACTGCCAGCCGCACTTCGCTCCTACGTTGCACGCCCTGGGGTCAAGCGGCGGCCAGCGCCCCGTGCCTGCGTCGGGCTCTTTGCAGCTGCGGAGTCGCTCGGCTTTGGCTTCGTTCATGGCGTTCCTCCCTGCTTCTATCTCGAAAGTCTGGACGCAGACGCCATCAAGCGCATGGGTCTCTCCTCAGAGCGCGCAGGAGCCCTCCCCGACCTCTACGTGCGGGTTCCCGCCTTTCGTGAATCGGTCTTTCGTGGCATAGTAGAACGCGAAGGCGTTCCCGTTGCAGACATTCTGCAGATTTGGCTTGATGTAGGCTCGCACCCGGCCCGTGGCGCGGCACAAGCAGAAGAAATCCGTCGTCGCGTCCTGTCCTCCATACTGGAGAAGAGACCCTGATGTCCGTCCATCCAGACACCGAACATTTCGCTCGCTTGATGGATACGCTGCATCCGTGGCTCGATCAGGTCGTTGTCATCGGCGGCTGGGCTCATCGCCTCTACCGCCTGCACCCTCTGGCACAGCCAGTGGGCTACGAACCTCTGGGAACCTTTGATGCCGATGTTGCCATTCCGGCTCAGCTACAGAAAACCGGAGAGGACATTCGCCACCGTCTGCTGGAAAATGGATTCCGCGAAGAGCTTTTGGGTGACATGCAGCCGCCTGCCGCGCACTACCACGTTGCCACCCAGGACAGTGGCTTCTATGCAGAGTTTCTAACGCCTCTAGTCGGCG
>JABEBX010016729.1_pt1 | contig 13577 bp, 12 predicted proteins | sample 7245971 | NCBI WGS metagenome assembly JABEBX01 (sample SAMN14506365, study PRJNA622280) | hot springs metagenome | biome: hot spring [ENVO:00000051]|acidic hot spring [ENVO:00002120]; feature: spring [ENVO:00000027]|sediment [ENVO:00002007]; material: sediment environment [ENVO:01001048]... | reverse complement strand
CCAACGGGAGAGATCCTTACAATGACGAATTGACCCGATTTTGCATGATTTGCTACCTGTGGTGCCTTGACCCAAAGTTCGTATTCCTTGGCCGCTATTCTTTTTTTTGACGTTATTTCAAACATGCTTTTCCTCCTTTACCAAATAAAGATCCACGCCTTTTGCACATTGCATCCCAGATGATATGGCACTTCCTGCTTACCATTCCTGAATCGAGAAAGGATAGTTTAGCACTATCCACAAAAAAAGTAAAGCAAAACGGCGTAAAAGTAACGATTGATCGAAGAGACCTCTGCCTTTTCCATGATCAATTTTCCTTGTAAACTATGTCATCGTAGAGAAATTGTACTTTGTTCTTATGTTTCAACTCTTCTATCGACAGATATTCCAAAACCTTTCTTAAATCTTCGTCTGTGGCACCTTTAAGGAGATTCTGGTAAAACTGATGCGTTAAATCTTCCCTTTTTATTGCAGCTATTAAAATATCCTGAATTGTAGAATTTGGATCGAAATGAGACGGCATCAAATAATCACCGAGTTTCATGTCCTGAATTCTTTCGATCTTCAACTCTTTTGCAATTTTTGAGGCGCCTTCGGCCATCATCGCTTCGATCTTTTTTCTGTGATCGATTTCTTGCTCGGCCAGATATTGCAGTTCTTTTTTCAAATAAGGAAGCGTTATAACCTCCTGAGCCTTTGTGTAAAAAGCGTAAGAACTCTCTTCGATTCTCTTTGCAGTTTCAAGAACTTCTTCTCTAATCCCTGATCACGCGTTACGCGTCACTATTTTTGGGCTCCAGCATGTATCTAATAACTTCAATGCGATCCCACATCAAGTGTGGGATGACGGGAAACGAATAAGCACAGCGCCGGATTCCTCTAGGGCATCACGCTCTCCGCTGGAAGATTCGGAATTTAAAAAAGATTTAATATGGTTAAAAAGCGTCGTCGCATCTCCACGATCTATAAAACCAAGCGTCATAACGACAACAAACGAAAGCACAATTAAATCTACGTTAAACAACTAAACCATCTCCTAGTATAATTTGTGGTTTTTTACACTAATGCTTTCCTACCAACTAATAATTATACTAGACCTTTTTTAAATTTCAGATCTCACGTCGGAGCCAAGATTCGGAATTTAAAAAAGATTTAGTATATGTCACACGACTTGACTTCATCCTTATCAACGTGTTATTCTTTTTATAGAAAATAATTTTCTATAAAGGAGGGTATTTGAATGAAAATCGCGATTTTGCTGATTTTGTTGGCTATAATCGGAATTTTAGCCTTTGGAAAGTTAACCGTAATTACCACAATTCCACCATTAGGTTACATGGTCTCGACCGTTGGTGGGAGCGTCGTTGATTTAAGTGTACTTGAAAAACCTGGCGATAATCCTCACAATTTCAACCTCACGCCACAACAGGCCGTGAATATTTCAAAAGCGAATATCTTTGTGGAACTTGGCCTTGAAGAGGATCAATGGATAGGTGAAAGGGTGGAAGCGATAAATCCTTCGCTAAAGGTCATAGATGCCACGCAAAATCTCTCTCAAGATAATAAACATAAATCCAATCTTCATTTTCAACTATTTCGATCTTATGAACGCGATAACCAACGGATTTTTAGAGGCTTTGAAATGATAGAAATAGATTCTTTGAGCGTGAAATACGAGGATGTTGAGGTGCTTTCAAACCTTTCGTTAATACTCGAAGATGCCAAGTTTCATGCCATCATGGGGCCTAATGGAGGCGGCAAGACCACCTTTATAAAAGCCCTTGTCGGCCTGTTGCCTTACGAGGGAAAGATCAAGATAGACGGGATGGAGCACAAACAATACCTAAAAAGAAATTCAATAGGTTATCTGGCCCAAAGAGGATCACAATTTTCTTCATTTCCAATAACGGCTCTCGAAGTTGTCGAGATGGGAAGGTATAGATTCAAAGAACCTAAAAAATTGAGAAAGCGGAAGGCCTTCGAATTTCTCAAAGCGTTAGACATGGAGAAATTCGCAGACAAAAACATAGAGGAATTGAGCGGTGGTCAACAACAAAGGGTACTCATGGCAAGGTCTCTTGCGACGGAAGCAAAGATTCTCGTGTTGGATGAACCTTTAACTGGCATGGATCCAAAGGCCCAATCTTTGTTTTACGATATGATAAAGCACATAAAAGAACAATTCAAATTGACGATCATAATGTCAAGTCACGATGTGGGATTTATCTCTGAGTATGCTGACAACATAGTGTGCATCAACAGAGAACTTGTGCCTCACGATAAATCGGCAAAAGTTTTGAGTTGTACGGAAATATTTGAACTTTACGGTCCGAAAATCGGAATGGTGGAACATCATCATCTTAATTCGGAGAAAGACGATGTTTGATTTCTTTGGCCTTTTTTTCGTACAAAGAGCCCTTATAATAGGAACGATCATTGCCGTCGTGGGAGGGATGATCGGACCTTTCATATTTTACAAGAAGATGGCTTTTATGGGCGTTGGCATCGCTCACGGCACATTTGCGGGCATAGCACTTGGAATATTGATCGGAATTTCTCCTCTGCCGGTTGCCATAATTTTTGCCATAGGATTGGGCATATTCATTGGCTTTATAAGCAAGACCGGCAAGATATCCGAAGACGTTTCGATAGGAATACTTTTTTCCTTTGCGATGGGACTTGGAATCTTTTTGATAAGCATCTCTCCTGGTTATCACACTGACATAATGGGTTATCTTTTTGGAGACATCCTTGCCATTTCAAATTACGATATGTATCTTGCAATCATCGTTTTGATATTTGTCTCTCTATGGTACGTGATAAGATCGCGCCAGATGAAGTACATGACCTTCGATGAGGATTTTGCAAAGATATCTGGTGTGCCTGTCGGCATAGATTACTACATTTTCATAGCCTTGATCTCGCTTGTGATAGTTACCATAGTCAATTTTGTCGGAGTCATTCTGGCAAGTTCAATTATAATAGCGCCCGCCGCCGCTTCAAAATTTGTCGCAAAAAAGTTTTACGCAATGGTCATTTTATCAATGATATTTGGAGAAATAGCCATATTTTCTGGAATAACTTGCTTTAAAAATTCTTTGGCTTTTTGAACGATCTCTGCGGGCAATCCGAGTATGCCTGCTATTTTTATTGCGTCTCCGTAATTCACCATGGCACCTTTTACAAGATGATGATTTATTTTGGAGTTCAAATTTTGGGGAGTTATTTCGCCTTCAAAATCTATCCTGCCTATTGTGTATTTGTTACAACTAACCATCTCTATCGTGTGCTTGAAATGCGTAACCATCACTGAAAAATGCCTTGAATGGGAAAGGTATTCTGCAAGAGCCGTTGAAAGTGCCTCTCCTTCGTATGGATTCGTCCCAGACCCAAATTCATCTATCAAGATCAATCCTTTTCCATTGTTCTTCAAAGCACCCGACATTTTGTCTATTTGATTTGCAAATCCAGAAAGGTCCAAATTCTGAGAGGAAGATCCAACAAATCTTATCCAATCTATTTCTGTTAAGGCCGCCGACTTTGCAGGCACTAAAAAGCCATACATTGCCAACATGCACGAAAGTGCAATAGTTCTAAGGACGGTAGTTTTCCCACCCATGTTAGGACCAAAGATGATTGTCAACCCTTGAGAAAAGTTTCCAGTTAACCGTGTATATTCAAAATTATTTTTTTCAACGATATCTGAAATTACCGGGTGAAAAGCATTTTCAAGATTTATTTCATTTCCAAAATGAGGAAAAGTGTATCCATCTTTGATGGCTTTTACCCGTGCAAAAGCAATGTCGAATTTTGCGATTTTATCAATCTCTGCTTTCAACAAATTCGTCCATTTCTTTGCTTCTTTGGAAAGACGCTTTACCTCTTCGTATTCAGCATCTTTTATCTCTACTTCGAGTTGATGAAGTTCGTTTTCTTTAATCAAGATCTCTTCAGTTGGTCTTACGATAAAGGTGTAAGTTTTTATTCCTTCTCTTTCGATCATGACAAGATTTGAATTGATCAGTTCATCAGATCGGTTTCTTTCAAGAACAAAACGCCTGTCACTGAGATCAAGATTGAATTTGTCCGAAACAAATTTAATCCTATTTTTGTACAATTCGTCTATTTGTTTTTCAATTTTTCTATGTTTTTCGATCAAACTGTCAATTAAATCATTTTCCGGCATAAAGAAAAAGGAACCACTTTTTTGTGGATCAAGTAATTCCCATAATTCGTCAAGAACACCAAAAAAATTTTGGACACATCCGGTAAGTTGTTTAAGTACCCTATGATGATGTACAAATCTTTTTATCTCAAAGAGATCGACATCTGTTGAAGTCCCATTTTCTATCGATAGAATGCTGCCAGTAATTTCATGAAAATCCTGAAGGACATTCTCAATCTTTACACGGTTAAATTCGCACGCTTTTACCTTTGAAAGGAATTCAAAGTGAGAAAGTAATTCATCTCCTCTCAAAGGTAAAAGATTAGCGTTGATTTTCTTTCCGAAAACGCTTACTGGTTTGTAAGAAGATATAACTTCGTCAAAAAAACAAAATTTTCTAGTCTCTTCGTCTATGAAATCCACTTCAAAAATATATCTTGGAAAATTTTTCTCTAATGTAATTCATGAAATATTTATGGTTAAGGGGCTCTCCGGTAACCTTGATCAAAAGATCTTTTGGATCGTACAAAGCACCAAATTTGTGTATTTTTTCTTTTTGCCATTCTCTTAATACTTTTAAATTCCCACTCTCAATTTCTTTTTCAAGATTTGGAATCTCTTTTTTTGCCGTGAAAAAGAACTGCGATGCATAAAGATTTCCAAGCATGTAGGAGGGGAAATATCCAATTTGACCGCCAGACCAATGAACATCTTGAAGCACACCATGGGCATCGTCAGGTACATTTATTCCAAGATATGATTTTACCTTTTCATTCCACACTTCTGGCAAATCGGCAACTTTAATTTTGTCATTTATAAGAGATTCTTCTATTTCAAACCTGATCATTATGTGCAAATTGTAAGTTACTTCGTCGGCTTCAATTCTCACCAAAGAAGGTTGTATAACGTTAATTGCCCTGTAAAATTCATCGATCGAGACGCCTTTGAAGACGGGGAAAATATTTTGTACCGTTGGAAAGAAAAATTTCCAGAATGCACGCGATCTTCCAACAAGATTTTCCCATGTTCTTGATTGAGATTCATGAATGCCCATAGATGCACCGTTGTAAATTGGCATCAACTTGTACGCTTCGGAAACACCTTGCTCGTAAAGGGCATGACCACCCTCATGCATGGTGGAAAATAATGCCGATGTCATATCGTCTAAATGATAATTCGTGGTAACTCTTACATCTCCAACACCCATTCCTATCGTGAATGGATGGGCAGTTTCATCTATGCGTCCACCTTTAAAATCGTAAGTCATGGCATTGAGCACTTCATGGGATAATTTCTCCTGAGAGGCTTTATCAAAATTTCCTTTCAGAATAGACGTATCTGGTGCCTTTCCCTTTGAGATTAAATCCTTTATAAACGGAACAAGTTCTGCCTTTAACCCCTCTATTATTTTTTTGAGATCTTTTGTCGTCATGGAAGGCTCGTAATCTTCGAGAAGCGCGTCATATTTGTTTTCTTCATAACCGTAATACTCAACGAATTCTTTGAGATACCCGACAATTTCTTCGAGGTATGGTTTAAACTTGGAAAAATTTGATTCTGCTTTTGCCTCCTGCCATATACTTTCTCCCTTTGAACAGGCAATGGTAAATTTTTCAAATTTATCTGGAGGTATTGAAGAAACGCGTCTGTATTCTTTTGTTACAAGGTAAACATTTCGCCTGTCAATTTCGTTCAATTTTTCGTTGACTTTAGGTCTGTTAAAATATTCGACAAAGGATGCCATTTTGGGAGAAGTTCCCATATCAAACATAGTCCTGGCGAGTTTACCTGCAACTTCCGCCCTGTCCATGGCGGCTTTTGGTGGCATTTTCGTTCTCATGTCCCATTCAACAAGTGCATATGCCGTTTTAAATTTCGCTATTTCCTTGTTGTAATCGTAAAACTCTTGTATTTCCATTTTTATCACCCCTTCAAAAGTTTTCGAGATATCTCATTTTGCCTTTTGATAAGATAATCTATGTCTTCAACTTTTAATTTGCCATTTTCAACGATCACTTTTCCGTTCACCATGTTGAAATCAACGTTGTGCGCATCACACATGATAACTGCCCCAACAGGATCATCGAGTCCCCCTGCGAATGAAAGTTTATTCATGTCAAACATTATCAAATCGGCAGCTTTTCCAACTTCTATCGTTCCTATGTAATCATCCATTCTCAAAACTCTTGCACCGCCTTTTGATGCAATTTCAAGTGCTTCTTTTGGCGTCATCGCATTGGCTCCATATTTTACTCTCTGAAGCAACATGGCATTTCTTGCCTCTAAGATCATGTTGGACGTGTCGTTGGATGCACTGCCATCAATTCCCAAAGAAAGCCTCATGCCCTTCATTTTCGAGATAGGGGCAATGCCAGATCCAAGTCTCATGTTAGAGGTCGGGCAATGAGAAATGCCGACATCATTTTTCTTCATCTTCTCAACGTCTTGATCGCTTACATGAACTGTGTGCGCAAACCACACACGTGGGTTAAGCCAGCCCAACTTTTCCATGTAATCGACAGGTCTAAAACCGAACTTTTCAACGCAAAATTCTTCTTCATCTTTTGTTTCGGCAAGATGAGTATGCAAAAGTACATCATGCTTTTCTGCCATTTCAAGGGTTTTGATCATTAAAGATTCTGTGACGGAAAAAGGAGAGCACGGAGCAAGGGCAACCTTTGTCATGGCATATTTAGACCTATTATGGTATTTAGAAATAGTTCTTTCGTATTCTGAAAGGATTTCATCTTCATTCTGAACGACAGAATCTGGAGGAAGACCGCCATCTTTTTTTGACATCGACATAGATCCTCTTGTCGGGTGAAATCTAAGACCAACATGTGAAACTCCTTTAATTTCCTCATCAAAGATTGCATTCTTACCGTAAGGATAAAGGTAAAGCATGTCACTTGACGTTGTTACACCACTTAATGCCATTTCGCACGAAGCGATTCATGAAAATGGAGTTGAACCTTGCTTTCGCTTCTGACATATCCATCTTTCCGAATTGTATGTCGAGATCGGCCATGACGGAATGATACCTGTCAATTGTGTCTGTTGCGATGGTTATGATGTTATCGTTAGCACCAAATTTGTATTGTTTGGCAACTTTTATGGCGCCAAGCACATTTGCAACGCCAGATATTCCAAAAATTGTGGAGAGTTGATCGACAATCTTTGGATCGATGAAATTTTTGAGAAATTTCTTTCCAGTCTCGTCTGTTAGCAGTTGAAGTCCTTTTTTGGATTCCATATCGTCAACGGCAACCACGGCATCTGAATTCATGACGTTATGGATCCATGTTACATGCTTGTCTCCTATTCCCTGAATATCGTGCGAGCCGTAACCATTCATCGAAATGGTAGGACATTGTATGGGTTCAAGCGTTATTATTTTCGCATCACTGAAAACTTGCTTTACCCTGTCTCCACAGGCTATTGTGCCAGCCGATCCAACTCCAGACACAACGGCTGCAATTTTACCATTTCCTATCTTTTCATGTTCAACGAGTTCTACCATCGTATTGCCAGTAACGTAATAGTGAAATCTGTAATTCCCAAACTCACTGAATTGATTTAAAATTCTAACTTTTTCCGGATTTTTAGAGAAAATTTCTTTTGATTTATCATAAATTTCTTTGACGTTCGACTCTGATCCAGGTGTGGCTATAACCTTTGCACCGTAATAGTTTATCATGTCAAATCTTTCTTTACTCATACCTTCAGGAAGTATGACTATCGTATCAAATTTCATTCTGCACCCAACCCATGCTCCACCTATGCCGTAATTTCCCGTAGAGGGCCATATCAACGTGTTGTAAGATGGATCCACTTCATTTCTTATGACTTTTTCAACCAAAATGGAATACGTTGCTCCAACTTTATGGCTTCCTGTTGGAAAATCTCGTCCATACATGACAATTATGTTGGCATCTACGCCCGTCAATTGTTTTGGAAGTACAACGTATTTTATCTTGTTGTCAGTGCCACGCCAAGTTATGTTGAAAAAGTTTATGGGATCAAGAGGATCTTCCTTCATCTTTTGAAGGGCGATTTTGCGCACCTTGGCATCGATCTTTTCCGGATGCAGCATTTCTTCAAATGTGGGACCTATGATCTTTTTAGAAATCATTTTTTTCCTCCTCTATAAGATTTAATACATATTCCTGCGTTGCAGGTATCCTTTTTACCCTTTTTCCTATTGCATTTGATATACCATTTGCCACTGCTGCTGGTGCCGGCATCAAAGATGGTTCTCCTATTCCTTTAGCACCAAAAGGACCTTGTGAAAATTCATCTTCGACAAAATCTATCTTTATGCTTTGAGGTATGTCGTTTATAGTTGGAATTATATAGGTACTGAAATTGTCCGTTAATATCTTTCCATCTCTCATCTTTATCTCCTCATATATGGCGTATCCCATACCTTGAACAAATCCGCCCTCAACCTGACCTGTAAGCCCAATTGGGTTTAAAGCCTTCCCAACATCGTGGGAAGTAAAGACGTTAACAACAGATGTTTGGCCAGTTAACAGATCAACCTCGACGATTGCTATTTGCGTTGCGTAAGAATATGTAAGATAAGCCTCTCCAAGACCTGTTTGGGGGTTCCATTCAAGTTTTGGTGACTTAAACCAACCACTTGATATGAGTTCAACATTCGAATTGTAGCAAATGCCAACAATTTCTTCAAATGTCATCTTTACACCGTCAGGCGAAAAGATAGTTCCGTCTTTCGTTGTTACTTCTTCCTCATCTACATTTTCTATCTTAGAAAACACAGAGACGATCTTACTTTTTATATTTTCACATGCTTCTTTTACGGCATTTCCACTGAACAAAGTTGCACGTGATGCGACTGTTGGACCGCTGTCTTGAACGTAAGAGGTATCAGTGTTCTCAACATATATTTTTTCGAGTTTTTGGCCAAGAGTCTCGGCCACTATCATGGCAAGCACGGTTTTCATACCCTGACCCATTTCAGTGTTACCGACGTGAACGCTCACGCTTCCATCTCTATGAACTTGCACAAGTGCACCGGCCGCATCTAAGGGCTGCCCTGCAGCGCCAAGTGCCACGCCGTAAATTATGTGGGACACTCCTATTCCCCTCTTTTTAAATCTATTTTTTGAGTTGAATTCAGAAACCGATCTTTTCAAGTTTTCATAATCAGAGATTTTTATCACATGCGCTATCGTTTCCACGGCACCAACGGATTCTGTCAAAAGATGATCTGTTGATGTTTTGCTTCCCACTTTAAGGGCATTTTTCAACCTTAAATCCATTGGATCGATTCCCAACTTTTTCGCGGCTTCGTCCATTATTGATTCTACGGCAAAAAGTACCTGCGGGCTTCCAAAACCCCTAAATGCACCACATGGAACTTTGTTTGTGTAAACTCCATCTATGTCAACTTTTACATTTTCAACATCGTAAGCACCGGCAGCATGAACAAGGCTTCTGTACATGACTATCGGAGACAAGGTAGCGTATGCACCCACATCCATGTGGGCTTTTATCTCCATCGCAACCAATTTGCCACCTTTTTTGAATCCGACTTTGTAATGAGACTTTATGGGATGTCTTTTGCTCGTGAATTGTATATCCACTTCTCTCGAATAAGAGAGTAAAACTGGCTTTTTAGTGTGATGCGCAAGCAAAGCACACTGAGCGGCCACATAAGAGGGTACATCTTCCTTTCCTCCAAAGGCTCCTCCCGTGTCTGATTGAATTATTCTGACTGAATTCATAGAAATTCCAAGGATTTTAGGAACGGCATTTTGAACGTAGTATGGGCATTGCATCGATCCGTAAATCACCATGCCATTAGGTTCGGGAACGGCAAATATTCCTTGAGTTTCAAGATAAGCATGTTCTTGATAATCGGCAAAAAAATCATCCTCGATTATCATATCGGATTGATTGAATCCATCTTCGACATTTCCCTTTCTTATCTTCTTAGATGTGAGAATATTGCCGGATTCATGAACCTTTATTTCATTTTTTAAAGATTCTTCAATTGACAGCACGGCAGGCAGGTCTTCGTATTCAACTACGACCGCATTTGCCGCTATGTTTGCAATTTGCTGACTTTCGGCCGCTACAAGGGCAATGACATCTCCAAAATATCTTACCTCTCCTCCAATTGGAACAAGGCACGGCATATCTTCGACAACTTCTCCAAGTTGATTTTCTCCAGGAATGTCTTTGTAGGTTAAGATAGCCTTGACACCATTTATCTTTCTTGCCTCATCCGTATTCATACTTTTAACGCGCGCACGCGCACGCTTTGAAAGTACGAGAGCGCCATAAAGCATTCCCTTGAATTCGTAGTCTGAAACGAATTTATTTTCACCCTTGACCTTTTGAATGGCATCAACTCTCTTTACCTTCTTACCAATCGTTGTCATTTCAGAAGTTTTAAGTTCCATAAGGCGCCCCCTCCTCAGACATCAAATTCCAACATTCACAAAACTACCCTTTGTGACGTCTACAAGTCCAAAATTGGTTATCCTCAATTTTGGGATGACTGCAAGTTGGACAAAAGATAACACCATAAAGGGATCATTTATTATACACCCAATTGATCTTGCCGCCTCTTTTAATTCTTTTATTTTTTTGACAACATCTTCTGTTGTCAAAGATGACATGAGGCCTCCTATTGAAAGTGGAAGTTTGGCGAGAATATTTCCTTTGCTTGAAACAACGATTCCACCACCCATGCTCAAAATATCATTTATGGCCAAGGTCATATCAAAATCATTTGTCCCTACGACTGACATGTTGTGAGAATCATGGCCCACAGATGTTGCTATTGCACCGTTTTTAATTCCAAAGCCAGTCACAGCACCAACAAATATCGATTTCTCCTGTGAATATCTCGATACGACGGCAATTTTAAGCAGATCATTTTTAACATCTGGCACTTTAATGGGTGGGACATCAAAAATTTCTTCCGCAGTTACTATACTATCGTTTAAAACACGGATGGCCCTTGTTTGATTCCCACTTGAAAGTATCGTCAGATCGTCCTCTGCAATTTTTGAAATCTTGAAATTACCATTCATTTTTTGTTCTACTTCATTTCCGATGACATCCGTTATCAGCTTACCATCTCTGGCAATTATTTTCGAATCTTTTATGACGATCTTGGGGAAAAAATCTTCAAGAGACTCTGTTACAACCATATCTGCCTTGTAAGATGGAGCAATTGCTCCCATACTTCTAAGGCCGTAAAATTGGGCTGAATTTATCGTCGCCATTCTTATCGCGATGATAGGATCAATTCCCTTCGATATTGCAAGTCTTATCATGTTATCTATGTGGCCTTCTTTTACTATATCATCAGGATGGCGATCGTCCGTACAAAAAGAGAAAAACCTCTCGTTGTAAGGGGTTACAGCACCTATCAAATCGTTAAGATTTCTTGCAACACTGCCTTCTCTGATCAACACTTGCATGCCGCGAGATATCTTTTCGAGTGCCTCCGATTCATTCGTACATTCATGATCTGTCCTTATAAAGGCCGATACGTAAGCGTTGAGATTTTTGCCAGAAAGTCCTGGGGCATGACCGTCTATTTTTTTGTAAAGATGCCTTATTATCTCTATTTTTGTCATAAGATCTCTGTTTGTATCTATCACACCGGGATAATTCATGACCTCTCCAAGTCCAAGTACCCTTGGGTATTTTGTGACAAGCGCTATCGTGTCCACAGAAGTTATTTCAGATCCGCTGAGTTCCATATTCGTGGTGGGAACGCAAGATGGAATCATCATGTAAATGTTAAGCGGAATTCCCTCGGTATACTTGAGCATGTATTCAATGCCCTCTATACCCATGACATTTGCAATTTCGTGCGGATCGGCAATGATGGTAGTTGTCCCCCTTGGAAGAATTGTTCTCGCAAATTCAACAGGATCTACCATCGAACTTTCAATATGCACGTGCGCATCTATTAAACCCGGAACAACGTAATTTCCATCTAAATCTATGATTGCTTTGCCAGCACTGTAATCTCCCACTCCGGCAATTCTTTTCCTGTAAAGCGCTATATTGCCTTCTTCAACCTTTCCAGTAAAAACATTGACAATTTTGCAATTCGTCAAAAGTACATCGGCCGGAATCTTTCCAAGGGCAACGGGAATTATCTCTTCAATTTTCATGCTTAAAATCATTCCTTTTCACGGCGACCCTGACATGATTGGCTTTCGCTATGAGTTTTTGAGCAGATCTCACCTCAATGTAAAAAGAAAATTTTCTATCCTTCCTTTCAACCAAATTTGCAACCACAGTTACTTTCTCTCCAGGCCATGCAGGAGCAAGATGATCCAGAGTTACGTGTGCTCCCACGGTAATTTCATCATCAGAAAGAAAAGTTTGGGCAAGTTCGGAAGCGGTTTCTTCCATCCATGCAAGAACAATCGGTGTAGATAGCACATCGGCATTTCCACTCTTTAATGCAGATGCGAGATCTCTTTGCGTTACTATTTTTTCTTTTATCCTCTCCATTTCACACCGCCTCTATTCCAAAGCCACACATTCCAGGTCCGACATGCGTAGTTATAACTTTCCCGGTCATATGAAATGAAGCGTCTATAACTTCATACTTCTCCTTCATTTTTTCGAGCAGTTCTTTTGCTTCGCTCTCGGCATTTGCATGAACCATACATAATATGATCTTAGATCCAAACGGAATGTATTTACCAGACTGTTCGATAAGCATATCGTAAGCATGAGATTTCCCTCTCGTTCTCCCAAACGGAATCATCTCTCCATTTTTGTCTATCCAAACTCCAACCTTGAATTTTAGAACTGTGCCGAAAAAGCCTTGAATTTTTGAGACGCGCCCTCCTTTTACGAGAAAAGAAAAGTCTGAGACATAAAAGATGGCTTGAAATCTATCTTTTTCTCTGTCAACACCAAGTTGATCAACAATCTCTTTTGGATTCATACCCTGATTTGCAAGTTCCCTTGCCCTTCTTGCCACGAGTGGAATAACAGCAGAAGCCAATTTTGTATCGAAAATCTCAACTGGGATTTTAATTTCTTTTGCCGCAGTTGCAGCAGAGTTGGCTGTACCTGACATTTTTGAAGATAAGGTCAAAACAACGATACCCTCATATCCCGATTGCTCTGCATTTCTGTACTTTTGCAAAAATTCAAAAACTGTTGGTTGCGATGTTTTTGGAAGTTCTGAAGATTTTGAGATTTTTTCGTAAAAATTCATCAATTCAGACGGATTTCTTGTATCATCCTCTTGAGTACCATCAGGCCATATAACTTTTAACGGTACCATATCGGTATCCAACTTTTCAAACCAATCTGGAGCCATATCGGCCGTACTATCCACGAATATCTTTATCCGCAAATAGTCCACCTCCATTCAATAAACTGCGTTTTCAACTTGTTT
>JABEBX010001982.1_pt1 | contig 13598 bp, 13 predicted proteins | sample 7245971 | NCBI WGS metagenome assembly JABEBX01 (sample SAMN14506365, study PRJNA622280) | hot springs metagenome | biome: hot spring [ENVO:00000051]|acidic hot spring [ENVO:00002120]; feature: spring [ENVO:00000027]|sediment [ENVO:00002007]; material: sediment environment [ENVO:01001048]... | reverse complement strand
CCTGTAGTTAAAATATCTGAAGCTAATGTAAGAGAACAGGTTGAATTTGTTGTATTTATAGAAGTAACTGTATAAGGACCATTTTGAGAACCTATTACCTGACCAGTTAACAATATTCTGTTTCCTACATTAAGAGATATACCATCAATAACTAGAGGAGCTGCTGTTAATAATGCTATATTATTTGAAGATAAAACCTGTACAGGTTGTTTCCATGTAAGAGTTTCGATTGATGTATCAACATAATATTTAGTTGCAGCATCAGTTGGATTAACTGGCGTTGTAAGCCCTGTTACTGTTCCTAAAGATTGAAAATTTAAAGAGCCTGTTAACTCTCCTCCGGAATTACTAACTTTGGTCGTAATATTATTTAAATTAGTTTGTATATTGTTACTATTTATTTTAGCTTGTTGATCTAGTATTCCTAGTGCCGATATAACCGAATCGCCATTTGAAATATAATTTATATTACTATAAGTTATAACACCTGCGGGACCATTAGAGCCAAGTCCATTTGAAAGATTTGATATTAAATTTAATTCTGAGCTAGCCGAACTTCCTAATTGTTGTAATGCTTGTTCTACTGTTGTTAAACCAGAAAAATGGTTTCCAGCATCTTGTATTCCAACAAGATTTGATCCCGCATTAGGTTGATGTACGGTTGATAATTGGCTAATAAAGGTATTTAAATTATCAAGAGAAGAAAACGTATGAACTGCAGTACCATCAAAAAATTTAAGTGTATTGCTAGTTGTATTTATCCAAATTCTTCCTACTACCAGACCTGTACCAGTAGGATCAGAAGATAGTTGTTCCAGAGTAGCTTCTTCTAACTGATTTAAGTTAAAGTTTACACTACCTAAAATATTCATTTATATTCCTCCATTATATTCATTTGAATTGTTCATTAAATTGTACCAGCTGTAATACTAGAACATCCTGTTAATATTGCGGTTCCGGTAAAAGCTGGAGAAAAAGTGAATGTAATATTATTATTATCAATAATTTGAAAAGAATTAGGAAGTACTTGTTGATAATTTGTATTTAATAATCTATAAAATATACCAGTTGTATTTAAATTATGCGTAAGTGTTATATTTGAGACATTACTTAAAGAAAATGTTTTACAATTTGTTATACAACTTGATATGATTACGGTTCCGGTAAAAGATGGAGAAAATGTTAAGGATATAGTATTTGTATTAACTACTTGTAAAGAATTTGGAATTATTTCTTCTTGATTAGAATCGAATACTTTACAGAATACTGCCATTGTTCCAAGATTATGATTTAATGTTACGCCTGAAGTACCACTTAAACTAAAAGTTACACAAGATCCTGATGCTTCTATTTGAGGAGTAGAAACTGGTGGTTGTTGTAATAAATTTGTAAGAATATTACAAACATTAGTAACTTGAAAAGTAACATTTTGAATTACAGTAGTTGAAAGAACTTGAGTTATATTTCCATATTGTAGTTGTAATGATCCAAGAAATAACAATTGATTTGAATTATAAACAGACGCATCCACAAATACAATGTTAACAGGAAAATTTGTATTAGGTTGGTAATTAGAATAATCAAGACAAACAAAAACTTGTGATGTAGTAAGTAAACTATTAAATTGATAATAAGAATATATTGAATCTAAACTAATTGTAACTGCATTCTGATATACTATTGTATTGTTGGTAAGTAATGCATAACCAGCAGAAACAGATACTGTTCTTGCCGTTGTAGATATAACTTGTAATCCTGTAATAATTGCTCCAGAATTAGCTACTTGATTGCTTAGTTGAGCTTCTAAAATTGGTGTATCTAAGCTGATACTATAACCGCATTGAGCAAGAATATCTGATATAGTAGAAATTGTACTCATTTTATTTAGCCTCCATTTGTATTATAAGAAATATAAATCATCAAGTACTGATTTTGTTTCTCTATCTGGATTTGTTATAGCTGTTATTAGTCCATCTTTAAATCTTTCAAATTCGATAGATCTTACCCAAGATTCCAAGTAAGGAATTTTTGTAAGTGGTTGTAAAACTGGTTCCCATACCGGACACAATCTTGCGGGAATACTTAGATTATTTCCACATCTAAATAATTGAGAAATTAATACTTCAATATGTACCATATAAACATCGCCTAATACTCTAAGATTTCTATATGCTTTAATTAAGAAATGGTTTACATCATGCACATGTGTCCTTCCTTCAGAAATTGCTACCAGCTGTTTAATTGTTTTTTCAACTTCTGTAGTTTCTGGAAGATTCTTAAAAACAATTTCGTTTTTATTAAAAGCTACATAATAATTTTCTGAATCTTCGTCGACTTCTCTTGTTCGAAGTAATATAGGATTATCTAAAACAATAGGAACATCACTATTATTTACATTCATATCACCCATTAACATTTCCAATTCAAGAAATTCATTCTCTTTCCAATATCTTAAGTTATAATAATCTTTTGATAATGTAATAACTAAATTATCCAAAGCATAAATTTCATGTTTTACTGAATCATATTTTAAGATCTCATTCATTTTTTTATTCGTATTTTCTTCTATTTGTTTTATAGGATCAGTATATATTATTTCTGTAACTCCTCCGACATGAAATATTTTCATTATTTGTTGAACCATTCGTTCTCCTAATGATTCTGCTGCAATAAATCCTACTTGATTTGATTTAAGTAATTTATAAGATTCTCCATAACACGTAGTACATAACTTCGGACTTTTACAATAAATTGGAGATCGTAAATTAACAAGTTTACCAACGAATGAATTTATATTTGATCTATCTAATAATATTTTCTTTGCATTATAATATATGTATCTTCCAAGGAGTTTTTTGGTCATATCAGACTGTATAGTTAATTCGATGGTTCTTGTAGTTCCACAATCGTGTATCGTAGGATCTAATTCAACAGAAGCTAATCCAAAAGCTAATTTTCTATGAAGATGTCCTGGAATTGCAGTTTTAATTGCTCTTGCTGCAACTCCCGATCTGGCTCCATTTGCTGCATCAAAATATTGACTTGGTGAAAGACCTAAAGAAAAATTAGCCGCAATATTCTTAAGTTCTCCACTTGCAGTATCTACTACAGTTCCTTTTATACCAACTAATTGTTGATATTGTTGCGTTTTAAGTACTCCACATTTTAGCATTTTTGCAATATCATTATCTTTCTTAGATAATTCTTTAAGAACATTAATTTGTATATCTTTTGATAATTTACCGAACTCTTTGCCATCTTTCTTTAATAACTCTATTTGCTTTTCTACTTCAGGTGATACTTCTAGATCAGATATATCTATACTAATTGCTATTGATTCTAATACTTTTCTTGATAATTCTACTGCATGTTGAGCGAATGCTTGTATTTCTTCTTCTGTAAGAATATCTGAAAGATAAGAAATAAATGAATTTATTTCAAGATCATCTTTATTAACTTCATCAAAAGAAATTTTATTTTCAAGCGGTTTATATAAAGCTAATCTTCCTTCAGTAGTTTCTTTATTTTTATATTTAGCCTTTTTATGAAACCAATAATTAGATCTATCATTAGGAGTGCTAGTAAGTAAACAAATAGCAAATTTAAAATCTTTTTCAAAAACAAGTCTTGATTTAGTATACGGATTTGAAAAAGCTCTAATATTCATTAATTTTGCTGCTTCTTGCTGAGCTTCCGTTGTTAACGGCATAAATATAGCCATAGTATCTTGTACAAAAACCCCATCACTAGTTGAAAAAGTATAATTATTTTCTACTGTAAAATCTGCTGCATCTGTTGTAAATGGATCAATATCCATTTCTAAATCATCTGCTTCTATAAGTTCTTTTTCTTTTACAAGACAATATCTATTTTTAGTTTGTAATATACTAATCGGATCTTGTTTAATATATTTTTTCTGGATTTTATCATATACAATTAAACTATGATCAGAAGAAACTAAAAAAGGAGAAAATCTATTCTTCGTATCTTTGATTAAAACCATTACTAAATTGTGATGAATTGAATAAGATTCAATCTTTTCAGTAGATACATTACCAGTATCTAAATTAATACTTTCTATAAAAAATTCAAAGTTATCATTTGGTATATATATTTCTTTATTTGATTTAGTATCTTGCAATAAAAATAACTTTTCTTTCACTATTAACTCCATTATTATTTATTTTTGTTCGGAACAAATTAAAATTCGAAGGAGATTTTTATGGCTTTAGAAATTATTCGTGGTCAAGATGGATTTACAAATCCCATTGAGTATATTACTAATCTTCTTACATCTAATTGTACTTATGCTAATAATCTACAACAAATTCAACAAAATTTATGGATTCTAGATGGACCTGTTATTGCAAATATAGAAACTGGGGTTACAGATAATAATTGGACAGATCCGGTTGATCATTATAGTTGGTTAGATAATACAATTAGTTGGATAGTATTATATGCTACAAATCCTACATTATTTAATGAAAATAATCAACAAGCACAACAATTTGCAAATCAAAATAATACAGGAAATATTCCTGTAAACTATTCTATGTTACCATTTTCTGGAACGATTTCTAATATAGAAAATATACAAAGTTTATTAACAAATCAAAATTTAACACCAACCGATATTTTATCTCTTCCATTAAACGGAGGTCAAGTTTTATCTCATCAGATATCCAATTTGAATCAACAACTTCAAACATTACAAACTTCCACTCAAATGATGAATAATATAACTAATCAAGCAACTCTATTACAAAGTCAATCAGACAATCAGTATATTTATAGTATGAATTCAGCTATTACATCTTTTCGAAGTATAATTAACTCTTTTATAAGTAGTACGATTTCTCCTACAACTGGAACTTCAACTTACATATGGCAAGCTCCTGCAATAAAAAGTCCTGTATCTACTACAAATATTGTTGGATTAGCAAATAATGGAGGTGGATATATACAACAATTATTTCAAGTAAATAACGGAGTCTGGTCTCCTTCTTCTACTATACTTCCGTGTATAACTAATTATGGTTCCCAAGAAGTTTCAAATTTAACAAGTTTTCAAATAATTACATATGGACCAACGCAGGTTAGTACTACATCGACAACAGGCACTACAACTGTTACTACTGTTAATGAATGTTTACAAACATTTATAAATTCTTCATTATCAACTAATGATCAAAATCTGATTGATTGTTTTTCTAATATATATAATGGGTGTTATAATATGAGAGAAAATTCTCTTCCAGGTGTAAGTGGATTTAATATAGGTACACGATTTCAATTAGAATCTATGTTTACAATTCCAAATTTACCAAATATATCCGCAAGTATACAATTACAGATGTCTTCTTTGAATTTATTACGAAATTCTCTCATTGAACAATATTTAGACAAAGTTTGTTAACGGAATAAAATAATAATAAGGAGGGCACATGGGTGAAGGCACTCGGAAGACATATTCTTGCAGAATACTTCGGCTGTAGTAAGAATGTCTTAAATGATGCTGTTATATTAGAGTCTTTTTTAAATAATGCAGCAAAAGCTGCAAATGCTACTGTAATTTCTTCCTCTTTTCGCACCTTTCAGCCTTTTGGCGTAAGTGGTATAGTTATAATAGCTGAATCTCATTTGGCAATCCATACATGGCCAGAGTATTGTTATGCTGCCATAGACTTTTTTACTTGCGGGGATTCGGCAGATCCATGGAAGGCACACGAATATTTAAAAAACTTACTTAAACCAGAATATACTTCAGAACAAGAAATTTTAAGGGGAGTAATGGATTATTTAGATTTACAAGGAGATTATAAATGTTCACCAAAATTCCAAATATCTATACATTAACAAGTTCGAACGAAGAAGGTCTTACAAAACTAAATGCGTTTGATATGTGTTTGCTAAAGAGTAATATCGGTAATATGGTAAGATGGGGTATGGAACAACGAGGATATGAAATTGAAAAAATTATTAGTATCTCTTCTCAACATATAGTTCAAAATACAGGTTGTGCTTTTGCTTGTGTTATTCTAGGATGGGATAAATGAATGCTGTAGGTAGACTTACAGATATGTTCGTAGGAGTATGTTGTTGTCATTGTCCCACTTGTTGTATTACTATGGCCGGAGTTGTAGTAACCGCTTCACCTAACGTAAAGACAAATAATCTTCCAGTTGCTAGAGTTGGAGATGTTGTATTAGGATTTTGTGGACATACTGGATTAATTTGCTCTGGATCTCCAACTGTTCTAACTAATAATATTGCTACAAGTAGAATTGGAAGTTGTACTAGCGGTTGTCTTATTGCGACTCAAGTAACTGGCTCTCCAAATACATTTGCTCCGTAGTCATATCTTGTAATCTCATAATATCTATATTCTCTAGTTTATATATTTTATTTGTTGTTTTGTCTCTTATTTTTAAGTTTACATTACATCTAACTGAATCTCCATCAAAATCAGCGCCAGCCATATCTGTATATAAAGGATTTAAATGCATTGTATCATCATCTACAATTTTAACTTTATCAGATTGCCAAGATTGAGCATGTAAAACCGGATCTCTTTTAAATAAAACGACTTTATCTTTTATAGCTTCTTCTGCTGCCTTTCTTATAAAATCTTTATCTTCTACTTCGGTAATTCCTTTAGATATCATTTCAATCTGTTCTATTAATTTTTGGGTTGCTTTCTTATAACCTAATTGCTTTGCTGCATATATTACGAAAGGTTCTGCAATTTTAACAATTACTTTAAAAGGAATTCCAACATATCCAACTGGAATTTTTGGATCTCCACTTATTACAACTCTTGCCGAAAAGTCTACTCTTTTTGCTTCTATATTCTCTCTTAATAAAGATGGCACTTTTGTAGAAACAAAATCGAAGATATCATTTGCTGATTTTTGGATTAATGTAACTCTACTACAATAATTTTCATCTCGTTCATCTGGAACGATATTAGATATTACATGACTTTGCCTTATTAATTTTACATATACATCATTTAAAGGACTTTGATTTCTTCCATTTGTATAAGGTCTATATGCGGGAGGAATTACAATAAAATTAGTAATTTTATATTGTCCATATTTATTTAAAACATCTTTAAGAAATTTTGTATATACTCCACCTTCTTTCTCTTTTATTAGACGATCAAAAATAGATATCAATCCAGGAACTCCATATAAGATATCTTTATCTTCTTTTTCTGCTTCTCGAATAACGTCATTTACATATACGAAAGGTTTATATTTTTCTACAAGTTCGATTGCTTTTCTAAACGATTTCTTTAATAACATATAAATTAATGGATGAAATATATTACAATGTAATTCGATAGAAGCAAATTTAGTTCTCTGTTCTTGACGAGTAGTTCCAAATATTAATTCTGAAAATAAACCCTGCGGATCTGGTTTATCTGCACCTTTAAACAAGATATAACTAGTAATTATAGGAAGATCTTTAATATCGTCATCAAATAACAACTTCATATGTTACCCCTTAATTAAAATCTATATTTGTTCCATTCTAGTTTTTGTAATGTTTAATATGACTTTATAACTTGGAACAAATATAGGTATGAAAATAAAATTATACAAATATTTAATTCAACCTAATATCAATGAAAAGCAAGAACAAAAATAATTACTTAATGGATTGAGGTTGCTTATGAATAGTTATAATATTTTAAAAGATATGTTTGATACAAGTACTGAACAGAATAAAGAAACTCTTTATGATGATATTGAAGATATTACAAGATTTGCAAGTGCTGATCAATTAGTTAACTCTTTTCCATCTCGTTTAAGTCTTTGGTTATATGAAAATATTGGTGATTTAAGTTATGTAAATGAAGATCAAATAAAGAGTTTACTCGATACAATGTCTAAAAAATTAATACCATACGATGTAATTTTTGGTCATGTAATTGATCATTTACCAACTGTACTTGATAATATTATGAATTTTCTACAAATTATTGTTCAAATTTCAAATCATCTTGCATTAGAAGGAAAGTTTTCTTTTGAAGATTCTTCTGATATTATAGAATCAATGTTACAGCAAGAATTTGATGTTACAACAATTGATTATGAGTTATTAAATAAAATTCATGATGTTATAATTACACTTATGTAAGGAGAATAATATGGACGAACAAAATATAATGATTGATCAAGATTCAAGTGAAGAAGATACAAGTGAAGATACAAGTGAAGAACAGCTTTTAAAATATTATGAACAAAATAGAGAAAAGCTACAAAAATTAGCAACAGAATTAGAAGATTTAGCTCATATTGCTAAAGATATAATACCCGATTTAAATAATTTTAAATCTAAATATATTGTTGCTGAAAGATTAGATATTACCACAAGATTCTATGATTCTGTATTACGTTATAGATCAGAAATTTCTAAGCAATTACGAGAAGAAATATTACTTAAAAATAAAAACAATAATGAAGATGATGCACTAACTTGGATTAATAAGAAACAAGTAAACGTTCAATAATTTTCAATAATTATCTTACTAGAGGGGTTAGTTTCTTTTTTTTGAGGAGATAGTAAATTACCGAATGATTAAAATTTTATCATTAGATGAATTAAACTTACAAGATGACTGTATATTTAATAGACCAGCATTTGTACTTTATGCTTCTGGTTGTAAATGGAATTGCGAATTTTGTCATTCTAAAAATACTTGGGATTTTAATCAAGGTTTCTTTATTGATAGTAATTCAATAATTCCAAAGATAAGAAATATTTCAACTACGATTAATATTACTCTTGTTGGTGAAGGCGGAGATTTCTTTTTTCAGTTAAATGATTGGTTATCATTTATTAGAGATATTCGTAAAGAAGTATCTAATAATATTAAGATAATTTGGTATACGGGCGCAGAGATAAATGATATTTTAACTATTTCTAAATCAGACCTACTATTATTTAATACAATCTTATGCGGTAAATCATTCTTTGATAAAAATGATAAAAATATTAAAAACGCGTTATTTCCACAAGAAGAACTGTTAAAAGTTATAGAGATTAAACCTGACGGTAATTCTAATATTATTTCTGAGGATATAATTAAATTAATATAAACGGAGGCACGTATGTATGTTGCTGAAAAGCAATTTAAGAAATGGTATAATAGATTTAACGAGTTTTTAGAAGGCGAATACAGAAACGATAAGAATGATGCTAATGCAAATAATAAAATTGCAAGACCTACATTATTAAAAAACTTTGTTTTTGGCGACGAATTAAAAGAATTTGGTATTAAACTTTTGTTTCATGAAGCTGGGTATAAAGATATAGATGTAGCATATGATAAATATATAAATAGTAAGCTACTTTATATTCATGATGCAGGTTCCGGAAAAGTATTTAAACCATATTGTTTTGCTTTTGAAACTATTAATATTCGACTTTTTGGTCTTCCAATTTCTCCGGAACCAAAGAAACCAGCAAGACATGCTAATGTATTTGTAGATCATGTAGCTATGTTAGTTCATTCATTATCTCAGATAATGGCAGGTGCTGTAACTCCAATTGATTTTATAATTCAGCTTGCATATTATACAAAAGAATTAAACGATAAAGAAGTAAGACAGTTATTTCAGATGTTTATACATATAATAAACGATGACATACGAGAAGTAGATGGTTCGCCTTTTGTAAATATAAATATCTTTGATAGACCCGCATTAAAAAGATTATTTAATATTCCTGATAATAGAATACCAGAAATAGATAGATTACAAAAATTATACCTAGAAGAATTTACAGAACGACCTTTAAATGAAGGACTTCCTTATACATTTCCTGTAACTACCATACAATTATCTTTTGATGAAGAGGGACAACCTATTGATGAAGAATATGTAGATATTGCAGCAAGTAGTGCTCATCTTTGGTATATCTACCATAATTATGGAGATTTAAAAGCAATTAGTACTTGTTGTAGATTAAGAAATGATTTAAGTTTTATACAAGAAGTAACTAAACATAAAATTGGATCTCTGGGAACAGCAAATGCTCAAATTGGAAGTCACAAAGTTATATCATTAAATCTTCCTTTAATAATGAAAAAAGGGGGATTGAAATATTTAAATGAACTATTAGATGATGTAGTATATGGTCTTCTTAGAGCACATAGAAAATTATTGAAAACTGAAGTTGATGCTTGTGTACTTCCATACTTTAAATGTAAAAAATATAATACAGTAGAGAAAGGTGGCTGGTTTGACTTAGATAGTATGTTCTTTTCAACTGTGGGTTTAATTGGACTGTATGAAGGTGCTGTAGTTTTAGCTGGAGACGATACAGATTCTGAAAAGATTCTTCAATATGAAAAAGAAATTGCTAAAACGATTAGAGAAAAAACTGATTTTTGGAGTCATAGAGATTTACTTCCCTATGGAGTAGAATTAGTACCAGCAGAAAATGCAGGTGCAGTATTATCGGAAACCGAAATTCCATTATCTACTCAATACCTTCCATTCTGGAAAAATGCTTCTGTTTATGAACGTTTACATTTTGCCGGAGAAATAGATGAACATTGTAATGGTGGAACTGTAACATTTTTACCTGTTGGAAACTTTCCTAAACCAGAAGTTGTAAAAGAAATTATTAAATATGCAGGTAAAACTAGAGTATATTATTATACATTTAATCCTATCTATACTCAATGTTTAGATTGCGGAAAAATATGTTTTTCTAAACAGGATAGTTGCTTATATTGTGGGTCTAAAAACGTCGATTATGTAACGAGAGTTACTGGATGGTTTACTCCTGTAAGTAACTGGAATGATAAGAAACAAAACGAATTCGTTATTAGACAAATTGATTCTGTAAATTTTGAGAACAAATAAGAGTTCGTTATTTAAGAGGATTATATTATCCTCTTTTCTTTGTTAGGAGGTGTATGTATGAAAATTGACCAGAAAGTTATTAATCAGATTAAGCAAGAATTTGATAGTTACATTAAAGATGTAACTAAAGTGGAAGATAGTGAAAGTCCCGAATTACTTAAAACTGGAATTCGTCCTTTTGATACTTTACTTGGAGGAGGAATTGGAAGATTCTCTTTAGTCACAGGAAATCCTGGAACAATGAAATCTACAATATGCGCTAATATTGCTTCACAATTTCAGAAAGATCATACTGATGGATTAGTTGTTTATGTAGATTCAGAACATTCTATGTCTCCAAATAGATTACAACAACTAGGATTAAAAGGAATTGTCCCTAAAACAAATCTAACTATAGAACAAGTGTTTAATCTTATTAATGCAATTGTAATGTTTAAAGAAGAGAAAAAAGTTCCAAAAATTCCCGTATTATTTATATGGGATAGTATAGCCAATACTCCATCTCAAGCAGAATTAACTGCTAGTGAACCAAAAGAAGTAGTTGGTATGAAAGCCAGAATTATTTCTTTATTACTTCCTAAAACTATGAATTTATTAGAGAAATATAATATATATATTTTAGCAGTAAATCAATTACGAGATAGAATAGTAATTGGATATGATACTGGGGCAGATCTAAAACATATGGGAGCAGGCAGTGATATGCCTGGAGGAAAAGCTCTTAAATTTGCAGCTACTCAATTATTACAAAATAAAGTATCTCAATCGTTTGATGCGGATACAAGTCCTTATGGACAAAGAGCTACTATAGTAAAATTTAAAACAGTAAAGAATAAATATGCCCCAGATAACTTTTCTCTTGATTTATTATCGTTAGCAAGCACCGGTTTTGATGATGTATTATCAACATTCTTATTATTAAGAGATGCTAAAGAAATTTCTATGTCAGCATGGTCTTATCTAAAGAATTATCCACAAAAGAAATTTAGAATAAAAGAAATAAAAGATGTTTACTTTACTGATCCATTATTTAAAGGTGCTTTTGATGAGGCAGCATCAGCAGTTCTAAATAAACTGGAACAGAAAATGGCAAATTATGAAGAATGGATACCATCAGATAAAGTAGAAGAACCAGAGGAAGAAACTGAAGAAGAAATTAAAATATCTGCGGAACAAAGTCTTTCAGTAGTAAGCGTATAAATTTACTATATCAACCGGCAATTATGCCGGTCTTCTTTTTATACAATAAAAGAATACATAAAATTTTCTATATTCTCATGATCTATACTAGCATCTCTTAGCAATTTCTCTTGGGCTAATAGAATTCTCATTAAAGATGGAGACATTAACGATTGACTATTCTTAAAAATATCAATAAGTTTACCATGTCCTTCTAAAGTTTCTCCATCTTCTATAACTTTATTAATAATTCCTACTGAATTTATCTCTACATTAGCATATGTATCGTATTGCTCTATTAATTTAAAAACTTCCCAATCTAAATTTCTAATGGAATATTTACTTAAAGAAGTATTGAAATCAAAATCTAATGGTATTTGTTTAACAATATTAGTATTTTTTCCTGGTTTATAAAGAACATTTAAATGCTTAAATCCATGTATAGTAATAGTATCTACTTTATGTACTTTAAAATATGGTACATAATGTATAGACTTATGAGTAGTAAACCATTTATGTCTATCTGCTTCATATTCATACTCTGGAACTATCTGATAAGTAGCGTGCATAAGAGGAAAAGTTAAATATGGTCTTTGTAATGTTTTTTCATATATTGTTAAACAAGATTTCATATCTGGTACTACACAATACATAGCATCTAATTTAGAAGATAATGTATCAAATAAAATATCATCTGTAATTTCTAAATGTTCTAAAACTCTAGATAAAGCTAATATAGTATTAGATGGAATATCTAATTCTTGTAATCTCTTTTTTCCAATGTAAATAGTTTTATTATCATTAGTATATATATCATGTTGTTCATTACTATCTACTTTATTAAAATGTATTCTAATTGGATCCCAATTTCCTTGACCTACAAGTAATATTCTATCATAAGAGTTAGATAATTCAGATATCCATTCATCTTGAAATACTTTATAATGCACTAAAATTTCCTCCAAATTGAATATATTTATTTAATTTGTTCTTTGAAAATTAAGATTTAATATGAATGAGAAATGTTTAATATATTAACATACTTCTTTATAAAAAAACTTCTATTGTATCGTAATCTTGATTTGTAGATTGTAAAGCAATTGCTACAATTTTATAATGAGAAGGAAGTTTTTTTAAATTACGTTTACTAATAGCAATACCGTTTAGATGTGATATAAGTTCATCTCCTTTCTTTACTGGACCTTTAACTTTACATTTTACTCTTCCTTTTAAAGCAACATAAACACCATTTTCTAAAGAAGAATTCATTCTAAATGCAGGATTTTCACTAATTATTCCACAAACTCTAGTAGATGCAATTTCATTACTAAGTTCAATATCAAAATCTTCGTTTGTAGAAATTAAAACTACATTACCTACATCACATTTTTCGTTTATGCTATATTTTTCAGCTAAATCTGAATAATTTGCACTTGTAGCATTACCATAAAATGTTACAGCATAAATTCCTTGATATCGATTAGATGATCCACCAATAATATAAGTATTATCTACATTTGGATATGTAGATGCATC
>JABEBX010016838.1_pt1 | contig 13600 bp, 12 predicted proteins | sample 7245971 | NCBI WGS metagenome assembly JABEBX01 (sample SAMN14506365, study PRJNA622280) | hot springs metagenome | biome: hot spring [ENVO:00000051]|acidic hot spring [ENVO:00002120]; feature: spring [ENVO:00000027]|sediment [ENVO:00002007]; material: sediment environment [ENVO:01001048]... | reverse complement strand
AGCCTCCGCTCAGGATGACAGAGACGTGGCAGGTCGAGCAAAGAGCCTGATTTTCAACTATCTACTGACTCCAAAATGTAGAAACTCCAGGTACGGGCTAAAGCCCGTACCCTTCAAGTTAAAGCCGTGCCTTTTCAGGGCCATTCATTGACCATTCTTGGGACGACTACACTGGCCAAGACGTGCGGCCGTGAAGCCACAGGCGCAGCGAACTCAACCGCAGGCCCATCCGCAGCGCCGTATAGCTCAGCATCTCGTGCACGACCCGTTCCGCAGCGTCCATGTCGTCGATATGCCCCATCGGTGCTCGCGGCGACGTATACACATCCAGCCCCGCACGCTTGCACAGCAGGGCAATCCGAAACAGGTGCGTGCCGTCGCTGACCACGATGATGTGATGAAAGTGCTCTCGCACCGCAATCCTCGCCAGGCTGTTCACCTGCTGCTCGGTGTCAAAGGACTTCGTTTCGGCAATGATCTTTTCGTACGGCACGCCGTTGGCGAGCAGATAATCGCGTCCCACGCCGCCCTCGGTCTTGCCGGAGTCCTTGTCGCCGCCGCCGCCCAGTGTCACAATCACCGGCGCCATGTCCTCGTCATATAGGTCGACGGCCTTGTCCAGCCGGGCATGCAGCACGGGTGAAGGCCGGCCCGCATACTCCGCCGCTCCGAACACTGCGATCGCGTCCGCTGGCCGTGCATCATCGATGTTGGCTGTGGCCACAATCTGCCGGTAGACCCAGGTAAACCATCCTACCGCCATCAGCAATGCGATAACCGCCAGCCAGCGCAGCATCCACGAGCGCCTCCGGTGGGCTCCCGGTTTCTGTCGCTTGCTTGTCGTCGATGCTTTCGCCATGATGGGAGGAACCAGGATGCTGGAGACCAGCTTTAAGTATGCAGCGATCCATTGTGCGGAATCCAGCGTGTTGTGGCAACTTTCACCCTGACGCGCAAAAAGGACCCGCCGGAAGGTCCGCGTTTTCACCCCAGCGGAAAGGCGCGCCGTGAACCCTGCCGTTCCGGCTCCTGCCTACTCAAGAATGTTGCAGCGCGAGCGCAATCTCATGCGTCGGAATCGCGCCCTCACGAAGGATCATCCATGAGTTTCCGCCGCCGCTCAGATCCACAATCGTCGTCGCCACCGATCGCGCCGTTGGCCCCCCATCGACGATCAGTGGAAGCTTCTCTCCAAACTGCTCCCGCACACACGCCGCATAGGTGCACTCCGCCTGGCCGCTGAGGTTTGCCGAGGTCGCGGTAATCGGCAGCCCCAGCATGCGCACCACCTCTCTGCAGATCTGCGCCTCGGGCACGCGCAACGCCACGTTGCCGGTATTTGCTGTTACGCGCAAGGGTAGCTTGCTACCAGCTTTTACCACAATCGTCAAGGGTCCAGGCCAGAACCTCTCCGCCAGCCGGTCGAAGCTGCCGTCAATCGACCGTGCGAGATCATAGGCCTGCGCCATATCCGCGATCAACAGGGATAGCGGCTTATGTTTGGCGCGTGTCTTCAACTCGTAGATATGTTCGACCGCGCGCAGGTTCATCGGGTCCACGGCCAGCCCATAAAACGTGTCTGTAGGCAGCGCCACTACGTCGCCGCGTTGCAGCGACGTGACGACCTGTGCGATCAGGTACGGTTCCGGCTCGTCTGGATGAATACGAAGCAGTTCAGCCTTCAAGGTAAATTTCCCCAGCAATGACTTTATCGCATCTCTCGCCTCCCGGCGATGGTTTGCTTGCACAATCCACGGCGAAACTGCGCGTACACTAGGGTTTCCAGGTCTTCTGGACGATGCCATGTCCGCACCTCCGCCCATCACGAGCAAGTCCAACGCCCGCGTCAAGGCCCTGCGCGCAGCCTTCAGCGGCAGGGCCTCGCAGCCCGGGGAACTCCTCGGACTGGAAGGCGAACATCTCCTTGCGGAGGCCATCCGCTCCGGCCTCAGGCTGGAGACGATCTTTCTTCGCGAAGGCAGTGAGAGCGCGCTCGACCGTCCTTCCCTGGCCAATGCCGAAGCTCTCGCCATGCTCACACTCAGCTACGATGTCTTCGCCAGCGCCGTTGAAACCGCCTCGCCGCAGGGCATCGCCGCCACCGTTCTCATCCCTGCGCCGCAGCCGCCGGCGTCGCAACCGAGGTCCGTCGTCCTCCTTCTCGAAGGCCTGCAAGACCCCGGCAACCTGGGTACCCTGATTCGCTCCGCCGAAGCCTTCGGCGCGCAGCAGGTGTTTCTCAGCCCGGACACTGTCAATCCCTGGAATCCCAAGGCCGTCCGCGCCTCTGCCGGCTCTGTCTTTCGTGTGCCCATTGCGCGCGCGCCGCTGGCGCGGATCGCCGCGCAGTTGACCCAGCAAGGGAGTGTTCTCTACGCCGCTGTCGCGCAGCGCATGGACTCTGTCTCCCTGCTTGAAACCTCCTTCGCGGCCCACACCGCGCTGATCATCGGCAACGAAGGCGCGGGACTCTCCTCCGAAGCTCTCCACCTGGCGCACCATCGGGTTCGCATTCCCTGCGCCGTCGAGTCGCTGAACGCGGCTGTGGCCGGCTCGACGCTCCTCTATGAAGCTTTAAGGCAGCAAGCGGAAGCCTTGAAACAACCAGCAGAAGCGGTTCGATAGCAGGGCCTTTCTCCCCTATCCCCTATCTTTATGAGCCTGTTTTCCTCCAATCTCGATCCCTCCAGCAACCGCTCGCCGCAGCGCGCGCCGCTGGCCGAGCGCATGCGTCCCCGCACCTTCGGAGAGTTCTTCGGCCAATCTCATCTCCTCGCTCCCGGCAAGCCGCTGCGCGTGCAGATTGAAGACGACGATGCGGCGAGCCTCATCTTCTGGGGCCCTCCCGGCGTGGGCAAGACGACCCTGGCCAAGATCATCGCCAACCTAACCTCCGCCACCTTCATCGAGTTCTCCGCCGTTCTCTCCGGCATCAAGGAGATCAAGCAGGTGATGGCCGACGCGGAGAAGGCCGCCACCTACGGCTCCCGCACCATCCTCTTCGTCGATGAGATTCACCGCTTCAACAAGGCCCAGCAGGACGCCTTTCTGCCCTACGTTGAGCGCGGCAGCATCCGTCTCATCGGCGCCACCACGGAGAACCCCAGCTTCGAGATCATCGGCGCGCTGCTCTCCCGCTGCCGGGTCTATACCCTGCGTGCCCTCGAACAGCCGGAGATCATCGCCCTTCTGCAGCGTGCGCTAACCGATACCGAACGCGGTTTGGGGGCGCTGCACCTGGCCGGCGAAGGAGCCCTCGGCAAAGAGACAGAAGCCCTCGGCAAAGAGACAGAAGCCCTCGGCAAAGAGACTCAGGCAAGTCTCGAAGCCATCGCCAGCTACTCCTCAGGCGATGCCCGTAACGCCCTGAACGCGCTTGAGGTCGCCGCCAAGCTGGCCGAAAGCCGCGGTGCAAGAGCCATCACTCCCGCTATCGCCGCGGAGGCTCTACAGCAGCGCGTTCTACTCTACGACAAGAAGGGCGAGCAGCACTACGACATCATCTCCGCGCTGCACAAATCTGTGCGCAACTCTGACCCCGACGCCGCGCTCTACTGGCTGGGCCGCATGCTCGCCGCCGGAGAAGATGCCATGTTCGTCGCGCGCCGCATCGTTCGCATGGCCGTCGAAGACATTGGTCTGGCCGCGCCCGAAGCACTGAACCTCTGCCTCTCCGCGCGCGACGCCATGCACTTTCTCGGCTCACCGGAAGGGGAACTGGCGCTTGCCGAGGCCGTCGTCTACCTGGCCCTCGCGCCCAAATCGAACGCCGTTTATACGGCCTTCGGCAAGGTCATGGCCGACATCGAGTCCCAACCCGCCGGGCCCGTCCCGCTCCACCTGCGCAACGCCCCCACCAAGCTCATGAAGGAGCTCGACTACGGGAAAAACTACCAATACGCGCACAACATCGAAGGCAAAGTAGCAGCCATGCAATGCCTCCCCGACAACCTGGCCAACCGCCGCTACTACTACCCCACCAGTGAAGGCCGCGAAAGGCTCCTGGCCCAGCGGATGGAAGAGATTGCGAAGCTGCGGAAACAGAGATCGGAAGAGAAATCCTAGCGGCGACGGGGGAAAGCGTGATTTTTCTATTGCCGGGATATCCATCAATCGAAAAATTGTTCGAGTTGTTCCGGGGCTTCCGCGACAGGTAGTCTTTGCTTCTCCTGCTGCTCGCAGGGAAGAATCAGGACAGGACAGCGGACGTTCTGGATCGCAGCATGCAAGACGTGAGACGAGTGTGGACTCAGGATCTCGCAATCGAGCAAGATCAGGTCCGCACCATCCGCGTTGGTGAAGGAAGGGGTAGCCTTGCTTTCATCCACATATTCGAGATGCCAGGACGTCGGCAGATTCAGTCCGCGCAGAGAGGCAACCTCTGCTTCACATCTCCCTTGCAGCAGCACATGGCGCGATCGATCGGACCAGGCGTATTGTTTGGCGAGGTACCTGAGTTCAACCGCGGCGTGGGTAGCGATGCTCAGCGTCTTCAGCAAGGGCAACCACCTGGACGCATGGTCCCCGATCCTTACATAGCGAATCTTGCGAATGCGTTCGAGGCGGCAATCCCCGGAGATAGCATCCTGTTCGATGACGAAGATGCCAAAGGACATCGCGTGCAGGATGGTTTCGGTTGTCGACGCGAGCCACTGCGGGTCATGGTGTCCGCTCCCGCTTGCTCCCATCAGGACGAGGCCAGCGTGGCTGGCGGCCGCTTCTTGAATCAAAACGTCTGCGACGGTGCCCGTTTGCCGCACGAGTTCGAAGCGTACACCCGTCCGGGTAAGACGGTCCTTTAGCTTGTCCAGCTTCAGCCTGACCAGATCCTCCCGCTCCGGTTGCCGGTCTTCGTGGCAGTTCGGACAACTTGTCTTCTCTCCGACCGGGGAGGGATTCTCGATAGAGAGAACGATGATCTTGGAGTGGAAGTGCTTTGCGAATGCGATTGCCCAACGCAGGGCGCACTCCGACCTCTCGAAGAAGTCATAGGCCACTAGCAGTGTGTTCAGGAGGGCGGAGCCGGGGTCTTCGGCAGGCGGAGCCTTCGACAGTTTGCTCATAGCGTACCTCCCTGTCATGCTTCTTGCTCTTACTCTCTGCTTTGCTCTGCCTGCCGGCAGTGACAAGGATCACGATTTCAGGCTGAGCAGGATCGCCGGTCTGGGTCCAGACGCTTTTGGAGCCAGCAACGAAGGCCTTCCAACGGATCGGGGGTGTCGCTACGGGTGATGGACTTGAAGGCGAGTCCTTTGTCCGTGAGGATAGAGCCGGTGGCCACGCTGCGGATGGATCAGGCCACGCCGGCGGAGGGGAGCAGATGGCCGTCGCTGAAGGGAACGCCGGAGCGGACGTGGAAGATGCAGGGGAGGGGATTGGGGCGGTCCCAACGGGTAGCGAGCCAGGGATGGAGGTTCTTCGTGGGCGGCGAGCATGCGATGAGCGGCATGAGGGCCATTGACATGAGGGCCATTGACATGAGGGCCATTGATAAGAGCACCCTTTGCAGGCGCCGTTTCAAGCAATAGTTATCTTGCCGAGAACTGCCGGGTGGCTTGCTCCGGTAGCGGAGGGGATGTTGCCGGGGAGATGGTTCCAGGTAAGCCAGCCCAGAAGGGCGAAGGCGGCGGCCTCCTTGGCTTCCACGGGCATGCCGGACGCCGTGGTGGTGGAGACCTTGACGCCGAGTTGGGAGAAGCCCGTGGTGAGCATGCGCATGAGGGCGTGATTCTTTGCGCCGCCGCCGGCGACGATGAGGTCGGTGGCGCGGGCGAGGGGGGCATGCTGGACGAGGTGCGGCCACACGATGCGGCGGGAGCTGTCGAGGATGGTGGCCGCGGTGAGCGCGGTCGTGGTGGCGATGACGTCCTGCTTGCGGGCTTTGGCGCGGTTGCATAGCGTCAGGATCCGCTCGGCGAAGGCTTCGCCGAACTCCTCCCGGCCGCAGGACTTGGGCGCGGGCGCGGCAAAGTACGGCGTGGCGAAGAGGCGGTCGAGGACGGGGGTGAGGACGCGGCCCGTAGCAGCGATGGCGCCATCCTTGTCGTAGCGGCGGTTGTAGAGCTGCTGCATGAGCAGGTCGATGAGGATATCGGCGGGGCCGGTGTCGAAGGCCAGAATGCTGGGGGCCAGAACCGGGCGGGATCTCCCTGCGGCGGGCAGAGCGGTGACGTTGGCGATGCCGCCGAGGTTGAGCAGCAGGCGGTTACGCGTGGCGTGGCGGAAGAGGCAGAGGTCGAGCATGGGCACGAGCGGCGCTCCCTGGCCGCCGGCGGCGAGGTCGGCGGGGCGAAAGTCGCTGATGACGGGGATGCGAAGGCGTTCGGCGATCGGCGCGGGCTCGCCGATCTGCAAGGTGCAGCGGATGGGCGCGCCGAGGAATGTTTGGGCTGTAGGTTGGTGGTAGACCGTTTGGCCATGAACTGCCGCGAGTTGCGGCTTGAGGTTGAGCTCGCTGGCTGTAGTGGCGATGCAGTTGGCGTAAAGTTCGCCCAGACGCCAGGAGAGCCGGCTAAGTTCAGCCGCGGTGATCGGGTTGCCGGCCGCGACGCCGAGCACTGCCGCACGGAGTCTTTTGTCGTAGGGAAAAGCGCGGTGGCCGAGGAGTTTCAGGCGCGGTGTGGTATCGGGGCGGAGCGCGGGCGAGATGCGGCAAAGAGCTACATCGACTCCGTCGGCGGAGGTGCCGGACATGACGCCTGCGACGAGGAGTGGCTTGGACCCCATACGTGCTACCTTGTTTTTTCTCAAAAAGCCCTCACAATTTGTTCTTCTTGCGGAGCGGATGCTCTCGCTCTCCAGAAGCTGGCAACGTAAGTCATTTCGCTTCTGACAGTTCAACAGTTGGAAAACTGCCCTTTGCGATGTCCTGGGTTAAGCCAAAGCCAACGATGCGGCATGAATCGGGACAGCGACGGTTCAGGCCTCCGTGGCCCAGGGCGATGCCCTGGGCTGGTATATGTCGCGCTGTTGGCGATTGGTCGGAGAGTTCATGCGCTGCCCTTGAGTTCGCGCTGCAGATCGGCGAGGAGCTGAAGGGCTTCGCGCGGGGTAAGACCGTCAATATCGACCTGCTCGATGCGGTCGACGATGCGCTGGGACAGCGGGGTGAACATGGTCATTTGGAGGTTGGGTTGGTGGGGTGCGGGAGCAGCCTCGCGAACCTGCTGGGTTTCGGCGCGCTCGTGGAACTTCAGGACCTCTCTGGCGCGGCTGATGACGGCGTTGGGCAGGCCGGCGAGGCGCGCGACCTCGATGCCATAGCTCTTATTGGCCGCGCCGTTTTCGACGTTGTGGAGGAAGACGATGCCGCCGGCGTGTTCGCGGACGGTTACTCGGACATTCTTCAGGTGGGCGAGCTGCTCGGCCAGGAGAGTGAGTTCGTGGTAGTGGGTGGCGAAGAGGGTGCGGCAGCCGATGGTGTCGTGCAGGTGTTCGACGGTGGCCCAGGCCAATGAGAGGCCGTCGTAGGTGGCGGTGCCGCGGCCCATCTCGTCGAGCAGAACCAGCGAGCGTTGGGTTGCAGTGTTCAGGATGGCGGCGGTTTCGGTCATCTCCACCATGAAGGTAGACCGGCCACGGGCAACGTTGTCCGCCGCGCCGATGCGGGTGTAGATGCGGTCCACCAGGCCCAGCCGCATGCTCTCCGCCGGCACAAAACAGCCGCACTGGGCCATGATGACCAGCAGCGCGGCCTGGCGGAGGTAGGTGCTCTTGCCGCCCATGTTCGGGCCGGTGATCAGAAGCAGCGAGGGGCTGTTGGCGCCGGATTCGCCGGCGTCCGCGCTATGTTCGGAGGTGCATAGATGCAGCGAGTTGGGAATAAAGCGGCCCAGGCCCTGCTCTTCGAGGCGTCGTTCGATGACGGGATGGCGGCCGGCGACGATCTCGAGCAGCCCACTTGCATCAACCACTGGCCTGACGAAGCCGTGCAGCGCGGCCAGATGCGCAAAGCAGCCGAGCAGGTCGATGCGAGCGATGAGGCGCGAGGTGTCGCGCATGCGCGCCGCATTGGCGAGAAGCTGGCGGCGCAGTTCGGCGAAGATGCGGCGTTCGATCTCTGCTGACCGCTCTTGCGCGGTCAGGATCTTCACCTCGAGATCCTTGAGTTCGGGGGTGGTGAAGCGCTCGGCGTTGACCAGTGTCTGCTTGCGTTCGTAGTCGGCTGGGACGGACTTGGCGTTGGCCTTGGTGACCTCGAGGTAGTAACCGAAGACGGAGTTGAAGCGGACCTTGAGCGAGGCGATGCCGGTGCGGCCGCGCTCGCGTTCCTCAATCGAGGCGATATGCTGTCTGCCGGTGGACGATAGATTGCGCACAGCGTCGAGGTCGGCGTCGACGCCTTCGCGGATCGCGCCGCCGTCGCTGAGGGCTACCGGCGGCTCATCGACCAGGGTGCGGGCGATGAGTTCGCTCAGGTCGTCGAGCGTGTCGAGCGCGATGGTGAACTCAGCCCAGCGGCTGGTGGGATTGGTGGAGGCGAACTCGGCGACGGCGGAGCGCAGGCCGGGCAGGCGGGCGATGGTTTTGCCCAGGGCGACCACCTCGCGGGGCCCCGCGGTCTCCATGGAGACGCGGCTGAGCAGGCGCTCCAGGTCGAGAATGCCGTCCATGGCCCGGCGCAGGCCTTCGCGATGGCGGATGTTGGTGACGGCCTCGCCGACCGCGTCCAGGCGAGCGTTGATGGCGTCAGCCGACTGCATGGGGCGCAGCAGTTGCGCGCGCAGAAGGCGCTTGCCCATGGGGGTTCGGCAGGCGTCGAGCGTCCAGAAGAGCGTGGTCTGCGGACCTTCGGCGGAGAAGAGCGGCTCGACGATCTCCAGGTTGCGCAGGCTCACGGCGTCCAGTTCGAGGGCGTCGTTGCGCTCGTAGTAGCGGAGGGTGTCGAGATGGGCGAGGGCTCCCTGCTTGGTGGCGCGGAGGTAGTGGACAAGGGCTCCAGCAGCGACGGCCGCTGCGTGATGGCTCCCCAGACCCATGCCATCGAGGGAGTGCACGCCAAGCTGCTGGCGGAGGAGCGGGAGGGCGTAGTCCGCGGTGAAGACCCAGTCTTCGACCTCGGTGCGCGCGCCGGGAATGTCGAAGACGACCGGCTCTTCCGCGGCTGATCGGTCTATGGCCGGCCCATCCGCGGCTGAGTGGGCGAGGGGTTCATCGGTTGTGTCCGTTGTATCGGTTGTGTCTGTTGTATTGGTGGCGGGGCGAAGCACGCCCTGGCGAACGCTCTGCGAGGTTCCGCCGAAGCCGGAGCTGCCGTGGGGGTAGAGAATCTCGGAGGGGCGCATGCGGGCGAGCTCGTCCAGGGCGAGGGCCCAGGCGGAGGGACCGGCGAACTCGGTGGCGCGGAAGTCGCCGGTGGAGATGTCGAGAGCTGCGACGCCGACGGCGAACGGCGTCCCTGGCGGGCGCTCCTTGCCTGCGGCGGTGAAGGTGGTAGAGCCGGAACTGGCGGCGGAGATGCTGGCGAGCCATTGGGACTCACTGGCGTCGAGCGAGGCATCGACGGCGGTTCCGGGAGTGAGGACGCGGGTGACCTCGCGGCGAACAATGGTCCTGGCGGTCTTGGGATCCTCCATCTGCTCGCAGAGGGCGACGCGATATCCCTTGCGCAACAGGCGTTGCAGGTAGGTTCCGGCGGAGTGGTAGGGAACGCCGCACATGGGAACGGATCGGGTCTTGTCGCGAGAGGTAAGGGTGAGCTGCAGCTCGCGGGAGGCAATGAGAGCGTCCTCATAGAAGAGCTCATAGAAGTCCCCAAGGCGAAAGAAGAGCAGAGCGTCCGGGTGTGCGTCCTTGGCGGCGCGATACTGTCGCATTACAGGAGTAAGGTCGCGGCCGATCTCTTCTCCCGCGGTTTCGGTAGACATAGTCATGGACTCGTATCTGGATGCTCAGGATATCGCAGATGCCTGGGATATCACAGACGCCTGGGATATCCCATGGCTGAAACTTCTGCCGCCCCCCTGCGCTGGCCCTACAATGGCAGGATGATCGAGATTCCCATGTCGGAGATACAGTTTGCATCGGCCACTCAACGTCTGCGTACTCAGGGCATTGAGTTGACCGGACCTGCCGGAACGCTCGCCAAAGATGGTGTAACCGCGAAGTATGCCTATGCCGATGGAAGCCTGGCAATTGAGATCGTTGATTGGCCCTTTCTGCTGCCGATTCCTTTGGTTGAGGCTAAGCTGCGAGCGTACCTGGAGCAGACGGTGGGATCCGACATGGGCAGACAGGAGTCCTGAGTCTGCACCCGTTCGAATGGAGCGTAGGGAGAATCGACGGGCTTTCACCGGCTGCGGAAAAAGGCCTTGTTTCGACCGAAATCCCCCAGATGCATTCCCTCAGGGGCTAAAGCCCACTGATTCTATTGCCTTTATGTACGGGCTAAAGCCCGTACCCTTCAGGCCAAGCCGCGCCCTTTCAAAGCGTCCGGTTTTTCCGCAGCCTGTAAAGCCCGTACCCTTCAGGCCAAACCGCGGCCTATCAAAACGTCGAGCTTCTTCGCAACCTCTTTCAGCCCCCGAAGGGGGTGCTTCAGTGGGTTCCATCAGTAGAAATCGCTGACAAGTCTGATGGAGTGTGGCCGCTGAGCGTGCTTCAGGTTTACGATGAAGTGTTCCCGGCCGCCGAGATTCACAACCAGTTCATTCCAAGAGAGCGCTTCGATGATCCAGGATCAGCACGTTTGGTGGACCAGAGAGTCTGTAAGTCGTGCACCCTTGCGAGTGCTTGAAGCGTTACGAGACGTGGTGCCCGGCTTGAGCCCAAGGAAGATCGTCCGGTTGGCGATCCTCCTGACGCTGGCGATTCTGTGTTGGGTAGCTGTCGGATGGATTGCGCTCAAGCTGGTAGAGTTCGCGAAGTATGGGAGTCACCTGCAGCGCGCGGTTTCCGGTCTGTGAGCGTAGTCACCATCTGGCAGAGGATTGCAGATATACTGAATGAACGCGACTTCCCATCGCGAATCTGAACGTATGACCCTGCTTTGGCTACGAGTTGCGGTAATTCTCTACGGCGTTGCCGCACTGGCGGTACTGCCAGCCGCACTCTACAACCGTCCAGGGTGGCGGCATATCGCACTGCCTTCGGCGACGATGGGGGCGTTCTTCCACTTCGTTTCCCTCACGGAGACTCTCTATGCGGCGCATCGAGCGCTGCCGGTAGACACCCACGAGACGCTTTCGATGCTGGGCCTGCTGCTGGCGATTGGATTCCTGATCCTGGCAGGGCGGTACCGAACCGTGTCGTTCGGGATCTTTCTGCTGCCCATCGTGGTTCTGCTGGCGATGGTTCCGGCGTTCGATCCGGGCAATGAGCGGATTCTGAATCCGCTGGTGCGGTCGGGCTGGATTCTGATGCATATTGCCCTGTTGCTGGCGGCCTACGCGGCGATGGTTCTCTCGCTGATCTCCAGCCTGCTGTATCTGATCCAGGAGCGGCGGCTGAAGCAGAAGCGCCCGGAGGCCAAGCGCGCCTGGCTGCCTCCGCTGGAGACGCTGGACCAGATTGCGGTGAACTCGCTGCACTTTGGGTTGCCGTGCATGACAGCGGGGCTGCTGATTGGGTCGGTGCTGGCGCTGCAGGAGATTGGGCTGGCGTTCTTTGCGGACCCCAAGGTGCTGCTCTCATTTGCGATGTGGATGGCGTACGTTCTGATGATTTACATCCGGAACAGCAGCGGTCTGCGGGGAAGACGCGCCGTATACCTGTCGGGCTTCGTGTTTCTGGTGATGATTGCGGTCTGGGCCGCGAATTCGCTGTCTGTGGTGCATAGGTTCAAGACGCCATGACTCATTCGAGAGATGATTCGAGGACGGAAAACGGGGTGCGTCCTACGGCTCAGAGCGCCAAACTCCTGCTGCTGGGCGTGAACCATACCACAGCCCCGATTGCGGTGCGGGAGCGGCTGGCGATTCCTAGCCACCGGCTGGCCGATGCGACGCGCACGCTGGCCGATCAGCCCGGGATTCGCGAGGCCCTGATTCTTTCCACCTGCAACCGGGTGGAGATTCTGACCGTGCAGGATGGGGTAACTGGTGGGTCGGACAATCGGTTGGCCGGTGGGCAGGATACGGCTCGTTTGGTGCGTCGGGCGCCGGCGCTCAGCGTGATCCGGTTTCTGCATGAGTACCTGCAGATTCGGGCGATCGACCTTGAGCCGCATGTGTATGAGTATCACGAGCGCGATGCGATCCGGCACCTGTTCCGGGTGGCGAGTTCGCTGGACTCGATGGTGGTAGGTGAGCCGCAGATCCTGGGCCAGGTGAAGCAGTCGTGGACGGTGGGCCGTGAGGTGGGAGCGGTGAAGGCGACGCTGGACCCGCTGCTGCAACGGGCGTTCTCGGTGGCCAAGAAGGTGCGGACGGAGACGCAGATTGGCAACACGACCGTCTCGGTGGCGTCAGTGGCGGCGGAACTGGCGCGGAAGATCTTCGGCTCGCTGACGGGCAAGACGGTGCTGCTGGTGGGCGCGGGCAAGATGAGCGACCTGACGGCGCGGCACTTGATCCAGCAGGGAGCGACGATGCTGCTGGTGGCCAACCGCACCGAGTCGCGGGCGCAGGCCATTGCCGATACGCTGCGTACGCCGAGTGTTACCACCGGTGTGATTCCGTTGGACCAGCTGCAGGACCAGGCGCACCGCGCCGATATTGTGATCACCAGTACGGGCGCGGGACAGGTGTTTACGCCCGCGCGCGCTCTCTCTCTGATGCACCGCCGAAAGAACCGCCCGATGTTTTTTATCGATATCGCCGTACCTCGCGATGTGGCGCCGGAGGTCAACAAGGTAGAAGGCTGCTTTGTGTATGACATCGATGACCTGCAACAGGTGGCGATGCAGAACAAGGCGGTGCGCAGCCGCGAGGCGGAGGCTGCGGAGTCCATTGTGACGCGCGAGGTGGAGCGTTACAGCGACCGCATCTCCCAGGCAACGGTGACGGAGTCGATCAAGGAGATGCTGCTGGGCGCAGAAGAGATGCGCCAGCAGGAGTTGGCACGGGTCACGCAACAGCTCGCGCGGACTCCTCTGACGGCCGAGCAGATGGCAGCGGTCGAGCGGTTGACGAAGTCGCTGACGGGAAAACTGCTGCACCCGCGGATCGCGGCGCTGCGGGAGTCGGCCTCCGACAGGGAATCGGACGAGTAGAGACGGTGAGCTTCCCGCACCCCGCGCGCGTTGATAACACCGGGCGCATGGATGGGACGATCTGGCCGGCGAACACCACCAGCGCAACCAACCTGCCTATGTTTCCCATTCCTTGCAGTCTCATCGTTCTGGGCGCTCCGCATCTTGCGTGGCCTCCCTCGTCACGACCCGCCACAGATCCGTCGCTGAGCGCAGCGCAGAAGGTTTTTGCTGTTGCCGAGCGGCCATGGCTCCTTTGGGGTCAGCCAAGGGAATGAAGATGCGCATCGACCCCATGAGGTTGATGCTCCGTGACGGCTGTGCGTTCCTCAGAAGGACGCTTCCGTGGTCACTGGAAGGCCCGTGCGCGGCCGGGGAGATCCGCGCGGACCTCGGGTCATGTTGCGAAGTGTTGATACCATTGAGGTAGACTCAAACCATCGACGTCAGGCCGTATCCCAAACCATGTAT
>JABEBX010002037.1_pt1 | contig 13604 bp, 23 predicted proteins | sample 7245971 | NCBI WGS metagenome assembly JABEBX01 (sample SAMN14506365, study PRJNA622280) | hot springs metagenome | biome: hot spring [ENVO:00000051]|acidic hot spring [ENVO:00002120]; feature: spring [ENVO:00000027]|sediment [ENVO:00002007]; material: sediment environment [ENVO:01001048]... | reverse complement strand
CCGTTTCCATCCTCATCTCACGAGGCTGCTTTAGATAAGCTGACCATACTGACACAACAGTTGCAAAGCGGATTAAGTGAAGCGATGGTAGCTGACCCTGTAAGCGGTTGGAGTGGATATACTAATTTGCCAGCATCTGTTGCACCTACACCGAATGCCGTTCCGCAAGCCAACGCAAGCGGTAAAATAAACAGAGGGTGGTTGCCGATAAACCCGACTGTGAGCATAAATTCAAACATCACCCTGAACGGCACTTCTGACAGCGGTAATATTTATTTAATATATGGTTTAACATCCAATATTACTATTACTTTACCTACGGCAGTAGCTGGTTATAACTATACTTTTATAGGAGCTAATGCTACTTCCTACACAGTTACTTTTAGTAATGGCACATTGCTATTTAATGGCACAAGCCAGAGCTCTTTAACTTTGGATTTAAGCGGCAAGAATGCCTATAAGTTTATATGCGATGGCACTAATTGGTTTGTAAACATTGGACCAAGCTATGGAGTATCTCCTACTCCAACAGCCAACCAAATCCCCGTAGCCAATGCAAGCGGTGTTTTAAATGTAAGTGCCCTTACCTTACTTACCAATGCACGCCAGACAGCGGTATTTACCCAAAACGGCACTTGGACAGTGCCTGCTGGTGTAACTACTATCTATGTAAGTGGTTGCGGAGGTGGTGCTGGCGGAGGGGCGGGTACTAGTAGTAATGGTGGTCTATCATATACTGCTGGTCAATCAACTTTGTTACAGCCTATATCTGTTACAGCAGGAAGTATCCTTACTATAACAATAGGAGCAGCTGGAACATATAATGGAGGTGCTGGTGGAACTACTACATTAGCTGTTGGGTCAACTACATTGCTTACATTATCAGGGGGTGGTGGTAACTTTTATCAAGTAGGTACAAATTCATCTTACTATTATTATGGAGCTCCAGGGTGCTCTACACCTTTTGGAATTGGTGGTTATGGAGGTATAAATAATATTAATGGTGGCAATGCATCAGGCTATGGAGCAAGTGGTGGAGGTGGACAAGGAGGAGGCACTCTTTATGCAGGTGGTAACGGTGCACAAGGTATTTTAATAATTCAATGGTAGGAGGAGAGTAAACAATGCAACAAGTTTTATATAACACAGCGACAGGTTTAGTAGTACAGTGGCAAGATACAAGCCAATTTAATTATGCAGAGCCACCAACAGGTATGGCAACATTGGCAGTAACAACAGCACAGTGGGAAAACCAACAAGGCACTTGGTATGTAGCAAGCGGAGCTCTTACACAAACCAACCCCTATCCGCCAACAGTAGCACAGGTGCAAGCTCAAATGACGGCACAGGTAAACGCTTTAACTACACAGCTATTACAGCCAACAGACTTTATAGTTATCAAAATAGGCGAGGCTACAGCTTTAGGACAGCCAATAACTACTTTAACAACGCAGTATGCAACACAGTTGGCATACAGGACGTCCGTAAGGACGTGGGTAGCTGCCACTAAGGCAGCCATAACAGCGGCTACTACAATAGCGGGATTACAGGCAATCAGCCTTACTAACTATCCAACAGGAGGGTAAATGGTATTAAGCACGACGGCTACTCAATATATCAAGTATATAGTAATTGTATTGCTTGCACTCTTGCTCATAGGGTTTGTCGCCAACTATTTTAAGTCACGAGACGACATAGCTCGCATAAGGAAGCAGGCAGCCCTACAGGTTGAAACAGCCAAAAAGAGTTATCAGCAACAGATAAGCATCTACAATAGCCAGATACAGCAGTATCAACAAGAGTTTCAGCAATCACAACAACAGTTAAACTACTACAAAAGCGTTTATAACACACTGCAGTCAAGAAAAGAGCATATTACACCGCCTAAGACAAGCTCGGACTTGCGAAAACGTTTTGAGGGGTTGGGTTATGCACCGAATAATTAGCATTTTTTTAGCATTTATGATATTTTACTCTGTAGCGTATGCCGATGACAATATATGTTTCTCACAGGCTACAGGCAGTAAAATCGTTGTGGAATTGCAACAGTGTAGGATTACAGACCAGCAGGTAGTAATATTGCAGAAAGAAAATGATGAGCTTGTAAAACAGATTGGATATCTTGAAAAGATAATTGCCTTACAGAAAGAAGAGTTGCAGGTATCAAATGAAACCATCGGCACTATGGCAAATATTGTGCAGACGGAGGGGAAGGCTTGTAAAGAAGCTACAACGCCGTCTGTAGGCAAAGAGGTAAAAACAGGTTTATTGTTTACATTGGCAGGTATCTTGATTGGAATAATAATTCACTAAGGAGGCATAATGATTTATTATGTGATTGCGTTAGTAGTGGCACTAATAGTTTTTGCATTGGGTTTTTATGCAGGAAGTCTGCATACACAAAGGCAGGCTGAAGTATCGGGGGCTATTAAAAGCTGGAAAGATGATGTGGAAGCTAAACTAAAGAAGGTGGGCGTTTAAAACGCCCTCTGCTATGAAGTTTAAAGGTTTACAAAGCCCCTTCGTTCAAAATATTGTCAAAGATATTAGCTCGGTTGTAGGCAATGTAATAACCGAACCTGCAAAAGCCGATGAGTTTAAAACAGAGTTTGACCTTGTCTCCAAACAATTAGACTACGATAAATATACGCAGCAGCTGAACGACCAGATTGCAATGATTTTGGCTGAGGAAAAGAGTGATAATTGGCTGCAGAGAAATTGGCGTCCGCTTCTGATGGTATTGTTTGGAGTAATAATACTCAATAAATTTATTATTATTCCCTACCTTGAAATGATATTTGGTAAAATTGACGCATTAAATATTGTCATACCGCCCGAGATGTGGGACTTGCTTAAGCTCGGGGTCTCTGGATATATAGTCGGCAGAAGTGCTGAAAAGGTGGTTGATAAATGGAAAAATCAATGAACGAAGGAAACGATATCTCTGAAATCAAAGACACGCTTGCAAATTTAAACTTATCTATTGAAATGATAAAAAAAGATATGCAGACGTTTGGCAACCTTGTTCCTAAGTTAACGGATAGCCTTACGAATGTCGCTATATATATGAGGCAGACATCCGACAATACCAGACGGCTTGACGAGATAGGCAAAAAAGTTGATACGCTTTCTGATAGCGGAACGAAACAGTGCGACCTTAACCATAGCAGATTAGACTCGTTAGCAGACGATGTGAAGCGGTTAGAAGACTATATGAGCAGAGTTAACGCCATCGCTCTCACACAGTTTGTTATGTTTATTCTAACTATCATTGCGTTTCTAATACAAAAATACATATAGCACCCGCAAGGGGTGCTTAGTTAGAAGCACTAACTAAGCCTGTCCCTATGTGGATAATAAATTCTTGCAGGTTTATGACCCTCGTCATTAAGCCTTGCACCCATTCAGGTCTGGATATCTGGGCATAGCGTCTCTGCCTTGCATAGCCATAGATGGTATTTACCTTGTCAACGCCTACTGTGCGAATTGTTTTAGCCAGCAACGGCAGTGAAGCCTCTGTTTGTGCCCCCCACGCACCGTCGTCCGTCAAAACGTTGCCTGCAAAGAAATTAATTGTTCTCTGATAGCATACTACTGCGTCCTTTTCTCCAGCGTTAAAAGCCATATCAAACATATTCCAATTAAGCGGATAAAAAGCGTCAAACTTCATAGCGATTGAATGCTGATAAATGCCGTCATAGATAGTTTCAATCTTATCCTGAATGATAGATGGATTATTGGTCTCAAGAGCTTCCCGCAATTCCTCATATTGGGCGGGATAAAACTTTTGCGTAATGCCGTAAATAGTTGCGATATCCCCTGTTGCATAACCCTTACCCTCTAATGTAAATGCCATAAATCTGTATAAACCGAGTCTATACATCAAACACCTCCTATAAAATAGTTAACGCCAAGCCCAAACAACTGTTAAGCCAGCGTTCTTTTCCGTTACTGATTATATACATAGCTGTGCGTATCCACTCGTTGTAATCTTTATCTGAAACCTTAGTTTCTTTAAGCGAGCTAAGCAATTTATCTATATACTTAATTGCGTTATCACGCTGCTCGTCTGTAAGTTTCAAGACAAGCTGGTCTAAAACCGCTTGTAGGCACTTAAGTGCACGGTCAAATTTATAACCCTCCTGGCATCCTGTATAAGCATATCCCCACGCCAGAGCCACATTTACAAAAGCCTGTTGCCTGTTTGTCATATACCCTCCTAAAACGGTAAACCGTCGCTTTCTGCGGTCGGTTCTACGGGTGTCGGATTGTCATCAAAATCCGACCTGTAGCGGATATTCGTATATACGCTCGGGCGTTCACCGCCGAGAACACGCAGACGCTCTTTTTCAAAACCAAGCTCTTTCATCTCCGCTGCGACATCGGTGTATTTCATAGTAGTTGACATATTCTTAGCAAGCCACCTGCTAAAATTATCATAGAACTCTTTTACGTTAATATAGTCGGTGTCGCTTTCTGTTTTAACGCAATGCAGTTTAATATAATTTGCAACGGGGTTGGATAGCGTATTATATACGTCCGACATTTTCTTTGCTTTCTCAATAGTAAATACAAATCCTCTCAAATATAGCTGATGTAAAGCCTCAACGCTTTTATGAATAATATACTCAATGTCGGTCTCGGTAAACCTTTCAAGCAAGTAGGGGTCTTGCTTTGTTGACGGAAGCGGTTTAAATTCTATAACTATCACCCTACGTTTAAAACCCTCTGTTTCGTCGGACGTAGGCGGGACTTTGTTGGTTGAGAAAAACAGTTTGGCATAGTTTTTAAAGGTGAATGCGTCTCTAAACTTAAACTGTGCTGTTACCGTCTGGTCGCCTGTGAGCTCTTTGAGTGATGTAGTGTCGGTTATTTTCTGGGACGGCATCTCACCGCTGAAGTTTACATACTTCTGGTATAAAGATGAGGACGCAAAACGGTCGTTGAGGAGTGCTGACAACCCTACGCTGGATGTAAGCTCTTCGGATAAGATACGCTTTTGGAGCAGGTTTTGAAATGTTGTTTTGCCGTTGCCGCCAAGTCCATACAGAATGAAAAATTTGTTTTTCGGGTAGCTTTTCAAGAATGAATAGCCGATAGCCTCATACAGGTATATCGGGTCTTCTACCCAATCTGAAAAAATTCTGTCTACAATAAATGAGGTAGCGGACGTTGTATGATTATGCGGGATACGGGCTGTTACAAAATAGTTTTCGTTGAATGTAGTGTAGGAATTGTCTTTGTAATTGTAGTCAGCGTTCTGAAAAAAGATATACTCTTCAGGCACTTGTTTTAACGGCTCTTGCTGTTCTATAAACATCTGTAGCATATTCTTTACTTCAGTCTGTTTGGTTGTCTTGTTGATACCCTCTTTGGTCATTAAGTTTTTGTAAAATATATTTTCGTTAGCTATCAGCTCCCATTGCTTATTTGCGTTGCTGTATTGCCATAGCCCGTTGTCTACGCTGGCAAGGTTTTTGCTGATAAATATCTGTTGCGATATATCCCTAACTTTCCAATCAAACCACTTGCCGTCCTCTACAAGCGTATCATACGCAACGCTTATTTTTATAGCTATTGCTTTAAGCCTGCTGAGTTTATGACGTAAAAAAAATTCCTTAACGGGTTTTATGCACCATAGCTCGTTAATATCCTTTTTGCCTAAATCTCTCGGGAATACAATTTTTGTTTTAGTCAGCATCTCAGGGTAGGTATCTCTTAAAATAGTGTATATGTTTTTGATAAACTCTTTACCGCCGTTGTCAGCCTCGCATACTACATATATTGTGTCAAAGGCTTCTATGTGCTCAAACCACTCAGGCTTGACTGAGGTTGCACCAGGCAGTCCGAGTGCTGCGACTTCATTATGCCATAGGGTTTGACTATCGCTTTCGCCCTCTACAATCCAGATTTCTTTCTTGCTGAATTTATCTATGAGCCATAGACCATACGGCATAGTCTTGATATCCTTGTCTGACCATATCTTTTTGTTGTAGGCTCTGTATTTCTTGTATAGAGGCTTGCCGTCTCGGTCTAAATAGTCTATAATTATATTGTTTTTGTTAGAGGCTGTGCTTACGCCATAGGATTTTAGTAGCTCGGGGTTCAGTTTTTTCTCATCGGCGTAGGTTTCCAGCGTATATTGCGGATTTTGTGCTACTCCTATTTCAATGTCGTCTGGCAATTTTCCTTCAATCGGAATAAGTTTAAGTCTGCCTGCACCGTCGGGAACTATCTCTAAACCCTTAGAGGCAGCAAGTTTGTATAAAGACGTAGCATTCCCCTTTTTATGGCAACCAAAACATTGATATTGTCCCGTTGTTTTGTTTATACTCAGACTTGCGTCGTGGTCATCGTGAAACGGACAAACTACTTTCTCTTCTTGCTGTCTTGTTTTAAACTTGACCGCAAAAAGCTGTTCAAATATTTTAGTATACATACCCCACCCCTATTCAATAATCATTATATCGTGTGGATTTACTCCCAGCATTTTGGATTATCATATAATCATCAAAAAAATCTGTTACCATAATACGTTGTATGTTAATACTCAAAGCTGGGTCTTCTCTGGCTCTTATAAACATTTCATACCTCCTATAAAATGCTTGTGCGTGCAGATAAAGGGGTCGCCACGCTTATGTATGACGACCAGCATATAAATCTACCTCCTAAACGTCCCAAAGGGGGTGAGTGGGGTAATGATAGCTACCACCGCTTCTACCTCTCCAAAAACAACCTGCTACAGTTAGGGCAACCATCACAGTAATAAGAAAAGTTTAAGCATCTTTTGCTCCTTTTCAATTCCTTTTCAATTCCATTTCAATTTCAAGTGCTTTATTTATTTTTTGTGCTTTTATTAAGGTAGCAACGGTCATAATCTCTATAGAGTTTTCAATAAAAGAATAATGATAATACCCACCACTCTCTTTAATTCTTATCCTTTTACCTTTTGCTATTAGTATAAAATTTTCGCACCCTATATGTATATAATCGTGATTTATCCCCACTACACCATATTTCTCTTTGATTTCTCTATAATGGTCTACGAGTTCAAGTAGCTCTTCAATTATATCTGTCTCATTCATCTTATGCCTCCTTGTTATATATTAACCTTTATAAGGCAATCCTCTGGTAAATTCTGGCGTTCTATCAATTTTATAATGTCCTCTTTCGCATCCTTAATAGTAGGGTCATCTTCCCAATGTATGGCAACCCACGCAACAAACTCCATAATGGAGTTTTTCTGTATTTCCATAGCCATTCCCTCATATTAGCTTGCTTATAATTGTCAAACACAAGAATTGTTACCTTTGAATAAATATTTCTTAGTTGTATTATCAGTCTATCCAGTGTTCGCTCTTTGTAGGGATAAAGATTTGTCTCTTCTGTAGTATCAGTGTCTGCATTTTCACTCAATTCCAAAAACTTAATTATTTCTTTAAGAGTATCTTTAACATCATTTAAATCTTTTAGCTCAGTATTCATAAATCCTCCTTTAAAAAATAGGTGGTTATACTTCCCGCCATCCACTCTCAATCCCAAGTTTTTTATTTATTTTCCCTGTATTTTGTGAATTTACCACAGTAAAAAACATTTTAGAATTCTTAATGCAAGAATATTTAAAAAAATGTTTACTGTATTGAGTAATCAATACGGTTTCTCCTTCTGCTTCCAATAAGAAATTTTCCCAATTTAAAAAAATAGGATTTTCATATACACTCTTTATAAGTTTTTCATAAATTTTTTCCAATTTAACTAATTCTTTAGAGGTAATACCCATCTCTTTTAAATTTTTTATAGAAAGCATCTTTTACCTCCTTACTTAAGTTTTATTTCCATAAAACCCTTTTGCCACTGTAATTACATCCTCAGCATCCTCTAAACTGCGAATAACATAGGCGTGCCCTCCCTCACTTTTTACTCTGTCTATAAAGTTTTGCTGTAGGGGAGTTACACGCCCTTATACCCACTCTGGGCTTTTCTGATACGTTAAATATCTTTTTAACCTCTTCCAAAATATCGGGGTTGTCGGCTGCCTTTTCTTTTATAACAGCGCTAAGTGTTTGGCTCGGCACGTAAAGATATGGCAAATCACCTAAATCGTGGTTTATAAGCCACGCTATGGCATTATCGTCGCCCTTTGGCATAGATATATATATGTCGTCTCTAACATACACAGTAATATTATCTACTGTGAGTTTATCAAACTTGTATTCTTCCATCTCAAAACGCAACAAGGATTCTGTTGCCTCTTTGGCTACCGTTAGTTCGTCCAGCTTCGCCTTTGCGGCTTTAATCTCTTTGTGCAGTTCACCATACTTTCTTACAGTCTCTTCAAGCGTAATCTCTTTCATTATAAACCTCCCTTTATAAAATCTAAAATCTCATCTGCGTTCGTGCGTTTACGCTCTAATATTCTCCAAATAGCCCAGTCAATCAGTTTGTCCTCTGATAGTAGCAAATAGTATATAACCGCTCTATCTTGTGTAATACGGTAAATGCGGTCTTGGCTCTGTTTAAACTCTTCGTAGCTGTATGAGAGTGAATAATAAATAGCTTTGTTAATATTAGTTAATGTTACACCGTGTCCAATAACCTTAGGGTGAGCTATCAAATACTTAATCTCACCTCGTCTAAACATATCCAGATATAGGTTTCTGTCTTGGTCTGAGGTTTCGCCAATCATCAGTGCACTATTTTCAAGTTTGCTGTGCAAATATTGTGCTTCATAGGTATATTGTGTCCAAATGATAAAGGATTCTGTCGGGTTAAGCTCCAGAAAATAGTTTAAGGCATTAAACTTGCTGTTGCCAATGTGCTTTACCTGCTTGCTGTCTGATATTACAAAACCGCTCAGTATCTGACGCAGTTTCATCAGTTTTACAACCGCTGCGGAGGCTGTGATTTTATCGTCTTCAATCTCCAGCAGTAAATCTTTTTTCATACCCTTGTAGGCATTCTTTTCATTGCTATCAAGACCAAAATCTACTACCCTGTAAAACTGCCCCTTTAAATCTAATACATCCTCTTTTTTAACCGCTGTTGAGCCTTGTGCTACAAGCTGTTTAAATTCGTTTGTTTTGTAAGGGTCAAGTTTCCACTTCCAACCATTGCGGTCGGTTGATACAAAATAAGTCTGTCTAAACCTATACCAGCTGTTGTCTACCTGTGCTGGCATCACGAGCCTAAGCTGTGCGTAATATTCAAGCTCGCTATTTGGTGCGGGCGTTCCAGACAACAAGTAAATGTAATTGTAGTCCATACAGTGTTTTAAAATCATTTTGGTGATTTTTGCTTTTGCATTCTTAATTTTTTGGCTCTCATCAAGAATTAACATATCAAAATATTCAAATACCTCTGGATGTTCCAATAACGACTCGTAGTTAATAAGAAGAATGGGTGCTTTTTTAATAAGCGTATCTCTATCTTTTTTATTCTTGATTGTGTGCCAGTCTACCATAACATTCGCAATCTCTGGATAAAACTTGTAGGCATCAGATAGCCAAGCATCACGCAATAGTATTTTTGGTGCTACAATAAGGGTCATTGCCTGTTTCTGTTTAATAATAGAAAGACCCAAAAGGGTCTTTCCTGTTCCTGTATCGTGTGCAAATAGCCATCTGTTATGTTTTTTAGCTATCTCTAAGCCTTCTTGTTGGTGTTTTAATAACATTTTCTACTCCCTCAAAACGGTATATCGTCCTCGTTTTTGTTTTCTTTTGCCTTCCATTCAAAGTCTACTTTATCAATATACACTTTTAGCACTACTCCGTTTGTGCCATCTTTTTTAACATATCGCTGTTGTGCAAGCCTACCGTCCCCATAAATCACAGATTTTTTGCCTGTGTTTTGAAGCAATAACTCGCCTGTTTTGCCAAAAGCCACTACCTCTAAAAATACACTTTCGCTGTCTTCGTTTTTTTTGCCGTCGCCGATTACTACCCTGTTTGTGGCTGCGGTAGTAGTTTGCCCTGTGTTTACTTTCCAGTCGTCCAATAGCATACCTCTGAATACATATCTGTTCAACATAAGAAAACCTCCTAAGATAAAATCAATGCTATAAATATAAATGCGACTACAAGTATAGTGCCGATTATGTCCTCCCAATTTATCCCACTAATCCTTTTAATATACCCCTTGTCTGCATAATCTCTCATTGTGCTTCTCCTTCCGTTTTAGCTTTTGGTTTTTGGTATTTCTGCAACGTTACATAGAATGATATTGCATCATTCTTGTTATTAATTTCTTCCAGAGATTTACGCTTATAAATTTTTAACACATTCTGTATATCTGCATCCGTTAGATTATGTTTGTCGGCGTATAACTTTACTACCTCAACAAACTTCTCCTGATTAAATTCCTCATCAACAAGATTATGCTCGGTTCTCGCTGGCGGTTGTTTATTTTCTGGTCTGTCGGGTTTCGGTGTAGGCGTAGGTGCGGGCGGTTCTTGTGTGTCTGGGTCTTGATTGTCATCTAATAGCAAGAGCCCCGACAAGGCATATTTTCTTGCATAGCTTGAGGTCGCCCCTGTTATCTGGGCTACGTCCATCCCCTTTTTAAGGTCGGTTTCCCGTGCGTATGCTGTTACTTTAACCGCTTGTTGGCTGGTAGTGTCTGCAAGTGAAGCGGTCGCTTTGATATAGAAGCGTTCGCCTACCTGCACCACCTCATCAGTTAGCATCAATGTCAACCCCAGCTCCGTTAAATGCGGTTTTGCTGCTTCATAGATGTCTTCCAAATTCCTGTAATAATAATTCCCAAACTCATTCCTGCGGTTTTTAGCCGCCTTTACGCTCGCTTGCAAGTTTGCAAGTTTTTCTGATAAGTTCATATCAATACCTCCTAAATAAATTTCTAATTTCAATAATGTTTTGGCAAGGCTTTTCTTCTGTGCATCTACCTCGCACGCAAGATGGTCCTGCATCTTTAAATATTATAGGTGCAACTTGTTTTACTAATTTTAACATCTCTATTGCTATATTTCTAATTTCCTTTTGTGCTCTTACGCAAGTTCTCAAAGTGAAGAAGTGCAATAATTCTCGGGCGTTCATAGTTACTACAATGTCAGAAATAATGGCAGTAGGTAAAATATACCTTGCATCCTCTTTTGGTATACCTGCATCTATTAACTCCTCATAAACCGTATAAGCAGTATATATAACTTCATCAAAAGCCTCCGTAGCTTTGTCAGACAATTTAATAGAATCGGGTATATAAAAACCATCCGCTTTTGTATATCTATGCGACTGTTGTGTATAGCTTGCGATCCTATGCCTAACCAACTGATGGGACGCTACCCTGCTTATACCTTCAATAAGAAAAGTAAAGCTGGCGTGCTCTAAAATAGATAAATGTCCCGCTTTAATAATCTTGTTTAATAACTGCTCTTTATCAGTAGTTTTTGACTGATAGCAAATCTTTGCTGTTTCAAAACATATGTCGTCGGGTTTTGGCGTGTAGTTCAATAACTTTACTTCCATTGCATAACTCCTTTAAAATAATGTTTGTTTATTTAGCGTGCCTTTCTTGTTCCAATATAACCTTTCTGTAATTTTTTTACTACCTGCTGAGCCTTTATTGCTCATTAAACAATCTTTTGTTTTGCTCCATACTTCCTCAAAATAACCATCTTCACAAAATGAGCTTGAAAAAAAGAGAGGTGCAGAGCACTCTTTAGCCCACTCATAAAAAGCTTCCGTATCAAAATCTACGTTATAGTATTTTTCTTTGTTGTTTTTCTTGTGATAGTAAGGTATATCGCAGTAAATAACGCTGCGTGGTTTTATTTCTACGTCCCTATAATCTTTTGCGGAGGGCGTCAAGTTTTGAATAGAATGGTGTTCTAACCGTTGCAAGCGTTCAAGCTGTTCTAAATGTTGCAAGCGTTCAATTCGTTCTAAACATTCTAAGCCCCTGTTAATTTTAATATCTCTTATGTTTTCAAATTGTTTTATAAGTTTTATACGTGTTGTTGGCGTATAATCATACCCGTTTTCAAATAAATACGTGTGGGCTTCCCTTTTAATCTGTTCGTTTGACGGACTGTATAAATAAGTGCTTCCGTCATTGCCAAAACTCCATATCCATCTGATATAACTATCTGTAAATTTTTCACTGTGAAATTGCTCTCGGCTTATCCACCTGTTTTCATTCTTATATTTGCCGTTTACGGCGTCTACAAACAACCCCAGCGTGCCTTGTAGGTCGTTTGCATAGATATGTTGCCACTTATTACTAAGCAAAGCACAGTGCACAATTGCCCCGCCGCCACTAAACAAATCGTAAAAATTATCTGCTGTTGGAAGCAATTTAATAATATCGTCTGCTATTTTACTTTTACTACCCATATAAGAAAACCCATAATTCATAACAACCTCCAACTTAAAACTTTATAAAACCCGCCAAGTTGGCGGGCTTGTAAAATTCTAACTAATTTTTTCATAATCAATATATTCTACACCCTCCTGCTCTACATAACCGTAGTATGTTTTTTTCGTTTTGCTGCTCCATACTCTTTTTAATGCTAAAAAATAATTCCCTGTTAAACTGTCAAAACCGTCTACTTCATAGCCAGCCTTTTTTAGCAAAAAGCGTAATTTTTCTTTTGTAGTGTCTTTTGGGACGTTTTCTACAAAATAAACAACTGAGTAAAAATGGCGAGTAGGATTTACTAATTGTTCCAAAGCCCATGTAGTAGTTTTTCTTGACATCTGACAACCTCCAAATAAAACTTTATCAAGCCCAGCCCTACGACTGAGCTTGTAAAATTCTAATAATCAATCCCATTCTTTTCTAATAATCTTACCCCTTATATCTAAATCTGCATAAAAACCGTTTCCCATCCCTTTAAATTCCTTAGCATAGCCATACCCGTTGCTACCTTGTTGATATGTTATGCGTGCCCCGTCATATCTACCCTCTAAATGTAGGTAGGCTTCAACCACTCTGACCCCGTCATAATCTGTAATAGTTACTGCTATCCGCTCCCCATTCTCTAAATAATAATCCCACTGTATATAGGGATGCTTGTAATAATCTATGTCCCTAAGGTCGCAATGAATATTTTCTATCCCCTCTTTTACATAAGGTAGTAAAATTTCAATGATTTTTTTATTAGTTAGCATAACAACCTCCAAATAATCTAAAATAAAATAGGAAGCCCGCTTAATAGCGAGCCACTAAATAACGAGTTCATAAAGGCGAGTGTCTTCATTTCTAAAAAACACATTGTTTTTTACCAAGCTCTTAACATCTTTTGCATTCAATACTTCATCTTTAAGCTGACACTCATTTTCAAAATAGTATACGCAATTATAGCAAGCCTGCCATCTGCCAAGTTTGCCGCACCAAGTGCCTGCATCGCTGTTTATTCTACTAATAAAATGCCTCTTAACCCATCCTGCACCTGTTCTAATTTTCTGAATGTAAAAACCGCTTTTATAGTCCTCGCCTTCATCAGTGAAAAACTGCAACATAACTACCTCCAAACTAAAATTTTTTAAATGCTTGCCAATTTCTATTAACTTGTGCCTGCCTGTGTGCTTGTAAAATATCCCTTTTGCCTTCGTTAATTAGCATACTAAGTAAAAAGATTACTACAA
>JABEBX010017736.1_pt1 | contig 13610 bp, 16 predicted proteins | sample 7245971 | NCBI WGS metagenome assembly JABEBX01 (sample SAMN14506365, study PRJNA622280) | hot springs metagenome | biome: hot spring [ENVO:00000051]|acidic hot spring [ENVO:00002120]; feature: spring [ENVO:00000027]|sediment [ENVO:00002007]; material: sediment environment [ENVO:01001048]... | reverse complement strand
AAAAGCGAGGAGGCGGAGCTGGTGCACCAGGTGGACAAGCTAGACCAAGTACTTCAGCTCATTCCGTACAGCAGGTATATTAAGAAAGATGAGTATGTAGAAGAGTTCTTCGAGACTGCGAGAAGGCGCATAACAATGCCAGAGCTATTGTATATCTATGGCAAAATAAGGAAGCAGGTATACAGCGAGCGCGGTAAATAATATAAGCATTGCTTCCATAAATGTTCCTTTCAGCTATATTTTGAAATAGAAATGGAAAAAGTAAACAGATGATACCTTGGAACACCATCACGATTTTGATTATGAGCGAATGGCTGAGTTTAGAAAGATGTACATACCGGACGGCATTATTGAAAAAATGGTCAACCCGAAGAAGACCGACAGGATAATCGACATTGGGGCAGGGGACGGGCATTTTTCTTTTCTCTTCGCAAAGAAAGCGGGCAGGGTAATAGTTGTTGACAGCAGCGATAAGGCCATTGAGATCGTAAAGAGCGTGATTGAGGATAAATCCGTTAAAAACATATCTGTTTTCCATGCAGACATATGCGAAGGAATTCCAGAAAACAGTTTCAACAAAGTGTTTTTCGGAACGTCATTCCATGACATACCATGCAGGGAAAAGCTCATGCAGGAGATTCTTTCAAAAGGCACAGAGGATTTGAAGGTGACATTCCTTGAATTCAAGAAGAATGGAAGTTTCGGCCCGCCTATGGAAATGCGATTATCAGAGGATGAATTGTCAGGCATTATGCATAGATATGGGCTGAAGCTGGAATCGCATGACGAGCTTGAGATCCATTACATCCACACATATTCCAGGGCATAACTGCAACAGAAATTGCTTTTTCGCAATTAGCTTCGTTATGATACTGCCCTTTATCGTGCTAAAGCAGTAAGCTTCGGAGATTTTATATGCTTTAATGCCGGTTATATATAAAGGGTCCATGCATAAGCATTGATTACAATGGCAATTATATGATGCAGAAATTTTTATCGTGGAATGTCAACGGGATACGCGCGGCGATAAAGAAGGGACTCCCTGGCGTGCTGAACATGGGCTATGACATAGTGGCTCTTCAGGAGACCAAAGCGGATGACGGCGTTTTGCCGGAATCGCTCAAAGCGCTGCCATACCATATATATTCCAATCCTGCTGCGAAGAAGGGGTATAGCGGCACGCTTGCATTGTCAGAGGAGAAGCCGCTGAAAGTGCTTAAGGGCATTGGCAATGAAGATTTCGACAACGAGGGCAGGGTCCTCGCGCTCGAGTTTGAGAAGTTCTGGTTCATAAATGCTTATTTCCCCAATTCGCAGAGGGATCTGGCAAGGCTCGGATACAAGCTCGGATTTGACAGGGCTTTTGAGAAATGGTGCTCAACACTTGACAAAGGCAAGCCTTTGGTGATATGTGGGGACCTGAACGTTGCGCATGAAGACATAGACATAGCGAGGCCTAAGGAGAATCTGGGGAATGCAGGGTTCACGATCCAGGAGAGGGAATGGCTCACCGGATTCTTGGGCAATGGATATGTAGACGCGTTTCGTCATTTGACAAAGGAAGGCGGGCATTACACGTGGTGGTCTTACATGTTCGGCGCTAGGGCCAAGAATATAGGATGGCGCATCGACTACTTCATTGTATCGAAGAGGCTTGCAAAGCGCGTAAAGAGCTCCACAATATTGGACAGGGTAATAGGCTCGGACCATGTGCCTGTCGATATAACCATTGACTTCTGATTATGGCGCATTTTTACTTGAGTAAAATTTATAGCAAAAATGCTTTAAATTATGAGCCAGACCCTTTATTTGATATGATGGAGAAAGACTCAAACCACAAGCTCACGAAGGAGGAGGAAAGCGTAATAGTCCACAAGCGTACTGAAAGGCCATTCTCAGGCAAGTATGACAATTTTTTTGAAAAAGGTTACTACATGTGCAGGAGGTGCGGGGCCAAGCTGTACCGCTCTGAGGATAAGTTTGATGCGCGTTGCGGATGGCCGAGCTTTGACGACGAAATACCAGGCGCAATAAAAAGGGTTCCGGACCCGGATGGCGTACGCACTGAAATAGAGTGCGCGAATTGCGGGGCGCACCTCGGCCATATATTTGTAGGGGAGCACTTTACCAAGAAAAACGTCAGGCATTGCGTAAACTCCATATCCATGACGTTCGTGCCTGATGATAGTGATGGAAGCAGATAGAACAAAGCAGATAATATTCGGCGCTGGGTGCTTCTGGTGCTCCGAAGCGGTGTTCAAGGAGATAAAGGGAGTAATTAAAGTCACGCCTGGCTATGCAGGAGGGAGTGTTGAGAACCCGACTTATGAGCAGGTATGCTCTGGAAAAACAGGCCATGCCGAAGTGGTAAGGATAGAATACGACGAATCGCAGACAAGCCTGGACAAGCTCCTTGAGGTATATTTCAGCATGCACGACTCTACAAGCGTAGACAGGCAGGGCAACGATGTGGGCAGCCAGTACAGGTCCGTCATATTTTATTTCGATGATAAGCAAAAGGAGAGGATCCTTAATTTTATAGAAAGCATAAGGGATGATTATGATAAGCCTATAGCTACGCGTGTTGAGGCTTACAGGAACTTCTACGAGGCGGAGGATTACCACAGGGATTATTTCAAGAAGAACCCGCTGCAGCCGTATTGCATGATAGTGATAAGGCCCAAGCTGCATAGGATAAGGAAGGAATTTAGGGAAGAATTGAGATAATAGCTACATTGTCCTGAGAATAACGCCATACAGATAGTGTATTTGTATAAGCAAATGCCACCGATGGATTTAAAAATACTGCATATCAAGGTATTTAATAGTGATTCGAATGTCTAAAACAGTTTCGGGAAAAGCGAATCCAGCTGCTTTCGCACTGGAGTTCATAGGGAGTTTGATATACCTGATAATGGTATACATAACGTCTGCAGGGAATACGGCCGCGGGGGCGTTTGCACCTGCTTTGAGCACAGTATGGCTGCCATTGCTTTACTCTGCAGGAGTGCTTAGCGCTGTAGTGCTGTTCATAGTGAGCTTCTTCAACCTGCTCAGGCACAACCCGTTCGCTAACTCAGGAATGCTGCCCGCAGTAATAGGCGGATTCGCATTCATTGCTCTTGGAGCGGGAAGCACGTACGTGGGCCTTGCACTTGTGGGCTTCATCTTCGCAGTGTTCGGGGCAATGTACACAAAGCTCGGCTACGAATGAATTTGGGATTTTTTCTTTATTTCCCTTTTTATCTTATTTTTGCATTAAAAGCTTAGCTTAAGCTATCAGCTTATTAAGGCCTTTGGAAGGCTTAGAAGAAGGTTTATCCTTTATTAGGGCATATGCAATGCTGCGAAAAACGATGACTTTTTCGCTGTAGGTATTTCCCTGCGTTTCCTTATGCGGAATACGAGAAGACCCATGTCCGGATCGTATTTGGTGGGCATTTGCGGCTCCTTGGACATTTGCGCCTCCTGCTGTTTTTCTTTCAGGTACGCCGGCTCTTCGCTCTCGCGCCTCAGTAAGCTTGAATCTTCATACACCGCCTGCGCTTGCTCATACTCCGTGGTGCGCTTCTTCTGGTTCAATACTTTTTTCTCTGATTCAACCACAGCTTCATGGAAAGGATTAACTCGGTTTACGCCTACGAGCTTTTTGCCCAGATCCGAATATGAATTGTCCTGGTATGACTGATAGTATGCCCCGCTGGATAGAGCGTCTAGGAACGCAACATGCAGCAGAAACAATTCCGGATCCTGTCCGAGCTCGACCTGCCTCGCTATATCCGCCAGTGAAACATACCTTATTGACATAGCCTGGCCCGCAGAGGCATCTATCTGTTTGAGCTTCTCATTAAGAATGGTTAAAAGCTCTGCGGACTTGCCAGCGGTAAATCTCGTGGTGACTTTTGCTGTCTTATAAGCCATGTTGAATAGCATTGCACTGTTGTTGTATATGTGGCGCGATATGTCGCGCAAGGAATCTATGTTACTTTGCTCCGTGTCGTCTTCAGATTTTATGAAATTGAAGTTCACTGGCGGCATTGATGAATATGGTTTTCTGCTTTGCGCATCGGCATGCGGCTCCGCGACGGATGCATCGTAGCCTTTCCTGGCATGCATGAGCTCCTGCATTTCCGGCATTTCCTGCGCATCGCGCGCGGATGTAGACATCGCGGATTTTGTATCGAGAATCCCGTTCGAATACGCCAGGGCTACGTCCTTGTTCACGCTAGTTATATTGCTTATCACGCCGAACAGGTTATACGCTTTCGACCTCTTCAGCTTTACCACTTCGGCATCTCCGGCCATGAGCTTTATTTTCAGGTATGATACAGAAAGGCCGTGGCTCACGTCCAACGAAACGACTTTGTCGTAGAATATCGATTTATATCCCTTCCTTGAGAATATCAGAAGGCGCCTGTTCGTAGCTACTATCAGGTTCTTGCCCTTCATGAGCGATAGCTTCGCTCCATGGCGCGACCTGTATAATACAAATTCGTTCGGAAGCAGTTCCATGCCTAAATCTTTGCTCTCGGAAGTTTTATTGCTCATATGCTTTCACAATCTCAGTTTGAAGTCAGCATCCCAAAATTTGAATTAGGTATTTACATTGCATCTATTATTTATACCTTCTGTATAATTCTTTGGGAGAAGCTTGCTTCCACTAATCGCTTTTGCTAGCGTGGCAATGCAAAAACGCATTGGGGAAAAGGCTTAAAGATTTGCATAGAAAAATATGCTTATGCATGTACTTAACAGCAACCCGCCGTATAACCTTTTTGGCCTGGAAGATCAGGATTATTCCAAAGCGAAGGTAGCTGTGCTTCCTGTGCCTTACGATTCCACAGTGAGCTATGGCGCTGGAGCCAGGAACGGCCCGGAAGCGATAATAAGGGCCAGCAGGCATATCGAGCTTTACAACGAAGAGCTTGGGTTCAATCCCTCAGAGCATGGGATATATACGCTTGAGGAGCTCGAGCCTGATGTCAGCGGCCCGGAAGCGATGGTAAAGCGCATTTCAAAAGAAACTAGCATAATAATAGAAGACGGCAAGATGCCATTGCTCTTAGGCGGGGAGCACACAATCGCCTTAGGGGCAATAGACGCGCTCTCCAAGCTGGGAAAAGAATTCAGCGTGCTGCATTTTGATGCGCATTCCGATTCCCGGGAGGAGTTTATGGGCTCCAAATACTCGCACGCGTGCGTAATGGCAAGAGCGCGGGAGCTGTGCAGCAGTACGTACAGCGTAGGCGTAAGGAGCATAGACAGGGAGGGCGCAGAGAAATATTCAGATAAGATACTTTACATGAAGGACATGCGCAGCATGGGCATTGACGGCATAGTTAAGGACATAGGCAAGCATATAGGCAGGGACGTATATATAACCATAGATCTTGACGTGCTCGACCCTTCAGAAATGCCGAGCGTGGGCACGCCGGAGCCCGCAGGCATGGATTTCTACACGTTGACCTCTGTATTGAGCAAGGTGCTCATAAATAAAAACTTGGTAGGCGCGGATATATCCGAACTGGCGCCGATACCGCAGCTTGCCGCACCGGACTACCTCGCCGCAAAGCTCGCTTACCTGCTTGTAGGCTATTCCATTAAAATAGGCAGATATTGACAATGCGATGCCAGATTATGCAGTGCGCTTCTTCTCCTTGTCTTCTATTTCGGCCAGTGCTTCCTCCAGCTTCTTGTGCAGGTCTTCCAGCGTTCCCGTGTTCCTTATCACATAGTCCGCATGCTCCATCGCGCTCGCTATCCCAAACTGCTTCTCCTTGTCCTCCCTGTACTCGAAATCATTATAATTTTTAGGGTCATCGCTCCTTGCGCGCTCCTTCATGCGCTCGAACCTAATGTCCTTGGGCGCAATTATCGATATTATGGTTACCTGCTCCTTCGCCGACTTTAGGTATTTCGCTTCGTCTTCGCTCCTTAATCCCACAACCAGTACATGCTTGCCCTTCATTTTCCGTATTTTCTCCATGGTCCATTGCGCTACGACGTCATTGCCATGTTCCTTTCTCGCATTTAGCGAGAATTCCCTTATGTTCACATTGTTTACTTCTATGCCAAGCTCCGCCATGCGCTCCTTTACGGTAGAGCTCATCTCAACTTCCACAAAGCCCTTCTGCACCAGAAAATTCCCGGCTTCGCTCTTACCCGCTCCTGGCATGCCAGTAATGCATATTATCATTATATCACCGCGTTCAAATAGGCTTGGTGGCATATGTATTTAGGATTTTCTTTTTGCTGCCTTATTGCGCGCCAGTGCCTATCTCTTTGCTGTGAGCTTTTCTATCTTCATATTGCGTTTTATTATGAATGCGGCATTTTCTTTTATGGCATTAAGGTTTATCTGCTGGAATCTTGAATTGTTTGATTTCATGGTGCTCGTCGCTACCGCTTCTGATACCGCTGACAGCACCTTTATCATCTCTTTCGCAGTGTATGGCGTAGGGAGTATGTGCTCTACGCCTAAATCTTTCCCCACGCATTTCGCCAGGGCTTTCGCCCCCTCATAGAGCATTGCGTAATCCACATGCTTGGCGCCGGAGTCCAATATGCCGCGCATTATGTTGGGGAAGCTCAGTATGTTGTTCACCTGATTGGGAAAATCGGAGCGGCCTGTAGCCACAATAAAAGCTCCGGCCGCTTTGGCCTCTTCATAAGATATTTCAGGGACAGGATTAGCAAGGGCGAACACTATCGGCTTTTCATTCATCCTCTTTATCATGTCTGCGCTGAATACTCCTGCAGTAGATACGCCTATCAGCACGTCCGCCTTCTCTGCGGCCTGGGCCAACGTGCCCTGCATCTTCTCAGGGTTCGTCAATGACGCGATTTCCTGCTTGAACTCGTTCATGTTTTCCTGCCTGCCGTCGTATATTATGCCTGCTTTGTCTACCACGTATATGTTTTTTATTTTCATGGTGCCTAGAAGCCTTACGATGCCGGTACCGGCAGCGCCTGCGCCGTTTATCACGATCCTGGCTTTTGTGATATCCTTTCCTGCGAGCTTCATGGCGTTTATCAACCCTGCAACAACAACCATGGCAGTGCCGTGCTGGTCATCATGCAATACGGGTATGTCCAGCTCCTTTGCCAGCCTGTCCACTATCCTGAAGCATTTAGGCGATTCTATGTCTTCTATGTTGAATGCACCGAAGCCCGGCGCTATATCCTTTGCCAGCTGTATTATAGCTTCTTCTTCCTGCGTATTGACACATATAGGTATCGCATCTACGCCGCCATACTTTTTGAACAGGAGCGCTTTGGCTTCCATAACAGGAAGGCCGGCTTCCGGGCCTATATTGCCGAGGCCGAGAATCCTGCTGCCGTCTGTTATTATCGCTACGTTGTTGGATTTTCCAGTATAATCATAAACCTTTGACTTGTCGGCCGCTATGGCTTTCGACACTGCCGCCACCCCTGGAGTATAATATATAGCAAGGTCCTCCTTGCTCGCAATTTTCACCTTCGGCGCAGTCTCTATCTTACCCTTAGAAACGGAATATGCTTTCAGTATCTCTTCATCACTTGCCATTGTATCACGTTATATCATGTTATGCTCTATCCATTTAGCTATTATTTTTATAAATTATCGTTATTAAAAATGGAAACATTATACATTTCTTTCCTGCTTCCTAGAAACCAGTATTCTGGCCCGCTTGGCTATACTGCAGCGCCTGCGGAGATGAGCTCGCCGGCGCTTTTCTCATCTGCCATTTTTCTCTTCCGCCATATTACCTTGGCCTTATGCGCTTTGAGCCTTCCGAGTATACATACCTTATCACTATGTCGTTTATAACGTCTATTGCGTCCATGCACCTGTCGCTTATGGATTCCATGCGCTCGTAGACCTCTTTGTATTTTATTATGTATTTCAGGTCAGGATTAAGCATCAGGTCGTGGAGCGACGACCTCAGCAGCTCATCGGCTTCGTTTTCGTATTTTGCCGCGGACATGGCATTGCGCTTTATGGACTCGAGCACTTCGTCGTTTGACTGTATGTCGCTCATCAGGCCAATATTCTCGTCCAATTTTTTATAGCATAAGCGCGTAGCTTCTTGCATTGCCAGCATGTTCGGCTCTATGTCTTTTATCTCATATATCGCGAATCTCGCAGCCACAGCCTCTATCCCGTCCATTATGTCATCGAGGCGCTCGGCCAGGTGCGAAACGTCCCTGTAGGATATGCTGTTTATCCTTGAATCTACAACATAATCTAGTATGCTGTGGACCACCATATCTGCTTTGTGCTCTTCGATCTTTACAGCAGAGAAAAATTCGTCGTTTTTTAATTTTCCGGAGAACCGCTGGGACGTCAGTTCCAGGCCTTTTTTTATGTGCGCCTGCAACCGCTCGAAATCTGAATTCAAAGTCCTTGTCACAAGCAGTATTTCAGATTCGCCGGAAGTTTCGGTGAGCGATTTTTTCTTTGTTTCCGGAAGCAGCAGCATGGTAAAAGCGAATCCGACTATCGCTACGCCGCCCAAGAGCCCCAGCACGGCAAACTTGCCGATGCTTATCAAAAGCACCGGAAATACGAGCGTGGACAACGCTGCGCCGAATTTGCCGAAAGTTGCTGCTATGCCGTGGCCTCTTGCCCTGTACTGCGTCGGATAAAGCTCCACAGGATATACATAAGTAGTGGTGTTGGGGCCGTAATTGGAGAAGAAGAACGTCAGGCCATATATGCTAAAGAATGCAAGGGGCAGTACCAGAAGCAATTCCTTGCCGAACAGAAACAGCGTTACGAATAATATGGCCATTATAAGGAAGCCAATCGCCTGTATGGGCTTCCTGCCTTCCTTATCTATAAGCGCCACTGCGACCCAGTAGCCGGGCACGGCCGCTACGACAAGTATGGCAGCGGATGCGAGCGTCGGACCGTATATGCCGCTGAACCCGAAAAGCGTAGTGAGGTATGGCGTGAATATTGACGTCCCGTAATATGATACGTCGAGCAGGAACCATGACGCTGAAGTGCCTATTATGTACTTCCAGTTCTTCGCCCAGAGATCCCTGAAGTTTATGGTAAACTTATGCACGCTGTTCGTGCGCTTTGGCCCGCTTGATGCATGCTTCCCGCTTTTGTAAAGGCTGTACCATGGAGTTTCTTTCAGCTTTGTACGCGCATACAGTATTGTAAGGGTCGGTATCGCCCCTGCACCAAGAAGTATGCGCCACGCGAGGCTTATAGGGACATTGACGCTGAGAAGCGCCACTGCAAGGATCGCCCCTGCTATTATGCCGAAGCCCTGCATGGCAAACGTGGAGGATATCAGCTTGCCGCGGTCATTCTTGTTGGCGTACTCCGCGACTATCGTTGCGCTCAATGGATAGTCGCCGCCTATGCCTATACCGAGAATGAAACGCCATACGAAGAGCTGCAGGAAGCTGAATGAGAGCGCCGAGCCTATTGCCGCTATTATCAGTATTGTTATGGTAATCCAGTATATGTATTTCCTGCCTATCTTGTCCCCGAGATACCCGAATATTATAGGGCCTATGGCAGCTCCGAAGAGAGCAACGCTTGCGAGCATGCCTATCTGCAGCGGGCTCAGGCCGAGCAAGCCCTTCACCATGAGAAGCACAACACCTATAACAAACAGGTCGTACGCATCTGTGAAGAAGCTCATCCCGGATATGAGCATTATGCGTATGTGCGAGCGCGTAATGCCGGAATTTTCCACCGCGCCTATATCGATATCGCTTTTATCGTTTGGCAGGCAAAGCACCCATGATAAGTTTATTAGATATTAAAAAGCAAGATTTAAAAGGGGCGAACAGCACCATGCTAAAGCTTTATTCAAGGGATATGGACATCACGCTTGAGATTCCGAGCATTGACGATGCGGACCAGATAACGGAGCAGGCAAACAGCGAGGATATAGCGAGAAGCGTAGGTTCAGTTGGCGAATTCCCGTATCCGTATACGATAGAGGATTCACGCTCAGCGATAAACAGCGCGATGGAAGGCTATTCTTTCGGAGTAGCATATAATTTTGCAGTCAGGATCAGGAACGGCTCAGAGGTAATAGGCATGGCCGGATTGAGGAATGTCAACATGCACAGCAAGAGCGCCGAGATGGGCTTCTGGACCGGGCAGGCATATCGCGGCAGGGGTTATACCAAGGCAGCACTCAAAATGCTCCTCTACTTCAGTTTTGACATATTGAAGCTCAACAGAGTATACGCAACCGCTATAAGCGGCAATGACAGTTCGATAGCGCTAATGAAAAGCCTTGGAATGAAAGAGGAAGGCATCCTGAGGAATGCAGCGGTCACTGCGGAAGGGCTCAAGAACCAGGTCATGCTCAGCATACTGAGCGGCGAATATAAGAACGATATAGATATTGTTGCTACGCAATAGGGGCAGAGCATAAAAAATGCTTAATAAGATTTGCATTAAATCATAATAGATGGTGTTTGTTTGTATGTGAAAAAGACAATAGTCAAGAAGATGCTTAAAGATGCGGGCGCTGACAGGGTGAGCGACGAGGCAGTGACCGCCCTTATGGATGAGCTCAACAAATTCGCTTTTGGGGTAGCAAGCAAATCGGTCAAGCTGTGCAAGCACGCCAAAAGGAAGACTGTGGAGGAATCAGATATAAAGCTCGCGTTGCAATAGCTGCGTGATGTACATGTTTAATGTAAAAGGTTTTTTTGGATTTTCCATGGTGGCGGCAATGCTTGCGGCGCTCATAAACTCAAGCATTTCGAACCAGACCACTACGGTCCCGCTGGCTTATAGGGCCATAGTCGGCATCGTGCTCATAGTTGTATGCATATTCCTGTTCTACAAGTTCTTCAAATTCGCCATAGCCGGGCTTTTTGCCATAATAATATTGCTCATACTGCTTTCCACCACATATTATTTCCTCAAGACAGGGACATTCAGCATAAGCGAAAGCCTGCAGTTCCTTTCAAGCATATACAGCTTCTTCGCCGGAAGCCATTCCGCAATAATAGCAAATGCGATAAACTCTAGTGTAGGAAAAGTCACGCCCGGGAATGCCATAAACGCGAGCGGCACGTGATTGCGGGCTAGCTTATAAGGCAAGCGATGGCTAATATTGCCATAAAACGATTGAGATTATGCCTCCGCTGGCTTTAATCTGGCGGATCCTGATTGGATTTCTGGATATGCGGGAATGCAAAGACTTTATTAGCTTGATCCCAATTATATATGGCGGCGGGTGGGCAGCTTACCGAAAGGAGGAAGCTCCCCCCATGCAGAGCATTAAAGGGTTTAAGGCCCTATTCGGAACAGAAACGAACCGCTGCGTGGCATTTAGCTATGACGTTACGAGCGCCACGGTGCGGATGAAACGCGCCGATGCAAATGCTGTGAGCATGCAAGGCCTTAGAGCCGCTCAGTCAAATGCTGCCTAAAACAGAAGGGGGGCTACGGCCCGCCGCCAAGGATACAGAAAAGCATTGGCTAATAATCAGATTAATAGCATGCGGTGAGCTGGTCAAGCAGCTGCGCATTTGAAAGCTCTTTCGATTGTCAATCGATCTTCCCCCAGCTTATTGAATCCAGCGCCTTCTTTATCTCGCGCATCCTTTCCGCCTTTTCCTTTATTATGCTGCTTACCCCTTCAGATTTATCTTCCTCGACCAATCCGCAGCTCATATCCACAACGACGTAGAACCCATTGCCTAAAGTGATATTCTTAACAGTTATTTCCGGCATGTCCTTGCCGATTTTCCTGAATTCGTTATAGGATATATTCACTTCAGGCATCACCTGCCTAATAGTGTCAACTATCTTATTAATGTCAATTTTGCCATAGACAGAATTGTATATTTCGAGGGCATATGCCGATGACTTCTTTAGGTATTTGCCGTATATCCCATCTGCTTCAAGGCCTTTTTCAAAGTCTTTCAGGCTATTTTCCTTTTCCATTTTATACACCAATATTTCATTTTGCCTTGTTCTGGGCCTTTATGCTTTCGGCCGCACTTTGGACTTTCAACAGCAGATTGTATTTGTCGCCTGCCACGAAATCGGCCATGGCCTGTACGGTCTCTTCAATGCTCGAATTCATAAACTTCCTGAAGGTCTGCTTTTTCTTGCCTTTATTGGCAGCGTAAGATATCAAAGCGAATATTGAGCCTACCACATGAGGATCCCTTAAATAATCCGCCTCAAGGGAATTCGGGTCTTTAGATATCTCACTTTTAAGGCTTTTTAGAACCAGGCTCCCCATGCGCCTGTACGCGCTGTTAGTAGATGCTTCCATAAGTATTTCATATATTCTATTGAATTGCTTTACATAGCCATCAAGCAATGAATTTGAGGAATTATAGTAGTTTAAATCCAGGTTTATCAATTCGGATATCCGAGCGCCGGCATTATGCGAGAATAGGCTGTCATCCTTGTCAAACGTTTTAGCCCACAACTCAGCTAAGCCCTCATTAAACGCAGAGAATAGGAGGCTTGGCATTTCAGATTCATGTTTGAACCAATTTCCGATGACGGAATGGAATACTTCATGAGCCACAATCCTTTCATCCCAATTCTCAGGTTTGATGCATATTATATAATTATTGTAGTACCCAAGCACATTTTTATTATGGGTTTCGAAACTGACTACATAAGGCATCTCCGAGATGGCATCATGCAGGCGACCTCCAAGGATTTTATTCTCTATCGCTTTGCCGGCAAAGCTTATATCCTGCGCTTTGATATAATGCCAGTAGGCTTTTTTATAGTACCCAAGCATGTTTGAGGCGTTTTCATTAAAGGATTCATTGAAGAATTTCAGGCTGTAATCGCCCTTGCTATCCAATTTCTTATTCGTCATCAATACGCCGTGCTCCAGGAAATTGAATGTAAAGTCGCCGAATATGTTCTCCTGCTCCAATTTGCTGGCGAGCGTTTCATGCATAAATGATGCCAGATCCGCATATGCCTTTAATGCATCCTTCGACCCGAGCATCTGGGTTATCGCTTCAGCAAGGTCTGATCTCCTTGAATCCGTAAGGTCAAAGCATTTCTGGGTGTAGAGAAGAAGGCCCTTTGTGAAACCTGCATAGAATGTTTCCGGAAGATCCCTGAAATCAGAAAGTGCAGTGTCCAGGCGTGCCTCGTTCTTGTCGCTTTTTGATAATGACATAATGTTAAGCTTAAGCAGCTCCTCTTTGAGGCTTAGGCTGCCTAAAGGCTGTGCCTGGCCGTTCTGGAACTCCTTCAGCTTTTTAATGTACCAGCCAAAGCCTTCCGAATCAAATGTTTTGCTCGGGCGCGCATCATAGCTCACAGGCTTAAACTGCATGAGCCTGGACATTAAGCCCGCCTCTTTCAGGTTTTTGAATTTTGGCTCCTTCAATGCGTCTTCCGAAAGGTGTTTCGGGAGATAATCCTTCCCATTTTCAATCTTTAAAAGCAGTCCTGCAACGAAGGGCAGGTTTTCTGCGACTATATTGCTGAAGTTTTTATCCTTGGACTTCAAAAGGCTGTTTATGCGCTCTCTCTCTTTAGCCATTGAGCAGGCCACTGCCAGAGGGAAGATTTCGGAGTCAGTTTTGGCTTCTTCATCGCCACTGTCATTGCGCGAGTAGCTCAAGTAGACTGCATCCACAGAGCCGAGGGTCGA
>JABEBX010016739.1_pt1 | contig 13613 bp, 13 predicted proteins | sample 7245971 | NCBI WGS metagenome assembly JABEBX01 (sample SAMN14506365, study PRJNA622280) | hot springs metagenome | biome: hot spring [ENVO:00000051]|acidic hot spring [ENVO:00002120]; feature: spring [ENVO:00000027]|sediment [ENVO:00002007]; material: sediment environment [ENVO:01001048]... | reverse complement strand
AAGGACAAAATTTTCAAAGTGGAAGAAATAGAATCCAAATTCGATGTCAGAATTTGTGCCATAAAAAGAAAGACATTTCAGATTGCTCGCAATGACGAGAATCTTCAAAAAGATGACACCATCGTGATCTTATCTGGATTGGACGAGGCTAAAAAAATTTCAAAATACTTTGGTGATGAATCGTGAAGATAATAATAGTTGGTGGAGGGAAGGTGGGATATTACCTCTTAAAAACGCTCTACGGGAAAAAACATAGAATCTCAATAGTGGAAAAAGATCCAGTTAAATGTGCGCGGATCGCTGAAGAAATGGACAACGTTAACGTTATAAATGGTGATGGAACGGAAATTAGCGATCTCAAAGAAGCAGGGGCAGATGAAGCGGATGTCATTGCAGCCGTAACAGGAAAAGATGAAGTAAACTTAATTGCGTGTCAGATTGCAAAGAAAAATTTCAAAATTCCAAAAACAATTGCAAGGGTTAACAACCCTAAAAATGAAAGTGTTTTAAAAACCCTTGGAGTTGATAATGTGGTGTGCTCAACGGCATTCATTGCCAACGTTATCGAGCAGGAAGTTTTGCTTGGAGCGATAAGATCACTTTTGACTTTTTATCACGGCGACTTAAACATACTCGAGATAAAAATACCTCAAAATTCGCCTTCTGCAGGTAAAAAGATAATGGACATCAAACTGCCACGAGACAGCATAATAATAACGGTGATAAAGAATGATAAGCCGGTGGTCGCAAGAGGAGACACACAAATCGATGAAGGAGATCTCGTCATAATCATGCTAAGAAAAGACGAAATCAACGAGATAAGATCAATTCTAAGATCGTCGAGGTTATGGGATGGGTAATGACCATCCCGCTTGTCACAGCCTTGATCTTTGAAGAATGGAATACAGCCATAGATTTTGGAATAGGCATGGCTGTATCCTTTGTTTTTGGATTCGCGCTCGAGATCCTGTGCCACGATCATGAAAAAGAGATGGATTGGTTGCATGGCATGTTCATAACGGCATACGCATGGATCGTACTTATCATTATAGACGCAATACCCGGTTATCTTTCCGGTCATTACCTTTCTTTTCTCGATGCCGTTTTCGATGTGATGAGTGGCTTCACAACGACTGGTCTTGTGCTGATTCAAAGAATGTACGATCTCTCCATAGGGATGAACATGTGGAGGGCACTGATTACCTTTGTGGGCGGGCAGGGCATGATAGTCTTATCTTTGAGCTTTATCATAGGCATGCGCGGTGGATACATGATGTACGTTGGGGAAGGAAAGAGCGAAAAACTCCTTCCAAGCGTTACGAAGACGGCGCGGGCTATATGGGACATAAGTTTGATATATCTTGCGGTTGGAACAATTGCTTTATTCCTCGCAGGACTTGTAATAGGCCTCAATCCTGTCAGTGCTTTGCTGAATGGCATATGGATTTTCATGTCGGCCTGGAGTACAGGAGGTTTTGCTCCGCATTCTCAAAACATACTTTATTATCACAGCATGCTTTACATGCTTATAACCATGGTGATCTTCATAATAGGATCATTTAACTTTGCACTTCATTATGCCGTTATGAATAAAAACAAAAAAGAGATTTATAAAAACATAGAAACTCAATCTTTTTTCATAACTGTGCTGATAACTTTTACGATAGTTGCAATAGGCCTTATCCGAAACAACGTTTATCCGAATGCCGTTATTCTCTTTACAAAGGGATTTTACCAACTCATTTCTGCGCACACGACAACTGGCTTTATGAACATATATCCTTCTCAATTTGGATCGTGGGGGACGCTTGCCATGGTCGGAATCACCATAGCAATGCTTATAGGTGGAAGCACAAGTTCAACGGCGGGCGGAATAAAGGGCATGAGAATTGGAATAATTTTCAAATCCTTTGTCTTTGAAACGAAAAAACTTTTCATGTCGCCAAAAAGCGTCAAAGTTCAGAAATTCCACAATCAGGAAGATATCGATCTTGATAACGAAATAGTGAAAAATGCCATGATAATAACCATGATGTACATACTTTCATTTGTAATCGGTTTGATAATAACGCTCATTTACAGATACCCAATAGAAAAAGCGGCATTTGAGGTTGCATCGGCTCTGGGAAATGTGGGATTGTCAACGGGCATAACTGCCCCTTCAATGCCCGATCTTTTAAAGGTGCTATTCATAATTTTGATGTGGGTTGGCAGACTTGAATTCATGGCCGTAATAGCATTCGTCGCCTATCCCTTCATGGGGGCGAAAAGGAAATGAAGCGTTTCATCTTTCTTGTCGCTCTGACAATCTTTTCGTTGACCATCTTTGCCCAAATGCCAACCATCTCCGATCTTATAAATAACCCATCAGTGTACAACGGAAAGTTTCTCGTTGTTCAGGGACAGGCAGTCGGGAGCGTTATGAGAAGAGGAGAATATGCCTGGGTAAACATGACAGATGGAAATATGACGCTCGGATTTTGGATGCCTTACTCCCTTGCAAAAGAAATAAAATACACCGATAGTTACAATTTCAAAGGAGACATGCTGACGGTGGAAGGTACATTCGTCAACGTCTCTTTACAGCATGATGGAGATATGGAATTCGACGTGGCAAAGATAATTCAAATCGTTCCCGGTCAACGGATACATCACGAAATAAATTTTGAGAGATTGATCCTGTTGATCGTAATTTCATCGGTAGCCTTGATTTTGTGGACTTTAAAAAGGATATTCTTCACGACAAAATCTTAAACTGTTACATCGTGCTCAAGTTTTTTGATATATCGGGTAAGCATGGAGATGGTTTTATCCTTTTCCTTGTTGCTTTTAAGGGTCCTGTTCAAAGTGGCCCTCAATTCTCCTATGATCTTGCTTTGCGCATTTAATTCGTAATCTGCCCTGTTTACCTTTACAATTTTTTCATTGACCATCTTTGCCCAAATGCCTTGGTTTTTGAGTTCTTCAAATCTTTTACTCTCAATTTCCAATTGCTTTTTTAAGTTAAAATTTTCCTCTTTGAGTCTTTCCAATTCATCATAGAGAATATCATGATTTTTGGTATCCATCTCCTTGGCATTTCGATATCTCTGCGTCATGATTCACCCCACCTTTCCACGGTCAATCGATAAGATAAAACAGTGTTTAGCGTATAGCCAATAGCGTACGGCGGAGGGCAGGATGCCCTTGAGATGGCCTTCCGCAGCGTTAGCGAGGACCAGCCATCGAGGGGGCGCCTGCCGTAGCCGATTACAACAAAATGGCGGAGAGCATGATGCCCGTGAGGAAGCCTTCGCAGCGCCAGCGAGGACAGCTTCCGAATGGGCACATGTCGGAGCCGATGTAACATGGCATATGGCAAAGACAGAGATTAGACATTAGACATTAGGGATTAGAGAAGCTAAAAAACAGTGACTGGTGACGCGTAACGCGTGATCAGTAAAGACAAAAACAGGGATTAAAGATTAAGGAAAGCAGCGTATAGCATATGGCCAATGGCATATGGCAAATACAGGGATTAGGCATTAGAGATTAGGGAATAGTGAGGCTGGGGACATGACCTATGGCCGCCAATAGCACATGCCGTAGCCACTCTTTATCTCAAAGATCAGAGAAAAGATAGGAGGCGATCATTGCTTCGTCGATCCCCTCCGCTTGTCTTTAATCTTCAATTATTTCAGAGATACTTTCGCTTATCTGCTTCTCTCTTTCTTTCTCTGGCGTTATGCATCACTGTTGCCACGCGCTGTTTTGTCGCTGTTAATTACCAGTATTTGACAATGACGCCTGTTGCTGCTACTGATGCACCGATAGTTGTAACCCCACTCCAAACATTATGAATGCAAGTTCTCTGCTATTCTTGTTGCATTCGCGTGTTGTATCGCGCTTAAGGCCACAGGAACGAGTGCGCCCATCAAAGCGGCGATGACGGCCATGACTATCAAAAGTTCTACAAGCGTAAAACCTTCCCTTTTCTTCCTCATGAACATATTTTTCCCTCCCTTATTAACATGCTTTTTGGTAAGATACCTTGAAAAGATTGTATCATAAAATATATGAAATGCAATTGATATTATAAAGAATAATCAATGAAATAATTATTAACAATTGTTAAGAAAACCGACAGAGATGAAGTGCTGACTTTTACCATTCACTGATTACGCGTCACTGCTTTTCTGCTCCGACATGTATCTAATGACTTCAATGCGATCCCACATCAAGTGTGGGATGACGGTAAACGAATAAGCACTGCGGAGGCTATCTCGACGGCATCCTGCCTTCGCCAACTTACCGCCCACTAATCTCTAATCCCCAATGTCTAATCCCTGTATTTGCCCTAGGCCATATGCCATGCGCCATCTAAATGGGCATTCGGCTTTCGAAGTTGAATCAGTGTATTTTGGATTGATTCGCAACGGCCTCGGCTTTCTTCTGAATTTCATCTTGATTGCCAAGGTAATAGTGCCTTAATGGTTTTAAATTATCATCAAGTTCGTATACAAGTGGAATTCCCGTTGGAATGTTGAGCGCGATTACCTCTTCATTCGATAAATTATCGAGATATTTTACCAATCCCCTTAAACTATTCCCGTGGGCAACCACGATCACTTTTTTCCCCGATCTTATCGTTGGCGCGATCGTTGAATTCCAGTAAGGTATCACCCTGTTTATCGTGTCTATAAGATTTTCGGTAAGTGGCAATTCAGATGCCTTCAAATTCGCATATCTTGGATCGTGTCCAGGGTATCTCGGATCATTTTTATCAAGTGCAGGTGGCCTTACATCTGCCGATCTTCTCCACAAAGTCACCTGCTCATCACCGTACTTTTGGGCAGTTTCGGCTTTATTCAACCCTTGCAAAGCACCGTAATGCCTTTCATTCAATCTCCATGAATTTTCGACAGGTATCCACATCAGATCCATCTCATCAAGTGCTATCCACAACGTTCTTATGGCCCTTTTAAGCACAGATGTGAACGCAATATCGAAATGATAACCAGAATCTTTGAGAATTACTCCGGCGCTGTGAGCCTCCTTGATTCCTCCTTCGGTGAGATCCACATCTGTCCATCCTGTAAACCTATTTTCTTTATTCCACAAGCTTTCTCCGTGTCTCAAAAGCACAATTTTGTACATTTAAAACCTCCTGCATAAAATATCGTCTTGCAAATCCATTATAAACCTTGACAGTGATAAGTGATCGGTGTTGACAACATGCCGGAGCCCGCTATGGGCGTATAGCACATGGCTAATGGCAAATACAGTGACGAGTGACGCGTAACGCGTGATCAGTGAATAGGGATTAGACATTAGAGGTTAGAGGTTAGGGATTAGAGATTAGTGAGCGGTAAGTTGGCGGAGGGCAGGATACCCACGAGATGACCTCCGCAGCGCCAGCGAGGACCAGACGAGGGGTACCTGCCGGAGCCCATAAAACGGCAAATGGCACACATTGTAATGCTTTTATAACGAAAATTTAATTCTAAAGCAAAGCAGATAAAACTGTGATAAAGATTAAAGTGCATATTGGCAACGGAGGCGAATAAATGAAAAGCATAGAAGATTATCTTGATAATGCACAGTTAAGTAAGCATCACTTTAAGGCTATGTTTGTTTCCGGCATGGGTTTTTTTACCGATGCTTACGATCTTTTCATAATAGGCATTGCCATATCTTTGATAGCACCAATATGGAAATTAAGTGGTTCGCAGATAGGCCTGCTGGGAAGCATCTCGTTAGTCTCCGCACTCATAGGTTCTGTTATCTTCGGAAGAATAGCCGATAGATTCGGAAGGAAGACGGTTTACGGCGTTGAAGCCATGATAATGGCTGGAGCGGCCATTTTATCCGCGTTTTCTCCGGATTTCACGTGGCTTCTGGTTTCGAGGTTCATACTTGGAATTGGAATAGGAGGAGATTACCCCGTAAGTGCGGTTATAATGAGCGAATATTCGAACAAAAAGGATCGCGGAAAACTCGTTAGTCTTGTCTTTTCAATGCAAGCGCTCGGCCTTATAACTGGACCCCTTGTGGCTTTAGGACTTTTGGGATTGAACGTGCCGCAAGACCTTTCGTGGCGTTTGATGCTCGGAATAGGCGCTATTCCAGCCCTTATGGTCATATATTTGAGAAGAAAAATTCCAGAATCTCCACGTTTTACGGCGCAGGTACTTGGGAATGAACAGAAGGCTGCGCAGGCTGTCGGACAATTCGCTGGTTCAAAAGTGGAAGAAGTGGAAGTAAGTGCACACTCTGTCGAAAAAAAGCATGGAAGTTTATTGAATTTCTTCAAGAACAAAACCTTGATGTTAACACTCTTTGGAACGGCCAGTAGTTGGTTTTTGCTTGATTACGCTTATTATGGAAATACAATTTCAACTCCAATGGTGCTTAACGCCATCTCGTCAAACATGACACTTGAAACAAAGGTATTTTACACCTTTTTAATTTTCTTGATCTTCGCAGTTCCAGGATATATACTTTCAATATTACTCATAGATAAAATCGGAAGGAAGTCCATTCAGTTGATAGGCTTTACCGTCATGGGTCTTTCTTTCCTTTTAATAGGAATCTTGCCTGGAATTGAAAAGCAAATCGGCCTTTTCTTCATGGTTTATGGAATAAGTTATTTCTTCACAGAATTTGGTCCAAACACCACCACATTCGTCTTTCCATCTGAACTTTTCCCAACCGAATACAGAACGACGGGCCACGGATTTTCAGCCGGAATCGGGAAGGTAGGAGCCTTTCTGGGAACCTTACTCTTCCCAATAATCATATCTTCTGTGGGGTTTAACACAACCTTTGTCATAATTGCCGTGATTTCCTTTGCTGGCATATTAACAACCCTTGTATTAAAAGAACCACGGGGAGAAAGTCTTGAAGATGTTTCAAAAGTGAAGGTTTCTCCCCGATCTGTAACGAATGAACTTTAGCCTACGTATTGCTTGCATCTTTTACTGTTTCATTTTTGACGAATTGATTTTCAGGAACAGTTTGAACTGCTTCATTTAGAGATGCTCTCAACGCTGCGAGCCCAACTTCAAGTTGGGCATCGTCTGGTTCTTTTGTCGTGAACTTTTGAAGCCATAATCCAGGCTTTGCAAGCGCCCTGAAAAATATGTTGTCAAGATGTTTTGCCGTTACCCTTTGGAATTCGTAAGCAAGGCCTGCTACAACTGGTATCAAAACTATTCTTGATACGAATTTCCACCATATGTTCATCGTGGGATCGATACCTCCAAGGATGCTAAAAACAATTATGGCGGCTATCATGGTTATCATGAGAAAACTTGTTCCGCATCTTGGATGAAGGGCGCAAAAATTGATGTTATAAGGACTGGAAGTATAGAAAAAAGCCCTATTGCCATTCCAAACGCGACTAACAAAGCAAAAAATATGTCCTTTGTGGTTAGTTGAGAATTTTCGTCTCCAGATATGTTTGCAGAAAGATTCAATGCCTTTATACCACTCACCAAAGAATCGTAAAGGACAAAAGTGCCACGAATGAATGGCCATCCCTTCCACCCGCTTGGCCTAACCATTTGCCCGTAATCTGAAACGACTATTGTTCCATCTTTTTTTCTAACGGCCACGACAGTTTTGAGCCCTTTCATCATGACCCCTTCTATTACAGCCTGTCCTCCGACGCTAAGTTTGTTTTCGCTTTTCAACGCTTTAACCTCCCTTCATTTCCAATTCCAAAAAATGATGCGCCAAAGATTCTCACCTTCAGCGCACTTTGACGTTATCTGCTTTATATCTCCCTTACGATCATACGTTCGAACTTATAGCACCTGCAACTGAATTGGGATTTGACTTGGAACTAACCTTTAATGTTTCCACCTTCAACGCCTCCTTGTTCGCAAGAGATAAGCTTGCAAAAATAAGAATCTAAAAGCACATTTAATTCATCTTGATCGGTTATTTTCATCATTTCTTCTTTTAATTCATGAGAATCGGGAAGATTTTTCATGTACCTCACAAAAAACTTCCTGAATATCATTATACCACGAAAGTCATGTTCTGATATCTCCATTTCAAGATGCCGCTTTATTATATCTCTTTTCTCCTCAAGAGATGGGTATGAAAACTCTCCTTTCTCAAACAAATCTTTCGATTGTTTAAAAATCCATGGGTTTCCAATTGCGCCTCGAGCGATGAAGATGTAGTCGGCATCTGTTTCTTTGTAGGCGTTAACAACGTCATTCGGTGTAAAAATGTCGCCAGACACACCGACTTTTATTTTCAAATTCTCCTTCAAAATCTTTGCTGGCGCCCAATCTGCTTTCCCTGTGTACAATTGCTCAACTGTTCTTCCATGGATTGTGACTAAAAATGCCCCACCGTCTTCTGCTGCTCTGGCAACATCCAAAAAATTTCTTTGATCTTCCCATCCAATTCTGATCTTAACTGAGACCTTTACTCCCGTTGAGGCGATGGCTTTGACTATATCTTTTAAAAGTTCGGGATTTCTCATCAAAGACGACCCATATCCCCGCTTTGTAACCTTTTGAACAGGGCATGCGGCATTAACATCTATCCAAAGTGATTTGCCTTTGACAATCTCAGTTGCTTTGGCAAAAATTGCCGGTTCTTTGCCAAACAATTGAATCACAGTCCTGTCTTCTCCTTGTGGAAGCATAGAAATTGTTTTCCTGTTTTTTCTGATAAGTCCATTTACGCTTATCATCTCGGTAAAAGTCAAATCTGCCCCCATAGATGCACACAATTTTCTAAAACTTCTGTCTGTTACACCCGCCATTGGGGAAAGAGCCATTATCAAAAATATCACCTCTAATGTTATAATTTTAATATGAAAAACTTCTTATGTGATGATACCATAGGAAAGCTCATGAAAAAACTTCGCTTGCTTGGCTTTGATGCGAAATTATGGGAAGGAAAACCTGAGATCGGGCGAATTTTTCTTACAAGATCAAGAAAACGATGGGAAGATTATCCCGAAGAGTCTTTTCTCATATTTTCAAGTGACTGGAAAGCACAGATCAAAGAACTTGAGGCGAGATACTCGATTTCCAAAGAAATCAAACCATTCACAAGGTGCGTTGAGTGTAATTCCGTGCTTGTAGATGCAAATTCAGAGGAGGTCAGAGATGTTATTCCAGAAAGAGTTTTCCTCTCGATAGATCATTTCAAAAAATGCCCGAATTGCGGAAGAATTTACTGGATGGGAACTCATGTTGGAAGAATAATGGATGATTTCAAAGAGGTTTTCGATGTTGACGAACTTTGAAAAAATTATCGAGATTTTTAATCAGAACAATCTTGAAGATCGCTTAAAAATAATGTCAGATTTGATCCGAAGTATGTCTGGATCTCAATTTGTTTGTCTTTACGTTTATGAAGAAGAGCACAAACAATTGAGATTGATGTACTCTTCAGACACTCTTAAACCTGAAGAATACAAGATAAAAATTGATACTTTGAATTCAGATCTTTTGTCTCCTTTTGAATACAATGGCAAATCATTAATTCCCATAAGAGATAAAGATAAACTCATAGGCCTTATAGACCTTGATGCCGGCAAAAAAATTAATTCTCTTCAATGCCTTCAAATAGCAACTTTACTCAAGATACTGCTTGAAGACGAAAGCAACCGCGCTACCATGTCCAAACTTGTCGCAATGGAAAAACTCGACAACGAAATAGGAATGGTCAGTACTAATATCGATGAACTGTACAAAAAAGTACTTGATTTTGCCGTTGAAGTATCAAATGCAGAAAGAGGCACGATATGGCTTATAGGAGACAGAGAACTTATCCTTTCATACACCTCTGGAATGTCAGAGGAAGAAATTCTGAAAAGAAGAGTTGAAATAGGATATGGAATGGTAGGCTGGATAGCACAAAGCAAAGAGCCTTTGCTTTCAACGTCTTCAAAGGTAGATCCACGGGCAACTTTGGACATCTTTTCTTTTCAAGTTAAATCAACTATCGGTGTGCCGATAATCAGAGACAATCAACTCATAGGCGTGATGATGCTCATGAATCGCAAAAATACAGATTTTTATAGAACTTACAGGCACTTCGACGAATTCGATTTGTCATTACTCGTGTCCATTGCAAATCGCTTGAAAATGGCCATAACCCAGATCGAACTTTACACAAAACTCGAAAAAGAAAATAAAGATCTCAAAGAAATTCAAAAGCAAAGCGAAGACTACATAAAACACCAGAAAGAACAGGTAAGACTTCTCAACGCTCTTCAGAAGATTCTGCAGGCATTGCGACACACACAAGATATGAGAAACATCTACAAGATCGTCATGATTGGTTTAACATCCAATTCTGGCTTCAAATTCAACAGGGCACTTTTACTTGAAAAAGATGAAGAATTAAGGGTACTCGTGGCAAGAGAATGGCTTGGTCCCGTTTCTGAAAAAGAAGTTACATCTGCATGGGAAAGTGCAAAAGCAGACGAGGAAAAATATGCCGATTTTGCCCATTATCTGCAAGAAGAGGCGTTAAGAGTTGACCTTTCAAATGGATTAACATCTTATGCCAATGGAAAGGTATTTTCGTACACGGGAGATTACATCTTCGATCGGGTCATAAACAGATCAAGGATCGTGCATGTAACACCCATGCTAACCGCCCAAAGGGGAGAAGAATTTTCAGAGTTGCTTGAACTGCTTGGAGTTAAAGAATTCGTTTGTATTCCCCTTGTTGGAAGGCGAGATGTTTATGGCGCCATAATACTTGATAACAAATACACGAATGTGCCTATAACGGACGATATGATAGACATACTTGGAATTTTTTCTGAAAGTATCGGTTTGACGATAGAATCTTTGAAAAGTTACGCCGAACTCGTTGACAAAACCATAAATCTTGAAAAACAAAGGAGTTCTGCCGAATACTTCAAAGACTTTCTTCAGAACATACTTGAAAATTTAGATGTCGCCATAATGGTCGTCAACAGAGAAAACATCATACTCGAATGGAACAAAAAGAGTTCAGAACTCTTTGAATTTCAGAAATCAAAAATGATAAATTCAGATATAAACATCCTTGGACCTGAATTTAAAGACATTTTGACTGTGGCACAAAAAGTTTATAACGCCAAAGAAACGATAAGCCTTACAGATTACAATTTCAAATTTGGAGGGAAGGAATTTTTCCTGAACATGACCTTTTCTCCGCTTAAAGAACAAAATGTGGACGTCATAACTGGGTATATAGCGATGTTTGAAGATGTAACCCGTAGACATATGCTCGAAATTGAACTGAGAAACAGAGAAAGGCTTGCCGTATTGGGAGAGATGTCCGCAAAGATAGCCCATGAGATAAGAAATCCACTTTCCGCCATAGGCGGCTTTGCTCAAAGAACAAAGAAAATAACGAATGATGAGAAGATATCCAAATATACGGACATAATTTTAGACGAGGTTAAAAGGCTTGAAAAGATGGTAAATCAAACCCTCGAATTCAGTCGCAATGAAAAACATGGCAATTTCGTTTTGTCATGTTTAAATCAAATTGTTGGAGAGGTTGTTGATACGTACTTTGAAAAGTTTGAACTCCAGGGTGTTAAAATAGAGTTCGAAAAAGACGAAAAAGACCCATGTATAAAGATTGAACCGGATCATTTCAAAGAAGTCGTAATAAATATCGTGCAAAATGCTTTTGAGGCTATGACAGGCAGTGGCGTTATAAAGGTAAAAGTTTATTCAGATGATGATAATGTCTACGTCGATGTTTGGAACAACGGCATTCCCATTCCGCCAGATAAAATTGAAAGTATTTTTCAGCCGTTTTACACGACAAAGACGTATGGGACTGGTTTAGGACTTGCCATATGCCGAAAAATAATCGAAGACGAACATCACGGCAAAATAAGCGTCAAAAGTGATGCTAAAAATGGAACGACTTTCACGGTCATGGTCACGAAAAATGTTGATTTATACTGATTCAACTTTAAAAGTCGAATGTCCATTTAGATGGCACATAGCCTATGGCAAATACAGGGATTAGACATTAGAGATTAGGAATTAGAGATTAGTGAATGGTGGTAAAATCTCGGCGGAGGACATGTGATATCCCTGAGAAAGCCTTCGTAGTGTTTATTCGTTTCCCGTCATCCCACACTTGATGTGGGATCGCATTGAAGTTCTTAGATACATGTCGGAGCCAAGATTCGTAATTTAAAAAAGATTTGGTATAAAAGGAGGTCTAAAATGAACAAAGGTCAAAAAAGAATTCTTGTCGTCGAAGATGAAGAACCTGTAAGAATGCTTATCAAGGAAGAATTAGAAGACGAAGGTTACAAAGTTTTTACCGTTAAAAACGGCACAGAGGCTCTTGCATATCTTGCATCAAATGACGTTGATCTTGTAACCTTAGACATTGAAATGTCAGACATGAATGGACTTGACGTTGCTGGAAAGATAAGAGAAATGAAAAAACCGGTTAAAATCTTGATATTGACGGCCTATTCACATTACAGAAGCGATCTGTCCAGTTGGGCTGCCGACGAATACGTTGTGAAATCTTCAGACATGAGTGAAATGAAAAGAAAAGTTAAAGAACTTATGGAGGATTGAATGGATTATAAAAATACGCTGAATCTGCCCGTTGAAGTAATACCCATGAAGGCAAACCTTACAGAGAAAGAGCCAAAAATTCTCAAAGAGTGGGAATCGTATAAAATTTACGATAAGATAAGAAAAAATCGTGATGGCGCTCCAAGGTACGTTTTACATGATGGCCCTCCATACGCGAACGGTAGCATACACATAGGAACGGCTTTGAACAAAGTACTCAAGGATGTTGTCGTACGTTACAAGACGATGCGCGGGTACGATTCACCGTACATTCCGGGCTGGGACACGCATGGATTGCCAATAGAGCACAAAGTTGCGCTTGAACTCGGCGATAAGATAAAATCTATGCAGCGCATAGAAATAAGAAAAATGTGTGCAGACTATGCCATGAAGTACATTGACGTACAAAGAGAGCAATTCAAACGCCTTGGTATTTTTGGAGAATGGGACAAACCTTATCTTACAATGAACAAAGATTATGAAAAGGCCATCTACGAGATCTTTGCCGATGTCGTTGAAAAAGGCATGGTTTACAGAGAAAACAAACCTGTCATGTGGTGCACAACCGACCATACGGCCCTTGCAGAAGCAGAAGTTGAATACAAGGATGAAACGTCTAAATCCATTTACGTCAAATTCAGATTCAAAGATGATCCAAAAAAATTCGTCATAATATGGACAACGACTCCATGGACATTGCCTGCCAACAGGGCCGTAGCGTTAAATCCGGATGTTGATTATGCATGGATAAAAGTCGATCACGATGTGTGGTTAATGGCAAAAGCACTTGTCGAATCTGTGATGAAAAAATCGGGGATCAAAAATTACGAAATAACTGATATGGCAAATGGGAGTACTTTTGAACTTCAAAAACTGCTTGATCCCATATATGGAAATGAAATTCCAATTGTCATGGCCGATTACGTTGAAACTGAAACGGGCACTGGAGCAGTTCACACGGCTCCTGGACATGGTGAAGAGGATTACATGACGGGTAAAAGATATGGCCTTGAAATTTTTTCGCCCGTTGATGATTATGGAAATTACATT
>JABEBX010020592.1_pt1 | contig 13614 bp, 14 predicted proteins | sample 7245971 | NCBI WGS metagenome assembly JABEBX01 (sample SAMN14506365, study PRJNA622280) | hot springs metagenome | biome: hot spring [ENVO:00000051]|acidic hot spring [ENVO:00002120]; feature: spring [ENVO:00000027]|sediment [ENVO:00002007]; material: sediment environment [ENVO:01001048]... | reverse complement strand
GCCGAACAGAAATCCGACTACGGCATGGTAAACGAGCGCGTGCGCGTCGACCTCAAGCGCCTGATTCAGAAGTCCACAGGCCGCCGGCCGATGATTATGTCGGTGATTCTGGAGATATAAAGGGCGGTGCGAAATTCACCGTACAGCGGATAAAGTTCCGCGCGCGGCACACGCCGTCTCCACATTTCGGTGACTTTTCCGGCGCGATTGCCAGAGTTGCCGTGTGCATCTCTCTTTCGCTTCCCTTGTCAGCAGACAGCGTGCGCAACGGCAGCAGCCGGTAGGCGTTTCCGCCAGTATGCTGCATGACCAGCGGAACAGGCATGCGGCATGACCGCCCGTCAAAAAACATCGATTCCAGCCAGCAGCAGAGCCGCTGGTCGCGAATCTCCGGCCGGCCATGCCGGAACTCCGGCGGCAGTTCGCAGCAGATTTGGAGATGGCCGATCCGCAATTCAATGCAACTGGTGAGCCGGGAAAAATTCCGTCTTGCGTTGCGCGGTCCAACGTACAGTCCGGCCACTCGCCGCCCATCCGAGAGCGTTCGCACCAGCATGGCTCACCCCGCGTTGCGCAGAAGCCTCCCAGGCGCTCCTCCAGAGTAAGACTAGAAGGCCGCATCGGTACAGGTTCCTGCGCGGGAACTCCTGTTGTGGCCCAACGTTTGGGATGCGCGGATACGGTGAAAGGGTGGCTCGGAATCCGTCAGGAATCGTGCGCGCACATCCTCCCTGCGCCGCGGGAGCGGGCATCCGGACGGGTTGCTCCGTTCTACGCGCGCCTACGCGCGCCGCTCAGGCGGCGCGTTCATCTGATGAATCGTTATGCAGCGAGCGCTTGCCGATGAAGACTTCACCCATGTTCAGGCGCGCGTTGCCTTCCAGGTCGAGGAATCCTGCGTGGTTCTCCTTGCACAACGCCTGCGCCTCCGGCGAGAGATACGGCGCGATCAGCACCGGAGTTGTCTGGCCCGCCTGGTGCGCGGCCAGCTCCTGCAATCTCCCGAGCGAAGCGCGGATCTTGCCGGGGCTCGCGTCTGCGTGGACCGCGCAGGCCAGCGTATGTTTGTGACCGTAGACATCAAGGCTTGCCATGATCTCCACGCAGTCTCCATGTGCGCGCGGCGCGCTCTTCAACTCATGGATATTCACCGCGGAGATCTGTCCCAGCAGCGCCTTCAAGGCAACGGCAGCCCGCTGTTCAAGTTCGGTGGCCTTCCGATCGGTTCTCATCGGCGCCTCCTTCTTCAGTGCGTCTGTTCCTGAACGTTCTCGTGATTGGCAGGATCCAGGATGAACGAATTTTCACCCGATGGAATCAGCGCCATCGGAACCGGATCGTGCCATCCCTGGTATCTGTGCTCCTTTGATTCCAGCCACAGGCTGAGGCGCGGGTCTGAGATGACTGGATTGCCATTCCAGAACTCCGGTCCCAGTCCGCACTCGATACGCAGGTGATCGAGTTGGAGCTCAATTTCGGTGATGTTGCGGGGAAAGTAGCGCCGCGCGTTACTTTCCCCGATCAGGATTCCTGTCACTTTATGACCGCAGCATTGAGATGTGACGACCATAAGTTCCCTCCATTCAACCGGCGCTCAATTGAGGGGCTCGCTCTGGCGGCAAACTTGCTTCTGCCTCTTGGACTCGACCAGGCCGCAAAGCGTCAACCGGCGGCACTGCGGGAGTGATGACAGAAGCGCGCCGTCCTCGCACTCAGCTAATCGTGTATCGCGCGGAGTCGCCTGAGGAGTACCGGTGGAGCGTGTCCGGGCTTCACGAGACGATGCCGCGAAATTGAAGACACAACCAGAAACATCAGTCAGCGTTCAAGTCGATCTTCCAAAGCTGGGGAAACAGGTGACCAGATTGAATTTCTTCGCGCCAAGCGGACGATCTGACCGCCTGCGTTCATTCCCTGCTGTTCTGTGCAAATCATGCTCCTAATGATTTCCCGTGTCAACTCCGATTTAAATGAATCTTCGTTGAAAATCGGCTGGCTCATCGCAAAGAATCGCCGCGCTCCAGAGGAGTTGCAGGGAAGTCCCGCTGTTGGTGTTCAGCGTCGCCGTGATGACGGTTGGTCAGAGAAGATCTGCCCGTCGCGGATGTGCACCACACGGTGTGCAAACTCCGCAATATCGGCTTCGTGTGTGACCAGGACAATCGTATTGCCGCTGGCGTGAAGATGATCGAAGAGGGCCATAATCTCCGAGCCGGTTTTGGAGTCGAGATTGCCCGTAGGCTCGTCGGCCAGAATGATGGAAGGGTTGTTGATCAGGGCGCGGGCAATGGCCACGCGCTGCCTCTGTCCGCCGGAGAGTTCGTTGGGCTTGTGCATCATGCGCGCTTCCAGGCCCACATCGGCCAGTGCCTGCCGCGCACGTTCCAGCCGCTCCGCCGCGGGCGTGCCGTTGTAGATCAAGGGCAGCTCCACGTTATGCAGCGCGGTGGCCCTGGCCAGCAGATTGAAGGTCTGAAAGACGAATCCGATCTCCTTGTTGCGAATGCGCGCCAGTTGATCGTCGTCCAGGTCGCTTACCAGTTGCCCGTTCAGCCAGTAGCGCCCCTTCGAAGGCGTGTCGAGGCACCCGATCAGGTTCATCAGTGTGGATTTGCCTGAGCCCGAAGGCCCCATGATGGCGACGTACTCGTTGTGGCGGATCTTGAGTGATATGCCGCGCAGGGCATGCACCTGCTGCTCCGAGCCCATGTCGTAGGTCCGCCACAGATCCTCGACGACAATCACGTCGTTTGCGTCCACAACCGTGGCGTGCGGTAACTCCTCGACGCCAATGCCGTTGAATGCCATGATTCCCTCAGTGGTCAGTAGTCCGTGAAGAGCAGACAGCCTTTTTAGTCAGACAGGTTTCTTCGGCCCTAATTCCTAATTTCGCTTTCCTCAACTGCCGTCGCCCGTCAGCGTTACGGACCCTGCACAGGGTTCGATTTTGCTCCGGCCGCCGTCGGTCCCGAGGCCGCTTGCACGGCGCCGTCTGATTTCGTAGCATCCGCCGCCGGATCGTGCATGGTCAGCGCCTGGATGGGTAGTGCAAGCACGTTGGTTTTGCGCGCGGTGATGATCTTGGCCGTGCAGGAGAGGCCAGGCCGCAATTGTTTCAAGTCGTCCTGATTGCCGCTGAGCGTCACCACCACCTTGAAGTCCTTGGCCTCCTCGGCGCCGGTCGTCGATTGCGATGTGGCCACGCCCGTGGATCGCAGGAGCGCCTGGTCTCCGACCAGCGTGACACGCCCCTTGAAGACCTTGTTGGGCAGCGCGTCCACGGTCACGTCGGCCTCCTGACCCGTTTGCACGCTCACAATGTCGGTCTCATCCACCTTGACTTCGGCGGTGATGACGCTCATGTCGGCCAGTGTCATCAGCGTCGAGCCTTCGGAGTTCTGAATGCCGGTGACGACGGTCTCGCCCTCGCGCAAGGGCATGTTGGTTACGATGCCGTCAAAGGGCGCTGTCGCCACGGTCTTGTCCAACTGGTCCTGATCGGCGAGGAGGGTCGCAACGTCACTTTGCAGATGGCCTCGCGAGGAGGCAGTCTGCGCTCTGGCCTGGTTGAGTCCTGCCACCGCCTGCGCCAGCGTCGCCACATCCAGATCGTAGGCGGCCTTCTTGGCGTCGTAGTCCTGCTTGGCCATGATGCCGTCTTTGTAGAGCGCCTGCGCTCGTTCCCAGTCGAGCTTCTTCTGCTCCAGGTCGGCTTGCGCGTGCTCGACGTTGGCCTGCTGGGTCTTCTCGTTGGCAATCGCGGAGGCAATGTCGGTTTTGGCGGCGGCAATGGTGGCCTGCTGGGCGTTCACCGCCGACTTCTGCTGTACGTCCTCAATTGTGGCCAGAGTCTCGCCCGTCTTTACATGGTCGCCTTCCTTTACATAGAAGTGCGTAATGCGACCAAAGGACGTGGCGCCCACATTCATATAAGTCTTGGGCTTGATCTGGCCTGTGCCGCTCACCACTGAAGTCAAATCCTGACGCGTCAGGGTTGCGGTGTACACCTTCGTATAGCCCGATCGCTGCTTAATGACCATGAAGGTCACGAGTCCGGCGGACACAAGCACAGCAAATACAATGAGGAGGATCTTCTTCATGGGATGTAACTTCTCTGTTTTTTACTTCCATTCAGTGTACGCGACCCGGAGGCGATTGGTTCCGACAAATTTTGCCCCGTTCTGCAGCAGTTCCGCCCCGCGCCTGTCGAAGGATTCCGCAAGACGGGTATCGCCGTCTTCCGCGCCAAACAACCCGCCGAAGGAAGCCTTCGCGGTGTTTTTGTCTCGCAATCAAGTTGTAAAACCGGGGCCCGGCAGACCAGCGGAAGAAGTCTCACTATTATGACGTAAACCGGCTCGTCGGCGCGCACAAAATCAGGAAAAACAGCACTTTTGTTCCTGCAAAGTTAACGCGCGGGTGACCTTTTACACGCTTGATGCGTCACACCAGCGCAGCCAACTGCCTACGGAACCTTGCCCGGCGCTGCCGGGAGCCGTAAAATAAGGCATCGCAGGAGTATCCAAGGCAATGATGTTCAAAAGCCGCCTATTCATCGCAACACTCGGACTTGGCTTCATTTTGTTCCCCTTAAGCGGTTTTTGCGCCCGTCATCAGCAGTCAGATGCTGCTACGCCGCAGCAGACGGACCCCGCCTCAGCTCAGGACCAGAACCAGAATCCTCTCCATCGCCAGCTCTCCGATAAAGAGCGGTACAAGGCGCAGAAGGCCCTGCGGCAGGAGTTGAAGGGGCCCTATAAAAAATGGCTCAACGAGGATGTGGCCTACATCATCACCGACGACGAGCGCAAAGCCTTTCTGAGCCTGAGCAACGACGAGGAGCGTGAGGCCTTCATCGAAAACTTCTGGCGCCGTCGTAATCCCAACCCGGACTCCCCTGACAACGAGTTTCGCGACGAGTATTACCGGCGCATTCAATATGCGAATGACCACTTTGCCGCAGGCAAGCCCGGCTGGAAGACCGATCGCGGACACATTTATATCACCTGGGGACCGCCGGACAGCATCGATTCCCACCCTTCAGGTGGTCTCTATGAGCGGCCGATGGATGAGGGCGGTGGCGAAACCTCCACTTTCCCGTTCGAGGTGTGGCACTACCGTTATATCCCTGACCTTGGCGAGAACATCGACATTGAGTTTGTCGATACCTGCCAGTGCGGCGACTACCACTTCACCATCGACCGCAGCGAGAAGGACGCCCTTAAAAATGTTCCCGGCGCCGGCCTCACGGAGTGGGAGACGATGAACCACCAGGACAAGACAGACCGCTTCAAGGGCGGTGGTCTTGAACAGCTCGGCACCGGCCCCATGGGCGATGCCAACCAGGGCAAGGAGTTTGATCGCATTGAGATGGCAGCCAAGCTCTTCGCACCTCCGACGGTGAAGTTCAAGGATCTGCAGGCAGACCTCGACGAATTCAACACTTCGCACAAACTGTTGCAGGGGCCGGTACTGCCCTTCGATGTGCGCACAGACTACGTCAAGGTCACTGACAACATGGACATGATCCCCATCACGATCCAGATTCACAATCGTGATCTCACCTTCGTGACGAAGGATGGCGTTTCAAGGGCTGTGGTCAATATCGAGGGCCGCGTGAGCACCATCATGCACAAAACTGTGCAGACCTTCGAGGATACGGTCGAAGTGAACGAGCCTTCCGAGCTTCTGCAAAAGGCGCTGGATCGCGAGTCGCTTTATTGGAAGGCGCTGCCGGTCCCGCCCGGTCTTTACCGTCTCGATGTTGCCATCAAGGATGTGAACAACCCGGACCACATCGGGATTTACGGACGCAGCCTGAACGCTCCAATTTATGAGGATGAGAAGCTTGGAACCTCGTCTCTGATCCTGGCCGACCAGATGCGGACGGTCTCTTCCCAGCAGATTGGCAGCGGCAACTTCATCATCAGCAATATGTTTGTTCGGCCGCGTGTTGCCAGCAGCCCTGCGGCTCCGGTCACCTTCAAGCGCAGCCAGGATCTGAACTTCTGGATGCAGTTTTATAACCTCGGCATCGATGAAGCAACCAAGAGTAATTCAGCAACGGTTACTTATCAGATCGCCGATGCGTCGGGCAATGTTATCCTTCAGAAGCAACTGACATCAAAGGATTTAGGTCCACATAGCGACCAACTTACCGTGGACAGGACTCTGCCCATTGCTGGTCTCAGCCCGGGCAAGTACAAGGTGACGATCACGGTGAATGACGCAATCACGAAACAAGAGGTTGCGCAATCGGCGCCTTTTATCGTCGAATAGGAAGTACTCCGTGCAACCCTGAACCGGACCAGAGAATCCGGACAGGCGTGCGGTACCGTTTCGGAGAGAATTGCCAGGGACGCGGCGGAGTGACTCCGATCTGCGGATGAAGTGCAGGATCTATCTCGCCGGTTTCGCCGTGCTAGCGGCACTGGGCGCATTTCCAGGCTTTGGAGCGTCGGTACCCTCTGTGTCCGGAGTGGTGCGTGACTCCTCGGGTGTCCCGCAGATTGGCGCTGAAGTCCAGCTGCTCGGTCCCAACCTTACCGTTGTCGCCAGCGTTTACACCAACGATCAAGGCCGCTTTCTCCTCTCTGCGTTGAAACCCGGCCATTATGCGCTGAAGGCTACAGGGCCTTCGTTCCTGCCCTCGCAGCGCGAGAACGTTCGCGTACACGGCAGCACCGTGGTCAACCTTACGCTCTACACCCTCTACGAGGTCATTCAATGGCTGCCGGCACAGCCACGTTCCGGTAAAGCCCCCAAAGACGATTGGGCCTGGACTCTCCGCTCGGCTGCCAATCGTCCGCTGTTGCGTTGGCTTGAAGATGGTCCCCTTATCGTCGATTTGGATGGCGCCGGCGCCAAACCGAAACTCAAGGCGCGCATCCTGGCCACCGGACAGGCCGGTACCTTTGGCGAAAACGGCGAACGTTTCTCCGCGGCTGTCGAAAACACTCCTTCTACCAGCCGCGAGCTCCTGGCCCGTGTGGACTTTGCTCCCAGCACCAACGCCGGCATGGAGTCGATGCTGGGTTTTCGTCAGGATTTGGGAATGGCTGGTTCCGTCGAGTCGGTAGCCGCCGTCTCCATCGCTCCGCAAGTGGTGAGCGGTGCCGGCGCAGGCCTAGGTGAGGCTTCGATCCGCAGCTCCGAGACCATGTACTTTGGCGATTCGCTCGAAGCCGACGTGGGGTCTGATACTGTCGCTGGCCGCCTTGCGGGATCCTCGCTCCGCACGGTGTCTGCCATGCTGCCCTTTGCAACCGTCGCATGGCGCAATGGCGCTTCGACGATTCAGTACCGGCTGGCTACCATGGTCCCCGATCCGGACGGCTCCATCAACGAAGCTACCGCCTGGATGCCTGCGGTTGCAGAGCGCGATGGCGCTCTCACGATCGCACACGGCTTCCATCAGGAGATTTCCTGGGCGCGCGAAACTGGAGCTTCCGGCATGTCGCTGGTCGTCTTCTCTGATCGCGTCGACAATCCGGTTCTTGAGGCGCAGGGACAGTTTGCTTCCGGCAATGCTCCCACCGCTGTTCTCTTCGACCAGGCCAGCAGCCTGATGCGCGCCGCTGGTCCCTCTTATGGTTCCACGGGCATCGAAGCCAGTTTTGAGCACAGTCTGCCCGGCAATCACAGCGTGCGCCTCAGCTACGCGAGCGGAAACGCCCTGGTAATGCCGGCCCTGCCGCAAGCCTCCGCGCTGGCCGATGTGCTCGCGTCCCCGCGTTCCCGCCGTGCCCAGACCTATGCCATCTCGCTCTCCGGCACCCTTGACGGAACCAGAACCCGCTGGCGCGCCAGCTACAGTTGGCAGCCAGACAATTCCGTCACCCCCGTCACGCCTTTCGCGCAGGATGCCGTCGATCCGTACCTCAACCTTTATTTCCGCCAGCCCATCCGCATCGCCCACGACAATTCGGTTGGCCTTGATGCCTTGGTCGACATGAGAAACCTCCTTGCCGAAGGCTACCGCCCCTTCATCCTCAGCGACGGCTCGCTGCTCTTCTTCGCGCAGAGCCAGCGCGCTCTCTGCGCCGGCTTGGCCTTCACGTTCTGATCTTCAATCTCTGAGGGCCCCATTCTCGTACAATTCCTTTTGAGAATGGAGTTACTGCAATGCCGCGCAGAAGTCTTACCCGCCGTGACGCCCTCAAATCCAGTTTTGCCGCTACAGCCCCGGCGTCGCTACCAGCGCCGATCCACGGCGAATCCGTGCAGCCCGTGCGCAAAAACCGAATTCATCAATCGGCTTGCCGCTGGTGCTACAAAGAGATTTCCCTCGACCGGCTTTGCGCCTTCGCGGCCTCGATCGGCATGCAGGGCATTGACCTTTTGGAGCCTGGCGAGTGGGAGGTTCCTCGGCGCTATGGTCTTATCTGCACGATGGGCAGCGCAGATGGTGGCACCATTGCCGATGCTCTCAACCGCCCCGAAAATCACGCCGCGATCGATGCCGCCTTCCGCGTCAACATTCCCCTTGCGGCCAAAGCCGGCGTGCCAAATGTGATCACCTTCTCGGGGAATCGCCGCGGCATGAGCGATGACGAAGGTGCACGCAACACCATAGCCGGTCTGAATCGCGTCAAGAAGATCGCCGAAGATAACGGCGTCACGATCTGCATGGAACTGCTCAACAGCAGGGTCAACCATCCTGACTACATGTGCGACCACACCGCCTGGGGTGTGCGCGTCGTCGAAGAAGTTAACTCACCCAACGTGAAGTTGCTCTATGACATCTACCACATGCAGATTATGGAGGGCGATCTTATCTCGACCATTCGCGCCAACCTCCAGTGGATCGGCCACTTCCATACCGGCGGCGTCCCGGGCCGTCACGAGCTCGACGATACACAGGAAGTACAATGGGATGGAGTCATGAGGGCCATCGCCGATGCCGGATTCAAGGGCTACGTGGCGCACGAGTTTATTCCCGCGCGCGACCCGTTCGCCAGCCTCCGCGCCGCCTTGGATCTCTGCGACGTGTAACTACGCTGACTCGCTAAAGCGTCCACTTGCTGACTTGCGATGAAATCTCTTCTCCTCTCCGCCTATAACCACCTCGAAATCGTCGATCTTCCCGTGCCCGAACCGGGTTCCGGCGAAGTGTTGATCCGCGTCGCGGCCTGCGGCGTTTGCGGCAGCGATGTGCACGGCTACGACGGCTCCTCGGGCCGCCGCATTCCTCCCATCGTGATGGGTCACGAAGCCGCGGGAACCGTGGCAGCTTTGGGCACCGGCGCCGAAGGCTACTCCGTAGGCGATCGCGTCACCTTCGACTCCACGGTTTACTGCGGCCAATGCGTCTACTGCAGGCGTGGCGACATCAATCTCTGCGACAACCGTCAGGTCATCGGCGTCTCCTGCGGCGACTACCGCCGCTACGGCGCCTTTGCTGAATACGTCGTTGTGCCGCAGCGCATCCTTTACCATCTGCCCGACAATCTCTCTTTTGCCGAAGCCGCCATGCTTGAAGCAGCCTCCGTTGCACTTCACGCCGTGCGCGTCTCACAGCTGAAGGGCGGCGAAACCGCGCTCGTCATCGGCGCCGGAATGATCGGTTTGCTGACGATGCAGGCCGCCAAGGCGCTCGGATGCGCGTGTGTGATGGTCTCGGACGTGGATGCCTCGCGCCTCAGTCTTGCCAAAAGCATCGGCGCTGACGAAGTCCTGTACGCGTCTGGAGCGGATCTCGCCGCTCAGGTCCTCAGGCTCACTCAAGGACGCGGTGTGGATTTCGCCTATGAGGCCGTAGGTCGTAGCGAAACCGTCAACGTCGCCATAGACTGCACGCAAAAGGGCGGCACGGTGACGCTCATCGGCAACATTCAGCCTGAGGTTTCGCTGCCCCTGCAAAAAGTCGTCACGCGGCAGTTGCGGTTGCAAGGCTCCTGCGCCTCGGCCGGCGAATACCCGCAGGCCATAGATCTTATTGCGGGCGGTAAAATCGAAGTCGGTCCACTCATCACCGCCATCGCTCCAATCGAAGAAGGCCCGCGCTGGTTTGAGCGGCTCTACGCGCGCGAGCCCAACCTGATGAAAGTGATTCTTAAGCCATGAACCCAACCAGCGACAAGCTCTTCGATCTCACCGGCCAGGTAGCCATCGTCACCGGCACGAGCCGCGGCCTCGGTCAATACTTCGCCCGCGCCTTGGCAAAGGCCGGCGCCGATCTGGTGCTCACCAGCCGCAAACGCGAAACTCTCGCCGACTTCGCCGCGGAAATCGAAGCCATGGGCCGCAAAAGCCTCTCGCTCGAACTCGACGTGCGCGACCAGTCGAGCATTGAGCGCATGGCTACCGAGGCCCAGGCCGCCTTCGGACAGATTCACATTCTCGTCAATAACGCCGGTTGCAACATTCGCAAGCCCGCGCTCCAAGTTACCTGGGACGACTGGAATCAGATTCTCGACACCAATCTACGCGGCATGTTTTTTGTCTCCCAGGCTGTGGCGCGCGGCATGATCGCGCACAGCTACGGCCGCATCGTTAACGTTGGTTCCGTCACCAGCGTCTTTGGCTTCGCCGGCCTTGCCCCCTACGGCGCCAGCCGCGGCGGAGTGCGTCAGTTGACGATGAGCCTCGCCGACGACTGGGGAAAGTTCGGCGTCACCGTCAACTGCCTCGCGCCTGGATGGTTTCGTACCGAGCAGAACAAGATTCTTTACGAAAACAAGGAATGGGTCGACTACATCAGCGACCGCATTCCCGTGAAACGCCCGGGGCAGCCCCACGATCTCGATGGCGCCGTTGTCTTTCTCGCTGCGGAGGCAAGCCGCTACATTACAGGCCAGACGCTTCTGGTCGATGGCGGCATGACCACCGGCTCCACGCGCGCCACCGTGGCGCCAAAGCCGTTGATGCAGTCCCTTCATGCCGAGCAGGCGGTTTGATGAGCCTCCTGTCTGCTGAAGCAGGCTATGCCATTCTGAGCGAAGTCCACCGCGGCGGAACGCCTCAAAGAATTCGCGGTTATCTCCCAGCAAACCACATTCTCCGTAAACGATGGATGGGTTTCATGAAGCTTGACCGCACGCCTCTGCCGAGTAGAGGAGACTGCTCTACGTTGCCGCAGCGCGTTCTCTCCCTCACAGATCTCACCGTGCGGATTTCCCGCAGCGAGTTCCTCAAGCCACGCTTCGTCTCATTTGCCTAGGCGTGCATGATCCTTGGCTTCAGCAGCGGGTTTTCACGCAGAATATCGCGGAATTTTTTCCACGTCATCGCGTTCCCGCGTGTACGGCGGTTCAGCCACTTCTTCCAGATTCCGCAGACTTCCAGATAGAACCGATACACACTCGCATAGTTCGTTCGGCGACCGTAGTATTGGTAGTGGCTACGGAGTTTCGCGTTCAGGGCTTGTTGCTGCTTGTCCACTGGGTCATGTCGGTGCTCTTTGCACCAATCGGCGATCGCCTTCAGCCCTCTGTGGAGCCGCTTGTCAATCGTTTTGACATGCACAGTGAACTTTCCCTGCCTGCTGCGTGCGCATATGAACAGAAGAGTAGCCCCGGGGATTTGCACCCCGAGGCTCTCGCAGGTAGGGTCGAGAGCAGGCGCGCGCACGGTAGGCGTCGGTGGTAATTCCATCGCTTTCGCTATGGACCGCATTCCGACAACCATGGCCACGTTTCCAGCTCCCGCCACGTCAAACGCAGCATGCGGTTTTCCCGCACTGCGCTTTCCTGTTTGCTTCATGTCAAGGCTTATGGGACCTATCGCACCGGAAGTGCTTTCGGCGCAGAGAGACGACGAACGTGATAACCATTGAACAGCCTCAGTTCCTCGTACAGCCAGCGCCTACTCCACCTTTTCCAGCCAAAGCCCTGCCGATTTCTGGATCGCCCCATGTGACGCCGGATCTTCTTTTCTACCCAGTCCTTCATGAAGCTGAAGCACTCGCTGGAGTGTCCGATGGCGAAGTAGTTCACCCAGCCGCGCAGCACCGGATTGATCAATTGGATCACCCGGTTCACCGGCTGCGACTGGAATCGCCGAAACACATCCTTGAGCTTACGCAATAGCGCCGTGCGCTTCTTCATCTTCGGCGTATAGTGCGCTCGCCACACCTGCTTTCGATACTGCGCAGGCGGCGGAAGTCGAACCCCAGAAAGCCGAAACTTTCTCCACGTTCCAGGTCCACCATGCGGCTCTTCTCTTCATTGATCTCGACTTGTAGTTTGGCAAACTCTTCCCGAAGTCGCTTGTTCACCGCCCCCAGCAACCACGCATTGCGCGGATGAGCATCGATCAGCACGACAAGATCATCAGCGAAACGAGCATATTCGACGTAGGTGTACTTCCCGTTGCGCGTGGTCTCTTTCGCTCGCTCCAGCATTCGATCCACCTCGGTGAGATAGATGTTACTGAGTAACGGCGAAATTACCCCGCCTTGCGGAACGCCTTGTTTGCCCGATGCCGTCAGCATCAGTTTCAGCAGACGCATCACCTCGTCATCATTGATCCGGCGTGCAACTTTCTCAAGCAGTAAATGGTGTCTAACTGTATCGAAAAATGCGCGCAAGTCCAAATCGATGATTTTGGTCTTGCACTGAACAATTGCCGTTGCCACGCGATGCACCGCTTCATGCGCTGTACGCTTGGCCGGTAGCCATACGACCCCGATTGGAAGTCCGCCTCAAAGACTGGCTCCAATATGAGCTTGAGCGCCCCTTGCACCACTCGGTCACGGATAGCGGGGACGGTGGTTTCATAAAATTCTGGGGAAAGTCCCGTTACGCCGCCCTTGACATGAGGGGTTGGTCTGGTCCAACCGCGACACGCGCACCCTGCTCGATAAGTTGGCCCTGCTGCTGTTTTCCCTGGCCGGCATCATCGATCGCAAACTGCTTCTGGTTGCCGATGCCTACTACGCCTCGGGCAAGATGATCACGTAGTTACTCGGCCAGGGACACCACTTAGTAACTCGCTCTAAGTCGAACGCCGTGGCCTACCGACCAGCGCCCCCGCCTGCTCGCCGCCGCCGCGGACGGCTACGGCTCTACGGCGAAAAGGTGCGGCTCAAGGATTTGGTCTGCGACGAGGGCGAGTTTCTCTCTGCGCCCAGCCCCGTCTACGGTTGTTTCCGCAGCCTCGCGTTACCCACAAATAGTGCTATAGAGCCAAGAATCGAAGCCACGGCTGGTCGGCAAATACTGAGGCAAACTACCAAAGTGCCATTTTCCGACGCACATAGACCGGTAATGCTGTTCATGCAGCACATTGGCGATGGTAACTTCATCCAGATTCATGCCGTCAGTGCTGTATGGAAAGTAGACTGGCTTGGTTCCAGTGCGCGTTGCATATCTACCAGTCAGCAATGCAGATCGGGATGCGGAGCAAATCGGGTGCGCGGTGTTGAATCGAGTAAAGCGGATGCCCTCACTCGCCATGAGGTCCAGGTTGGGAGTATTTAGCGCGGATCCATAGCAGCCGAGATCGGCATAACCAAGATCATCGCAGATCATAAGGATGACATTGGGGTGTCGGCCCGCGATGTCGCCCGCACTGAACTGCGTTTCCTTTTTTCTGCCTTGCTCGTGCAGCGAAGCTAGTGGTTGATCTAGCTGGTGAAAGTCCAGCCGGTGGAACTTGCCCAGTTGCCATCGT
>JABEBX010020216.1_pt1 | contig 13614 bp, 11 predicted proteins | sample 7245971 | NCBI WGS metagenome assembly JABEBX01 (sample SAMN14506365, study PRJNA622280) | hot springs metagenome | biome: hot spring [ENVO:00000051]|acidic hot spring [ENVO:00002120]; feature: spring [ENVO:00000027]|sediment [ENVO:00002007]; material: sediment environment [ENVO:01001048]... | reverse complement strand
CCCATTGGGTGAGGGAAAATCGTCCCCAGTACCTGCCTCTCCGCCTCGCTTCGCCGCTCTGCATGCAGCTTCCGCGCACCAGCCCTGAAATCACCCCCGAAATTACCTGCGGATCATGGGATGGTCTTGACGCTTGACAACCATGCGAGCAAACCAATTTATTTAAGGATGGCTCTCCAATTGATCCAGGGCCGCACACTCGCCTTTTCAGAGGAAGCCCATGTTTGGTTCGCTCCCGGCCCTCATCGCCGCCGTCTCGCCAGCCGCCCTGGAGGCTCTCCCTGCTTTCGGCGCGGCGCCTCTGGTGCGTCTGCGCCCCCTCGACATCGCCGTCATCGCCATCTGCTTCGGAATGGCGATCTGGATCGGCTTTTACCTCAAAGGCCAGTCCAACACCGGCGAAGATTTCTTCATGGCCGGCGGGGAGATAACCGCGTGGATTGCCGGTTTGAGCTTCGTCTCCGCAGCCCTTTCGCCCGCCGCAGCGCGGGCAGCAAAACCCATCTGGCCAGCGCAGTGGACACAGGTGCTCCCGGCAAGCGGCCTCCGTCGGAAAACCGCTCTCCATCTCCGGCAGATTGCGCGGATCATCTTTTACAGCCGAAAAAACTACAGGTTGCGGCTAGCGGAGTCAAGTAAATACCATCTCCGTACTTTTTTGAGCAGGCGACAGGAGAATGTTTCTAATTCTGGCAAGCACGGCGTAAAGGCCATGTACAGACAAGAAAAACGAATCCCGCCGGTCTTGGCGCGTTTCGATTTCGATTCAATGTGAGGATTCCGGACGGATGCACTTCTTAACGAATATGTCAACAAGCGATCCAGTCATCGGCGAAAAAAGAAGACGAAGCCTGACCTTCGTCTACTTTTTTGGCGCCTTTGGAGGCATTTTGTTCGGGTACGACATCGGCGTGATGACGGGCGCCCTGCCGATCCTCCAGCAGCGATGGAATTTGCAGCACAGCCCAGTGGATCTTGGCTTGATCACTTCGGCGGTGATGCTAGGCGCCATTCTTGGCGGCGCTACGGCGGGGCGGCTGGCAGACCGATATGGCCGGCGCCGGCTGATTCTGATCGCTTCGCTGATTTTCATAGCAGGAGCAGCGCTTTCGGCGATAGCACCGGATGACGGCGTGGCTTTCCTCGTAGCTGCGCGCATCATCCTGGGCTGGGCAGTCGGCGCTGCCTCTGCGCTGGTGCCTGCCTACCTGTCAGAGATGGCCCCGGCCGAGGTCCGCGGCCGTTTGTCAGGCCTCAATCAGGTGATGATCGTCTCTGGGATGCTTCTCTCCTATGTCGCGGACTTTCTCCTGGATAGCTTGTCCAGGACCTGGAGCTGGCGCGTCATGCTCGGCGCCGCGATCGTTCCCGCAATCATTCTTTTCCTGGGCGCGCTTCGCTTACCCGAGTCCCCCCGCTTCTTGGTCAGCCACGGTCTTATCGACGCGGCCAGACAGGTTCTCACGACGGTCCGGCCGGAACGAAGGCGCATCGAGGACGAGTTGCAGGAAATTCTACGAACCGTACACAACGAACAAGTCCAAACAAAAGGACATTACAAAGCGTTTTTGCAAACACACTATCGACCCCTGGTGGTAGCCGGTCTGGGCGTTGCTGCATTGCAGCAGTTTCAGGGCGCCAACGCCATCTTCTATTACTTGCCGCTCATCGTGCAGCGGCTGAGCGGCGCGTCGACGCACTCAGCATTGATGTGGCCCATGCTGGAAGGCGCTATCCTGGTATTAGGATCTTTGTTCTTTCTTCTGTTGGCTGACCATATCGATCGGCGCACCTTGCTGACTGTCGGCGGCATCATCATGGCGATTTCCTTCATCGCGCCCGCGCTGCTTCACATGCTGAAGCCGTCGTTGGGCGGCAACACGGTCGTAGTGTTTCTGAGCATCTATGTGGCGCTGTACTCGTTCACATGGGCGCCTTTGACGTGGGTGATCGTCGGCGAAATATTTCCATTGGCGATCCGCGGCTCAGGCACAGGACTGGCATCCTCGTTCAACTGGATTGGGTCGTTCCTGGTGGGGCTCTTGTTCCCGGTCATGGCTTCTGCGATGCCCGAGTATGCCGTGTTTGCGATCTTTGGAGCCGTGTGCGTGTTTGGCGTCATCTTTATCCGCTTGTGGGTTCCCGAGACGCGCGGCCGCACATTGGAAGAAATTGAGGCAAGCCCGGAGACCACATGAAACTCCAAGGTACGGTCGAGCACAGCCAGGTCGAGATGTGCGCCGTAACCGCGAGGGGTATTTGAAAACGGCGCCTGGCGAGGTGGTTTCGGAAGGGACACGGCGCTTCCAGACCCGGCAGGCGCCCTCAAACCGCGCAAGCGGAAAGGATGGAAGGAGCAGAAGAGATGACAGCGCAACGCACCATGACATACGGAATCATCGTCGGCAATCGCGGGTTTTTCCCCGATCATCTGGCCAAGAGCGGGCGTGAAGAGATCATAGCCGTGCTGGAAGCGGCGGGAGCGCGGGCCGTGGTTCTGAGCCCTGAGGAATCGAAGTACGGCGCGGTGGAAACCTATGCGGAATCCGAACGCTGCGCCGAGCTGTTTAAGAAATACGCCGACGCGATCGACGGCATCATCGTCACCCTGCCCAACTTCGGCGAGGAGCGAGGCATCGTGGACGCCATCCGGCTTTCGGGGCTCAAGGTTCCGGTGCTGGTGCAGGCCACGCCCGACCGCGCGGACGATATGACCATCAAGGATCGCCGCGACAGCTTTTGCGGCAAGATGAGCGCCTGCAACAACATGATGCAGTACGGCATTCAATACTCGCTCACCACGCTGCACACTGAGTCGGTCAATTCGCCCGAATTCAAAGCCGATCTGGAGTGGTTCGGCCAGGTCTGCCGCATCGTGAAGGGACTCAAGAACCTCAAGATCGGCGCCATCGGCGCGCGCCCGGCGGCCTTCAACACGGTGCGCTACTCGGAGCGCATCCTCGAGACCGCCGGCATCTCCGTCGAGCCCATCGACTTGTCGGAGATATTCGGCCGCATCAACCGCATGAAGGATAACGACGCCGCCGCGCAAGAGAAGCTGACAGCCATTAAAAAATATGTGACCACCAGCGGCATTCCCGACGCGGCGCTGATGAAGATGGCCAAGCTGGGGGCGGTTATCGATGGCTGGATGAAGCAGACCAACTGCACCATCAGCGCCGTGCAGTGCTGGACCTCGATGGAGGAGTATTTCGGCGTGGTGCCCTGCACCGTCATGAGCATGATGAGCAACAATCTGATCCCCTCGGCCTGCGAGGTGGACGTGCCCGGCACGCTGAGCATGTATATGATGGCGCTGGCCTCAGGCACCCCGTCGGCGCTGCTGGACTGGAACAACAACTACGGCGGCGATCCCAATAAGTGCGTCTGCTTCCACTGCTCCAACCTGCCCAAACACTTCTTCAAGGAAGCGCGCATGGACTACCAGGAGATCATCGCCGGCACGGTGGGCAAGGAGAACACCTTCGGCACCTGCGTGGGCCGGGTGAAGTCCGGGGTCATGACTTTTGCGCGCTACTCCACCGACGACCGGCGCGGCGTGATCCGCGGCTACACCGGCGCGGGCCGCTTCACCGACGATCCGCTCACGACCTTCGGCGGGGCCGGCGTGGCCGAGATCCCGCAGTTGCAAAAGCTGCTCAAGTACATCTGCCGGGAGGGCTTCGAGCACCACACGGCCGCGAACTTCAGCGAAGTGTCCAAGGCCATGCACGAGGCCGCACGCTACCTGGGCTGGGAGAGCTATTACCATCCGGCGCTCGAAGAGTAGGCGAGCTGGCCGGGGCGTTGGCTTTTCTCTCCCGGTTTTTGCGCTACGCGCCTACCGCGCCGCATCGGAGCGTTTTTCTGAGGGGCTTTATCTGGGCAGCATCACGGATGGGAGCCAAAGCATTTTCACAGTTGCTGTAGGCCGAAGTCGAGGAAGTCAAGTGGCGTTCGCCGAGGCGAACGCCACCCTTCGCTGAACTCAAAATGCCTCATGGTCACCGTGAAGATGCCGTAATCCTTGGCTTACCTGCCCGCTCCGTCCGGCGGCGTCTGGCTTTGCGGCTGCGCGGGCAGCATGTAGATCACCTCGCCGGGCCTGGCGTAGTGGAGCTTTTCGCGCGCTTCGCGTTCGATCGCGTCGGGGTCCGTCTTAAGCTGCTCGATCTGCTGCCGCATCTGTGTGTTCTCCTGCTGCAGATCCTTGATCTCCCGCTGCAGTTCGCGGTCTTGGGCGCGCTTCTGCTGCCAGAACGACAACCCATCCTTGCCGTAGATTACGTGCCAGGTCAGGAGCAGCGCCAGCACGATGGCCATCAGCGTTCCCGCGGGACGCCACCCCCGCCGCACCCATGCCAGCGCCCGCCGGCGCAACGGAAGATGCGCCGCGTCCGCCATTCCCTTTCCGCTTTGCACTCTCGCGCCCGCCATCGAACCCCGCCTTTGAATCTCGATCCGCCTTACCCACGCGCAAGGCGCTCGCGCAGGGGGCAAAGACCGCCTTCTACTCTTCAGTGAACGCGAGCTTCCGCTGCGGGGTCAAGGGAAAGCGTTCGTGGAACGGAGGGAAGGAACCAAGCTTGGCAAGCAATTCCCAAGACTGCATTTGGCTTGCGGTTCTGCCGGATCGCGATCCGCGCGCGAGCAGGCCGGACGCGCGCCGATCTGCTCTTGCGCCTGGCCGCCGACGGTCAAACCCGCCCGTGTAGGCGCCGCTTCTTGCGTCGTAAAATGAGCGCATTGGGTGAGGGAAAGCGACTGTGACTGACAATGCCATCACCATTTCACCGGGAGCGCGGCTGCGCGCAGCCATGGTGGTGGCGATCCTTGCCGATGTGCTGCAACTCTTTGTGTTTCCGTTCGTTGTGGAGGGCGGCGTATCGCCCTTCGATGACTTGATCGATCTTGCGGTGGCGGCTGTGCTCGTGTCTCTTCTGGGCTGGCAATGGGAGTTTCTGCCCTCGTTCGTCGCCAAGGTGGTGCCGGCCGTGGATATGGTTCCGTTCTGGACGATGGCGGTCGTCCACGTCTACCGCAAATCGAAACAGAAGGTGGCGACGATGGAAGGGTCGCGCGAGGCAAACACCATGCGCGGCGGCCCGCGCCGCCCGTAAACGGCGTTTGCGGTTTGGGAAGGCGCCCCCCGCTGCCGGATAAAGGGTGGGGCAACCGGGGATCGGTGGAAGGGCGGGATTGGGCTCATGATTTCCCGTCCTTTGCGTTAGTTGAAGTCAGGATACTCGGAGGCAAAGTGGGCCTCGAGCTGCGGCTTGGTGGCGGTGTTGGCGGCCATGACGGGGATGGGCCAGGGCCACTTGTTGACGCCGCCGCCCCAGTCGGCGGGCAAGGCCGCGCCCGGCGCATATTCCTTGCGCGCGCAGCGCGGGCCGGCGAGCCGCGTTCAACTGGGGATTGTACATGCGGAGTATAAAAGGAGCGTGTCATCCGGCGCGCACGGAAAAATGCGGTGGAGTGGACTGCGCCCGCGTGCGAGCGGAATTCATCTCACACCTCCGCTCCACCCCAGCGACGAAGACCTGTCGCTGGGGACCCCGGCTGCACCTTAGCGACGAAGACCTGTCGCTGGGGACCCCGGCGCGAAAGACTCCCGGAGGAGCTTGCGCCCCTGGGCCAAGGCGCGCTCGTCGAGCTCGATCCACTGGGGCCGCTTGACGAGGCGGCGCAGCGCGGCGTCAATGCTGGCCTGGGGAACGACGCCGGCGATCTCGAGGACGGCGCCCAGCATCACCATGTTGGAGGCGCGCGGGTCGCCCAGCTCATCGGCCAGATGGGTGAACGGAAGCGCCAAAACATGCACGCCCTCGAGTGCGCAATCGGGCGGAAAATCGCTGCCGTTGTAGACGATCCATCCGCCCGGACGAACGCTCTGATCGAATTTGCGGAGCGATGGCTCGTTCATGGCCACCAGCACATTGGGCGAGGTGACCAGAGGCGAATCGATTTCATGGCTGGCGAGGCGCACGTGGCAGTTGGAGGTTCCGGAGCGCATCTCCGGCCCGTAAGAGGGCAGCCAGGAGACTTCGAGTCCGGCGTCGAGGCCGGCTTCGGCCAGGACCTCGCCGAGGAGCAGAACGCCCTGGCCGCCGAAGCCCGCGATGCGCACCTGAAGATCGACCTCCGCGCCAGGCGCAAGGGCGTGAGCCGGCCGCGGCGAACCGGCGGGCGAGTCTTCATGGGCGACGCCGAGAATAGCCGGAATGCGGGCGAGCGGAGGAGGCGGATGGGGCGGCGGGACAGGTGTTTTGTCCAAGGTGCGGTCGCAGAAGACGCCGAGCGGAAACGTTTTTTCCATCACGTCGCGGACCCAATGCTGGGCTTCGACGGCGGTCATCTTCCAGATGGTCGGACAAGGGGCGAGGACCTCGATGAGCGAGAAGCCGAGGCCGCGCACCTGGTTCTCGACGGCGCGGCGGATGGCGCGCGCGGCCTGAGCAACCTGCCGGTTGTCGCCCAGGCCCACGCGCTCAATGTAAACGGGCGCTTCGAGCGTGGAGAGCAGCTCGCTGACGTGCAGCGGGTAACCTTCGCGGGCGGCGCTGCGGCCCTCGGGCGTGGTGGCGGTCTTTTGGCCGAGCAGGGTGGTGGGCGCGGCCTGGCCACCGGTCATGCTGTAGATGGCGTTGTTGACGAAGATCACCGTGATGTGCTCGCCGCGATTGGCGGCGTGGAGAATCTCCGCCGAGCCGATGGCGGCCAAATCGCCGTCGCCCTGATAGCTGATGACGATGGCCTCCGGACGGCTGCGCTTCATGGCCGTGGCCACCGCGGGCGCGCGGCCGTGCGCGGCCTGCACGTTGCCCACGTCAAAGTAGCAGTAGGTGAAGACCGAGCAGCCTACGGGGCCGATGAGGATGGTTCGGTCCTGGATGCCCAGCTCGTCGATGGCCGAGGCGAGCATCTTGTGTACCATGCCGTGGCCGCAGCCGGGGCAGTAGTGGGTCTGGTGCTGGAGGCCATCCTTGCGTTCATAGCGATCATAGAAGGACTTGGCCTTAGAGAACGCGACGGTATATTCGGAAACTGCTTCACTTGACATCGGCCATCTGCTCCTCTTCCGGCGTCAGGGCCGGCAGTCTCCCCGGCGAACGGCTCTTTTGGGACTGGGACTCGGCCAGGTAACGCTGCGCCTGCTCGCGGACAAAGCGCAGAACTTCCTCGTGGCCGGGCACATTGCCGCCCATGCGGCTGAAGAACTCGACCGGGCGCGCGCCGTTGAGGGCCAGGCGCACATCCTCAAGCAACTGGCCGTTGCTCATCTCCACGACGAGAAAAACGCGAGCGTGCGCGGCGAGGCCGGAAAAGTGCGAGACCGGGAACGGAAAAAGGGTGATGGGGCGCAGGAGGCCGACGTTGAGGCCGGACGCACGCGCCTCGGCGGCGACGGCCTTGAGGATGCGGCCCACGATGCCGTAGCCGACGAGGATGATTTCGGCGCCGGCGCAATGCCACTGTTCGGCGCGAGCCTCATGGAGCTGCGCGCGGCGGTATTTTTCTTCGAGTGCGCGGATGTGCGCCTCCAGCGCGTCGCAATCGAGATGCAGCGAGGAGACGAGGTTGGGGCGCGTGGCGGCGGTTCCGGCGACGGCCCACGGCGGGCACGGGGCTTCAACGCCCTGTTGCGGAAACTCGACGGGCTCCATCATCTGGCCGATGAAGCCATCGGCGAGGACGACGGCGGGATTGCGGTAACGGCTGGCCAGATCGAAGGCCAGCGCGGTCAGGTCGGCCATCTCCTGCACCGAGTACGGGGCCAGGACGATGGTTCGGTAGTTTCCGTGCCCGCCGCCTTTGACCACCTGGTGATAGTCGCCCTGCTCGGCGGCGATGTTGCCCAGACCCGGACCGCCGCGGGTAATATCGGCGATGACGCAGGGCAGCTCGGCGCCGGCCATGTAGCTGATCCCCTCCTGCATGAGGCTGATGCCGGGGCCGCTGGAGGCGGTCATGGCGCGCACGCCGGCCGCCGCCGCCCCGTAGAGCATGTTGATGGCCGCGACTTCGCTCTCGGCCTGCACGTAGACGCCGCCGGTCTTGGGCATGAACTCCGCGGCGGCCTCGGCGATTTCGCTGGCCGGGGTGATGGGATAGCCGTAGAAGGCGCGGCAGCCGGCCAAAATGGCGCTTTTGACGATGGCTTCGTTGCCCTTCATCAGTTGCTTGCGCATGGCGCGGCCTCCTTCGGTGCGGCATCTGGGCCGGACGCTGGGGCGCGGCGAACCACGGCGCGCAGGACGGTGATCGCGCCCGGCTCGGGACAGACCATGAAGCAGATTCCGCATCCGGTGCAGCCCGCGCCCGCGTAGACCGCGATTCGATAGCCGTAATGGTTGAGGCGCTCGCTCAGTGCGATGACTTTGGGCGGACAGGCCTCGATGCACAGCCCGCAGCCCTTGCACTCATCGCCATCGATGCGCAGCAGGCCTCGATCCTTTCTCTTATCCGGCGTGTTCGCGTTGGTCATTGTATCGATCCCTCCAACCCTTTGCCCCTCCAGCCGTTTATCGTTCCACGCCGCAGGCGCTCCACCGGCGCCCCAGCCGCCTTGCGCGCTCCAACCCGGCTCCCTCGTTTCGCGCGCTCCATGCCCCTTAATCCCGCGTTATCTTGCGCCTTAGCGCATAGGGCCGCAGTGATGGCTGTCACCCTGCGCCCCGCGCATTCAAGGCAGATTTACGGTTCAATTTCGCTGTTTTTTGCGAGTATTTCCCTTCGGAAAGCCGGCGCAATACCCACATCCGGTGAACGATAGGCGCACCATAGGACACGAAGGAGCGCGATGATTGAGATCAGACGCGCATCCACGAAGAAGGCTTCACTTCGCCTGTTCCGGAATTGTCTCGTACTCGGTCCACGCAAACTTCTTCGCATCTCGCGCCCAGCCGCCGGTATTGCCCGAACCCTGCCCGCCGAAGAATGTGCTCACCGTCGTCAATTCAGAGCCCTTGGCGGCCACGCCGTTTTCGAGGCGCAGCAGCTTGATCTTCATGCCCGGCCCAATGTACGTATGATCCGGATGATCCATTGGGTACGAGATGGTGTAGAGCCACTTGCCGTCCGGAGAGATGTGCGGAAACCAGTCCTGTGTGTCCCCGCCGCTCGTGATCTTTTCGGCGAGTTTGCCGTGTGGGCCTGCGCCGCCGGCCGGCATGCGCCACACGTCCCATTTCCCTGAGCGGTTGGAGCAGAAGTATACCCACTTGCCGTCGGGCGAGAACTCAGGACCGTCATTCTGCGCCTTGTCCGTGGTCATTTGCAGCAGGCCGCTTCCGTCGATGTCGATCCGGTAGATGTCGTAGTTGTCCACGTCCCACTGCGTGTAGACGACGTACTTCCCATTGGGCGACCACCCGTGCATCCAGCCCAGATGAATCTGGCGCGCGTTGCTCCCGTCCATATTCATGATGAAGAGCGGATTGCGAATGTCCGCCGGGGTCCGAATCTTTTTGGGCATCGGCAGCGCGATATCGGTGATGGCAATGTGCTTGCCGTCCCACGAGAGCGCGTGATCGTTGGTGGCGATCCTGTGCCGGCTCGCATAGATCTTTTCGGGCTTCCCTTTGTTGGCGCCGCTCACGGGAATACGATAGAGCGCGCCGCCCATATCGGAGATGATGTACCTGCCGCCGGGGGTCCAGTTGGGAGCGTGCCACTCTCCCTTGATGGTGAACAGGGTCGTCGTGGTCTTCTTCTGTACGTTATAGACCACAAAATGGGTTAGGTATTTCGGGGCAACAGCGCCGGGATGGGCTGGCTTCTGCGCCGCAAGCCCGGCGGCAGCGAACAGCAGTCCCAGAATCAGGCCCGAAAGCGATAGAAAACTCCAGCGAAGCGATTTCAAGTGAATCCTCCTCGAACCGAGCGAATCATAGATCCTTCATAAACTCCGGCCGGCGGTTCAGCCCCGGGCATCGAAGAAATGGAGCGGACCATTCCGGAGCGAAATCTCTGCGAACAGGTCCCGACAAACCATGTTAAATCCCCACGGCAGGGATTCAAGCCGAAGCATAAACAGGCACGCAGAAATCATTTTAGTTCTGCCGTTGTTCCCGATAGGCCGCCAAGCCGCAGATAGAAGCGATCTGCCTCACGCCGGCTTCCCACCGTGTGTGCAAATCTGAAAAACGTGGCGCTTGCACGGACTCTTCTGCTAGGGTGGCTGGCATGAGATTACTCGGCTCCGTCTCGAACCCAAAAATCCTCGCTCTGGTTTTGCTTCTGGGCTTATTCGTCTACCCGGCCGCCCACCCGGCGATTGATCGGGCGGCTGCTCAGGCCCGCCCTCAGGCATCGGCAGCCCAGGCTTCCCCGCAGTCGGCCAATACGCCCGTGGTTCCTAACTGGGCGCTCCCCGGCTCGCCTACGCACCAGCAAATTCCTCCGCCGAAGGACTTCCATCGGCCCACCAGGACATTCCTCGGAAAGATCGGCATCTTCGAGGGCCAGTCGGACATCGGAGGCGCGCTGGTGCCGGGCAGCGCGACTTACGACCCAAAAACGGGCCGGTACACCGTGAATTCCGCCGGATACAACATCTGGTACACGCGCGATGAGTTCCGCTACCTCTGGAAGCGCATGTCGGGCAACATTTCATTCGCCGCCAATGTCGGCTTTCCCGTCGCGCAGAATCCGCCCCACGATCGCAAGGACGTCCTTGTCATCCGGCAGGATCTTGAGGACGACTCCAAGGAGATCATGGTAGCCGAACACGGCACCGGCATGGTCCATCTTGCGGTGCGGCCCGAAAAGGGCGCAATGATGAGCGACATCGAATACCGCATCAGAAGCTCTGCGCTGGGGACGCTAATGCCGAAGCGGATCGGAATCGAAAAGCGCGGAGACAGCGTTGCCCTGTTCGTCAGCGTGACTGGAGAACCGATGCACCAGTTCGGTCCCCCCATCCGGATTCACTTCAAGGCTCCGTTCTACGTGGGCATCGGGTTCTGCTCGCATGAGCCCGTCACCGTGGACAGCGGCACATTTTCCCGCGTGCTTTTGAAGAATTCGGCTGGGGAAGTTCGTTGACGCTTCCCAATGACGATCTGCGCCGGCGCCTGAATGGCTAATGCGCGAATACGGTGTCGCCATAAGGAGCGAAACTCTCCGAATGGCTTATTGCGTCCAAGCCGTGATGACCTGATGTGGACGGCGCCGGATTTTGGCGATTGCGCTGCTTGGGCCGGCCGCTCCGCGTCTGGCAAGGAGCGCTCGACCGCAGTAAAACGGCGGCGTTTATCGGGCTGCCGCCCAGATGGCCAGATTTACCACCGCCATGAGCACGGAGGATGCGGGGATGAGCAGCAGGGCGTTTTTGAGCCGCAGCGGGTCGCCGCCGGCAATGGCGCCGATGACCTTCGAGCTGGTTGCCAAGCCAGCCCAGCCGCAAGTAATCACGAAGCCGATGGCGGTCCCCGACATGTGCGGGAAGGCTGCGCCGGTGATGGCAAGAGCGGTGGGAAAGACGGGAGCCATGGAGAGGCCGGCCAGAAACACCAGCACCGCGGCCGTGCCCGCGCGATTGGTGCGCAGCATCAGGAAGGTGGTGACCGCCATTGCCACTGAGGCGCCTAGAGTGACCTCGACGGCGGGGACAATCAACAGCAGCGAGCTCGCGCCTAAGCGGCCAATGAGCAGACCGAGTGCGAAGCCGAGCGAGAGAATATTGAGGGCGCGCGACTCTGGAATGCCTTGGGCGATGAGGTGACGCGGCAGCCAGTTCCAAACGCCCACCTCGCAGGAAACGTAGAGAAAGAGAAACAGCCCGAGCAGAAAAAGCAGCGGGCGGCCCAGCACAGGCACGGCCTGGGCCAGCACAAATCCCGAAGCGCCGGGAGCGGCGGGCATGGCGGCCGCGGCTTGGACTACCAGCGCAGCCAGAGTGAGCCCGGCTACCGTGAAGCAGAGCCGCACCCAGTTGCGCTTGAAGAGATTGGCAGCGACAAACGGCGTTGCCAAGCCGCCCAGACCGAAGAAGAGGTTCACGAGGTTGAGCGCCGCGGCGCGATGCTCGGGCGTGACGCCGCTGACCAGCGCGTTGGCGCCCGTGACCACGATTCCTCCGCCTACGCCGAGTACGAACAGCAGCACGGCGACGGAGCGAAAGCCGCCCGAACGGGGCAGGGCAAGGAGCGCTCCCGCGATGAGGGCCAGGCCCAGCACCAGACCCACCTTGTCGCCTTGGGTGTCGAGCAGCGGTCCGACGCCCAGCGACGCGAGCATGAGCCCGAGCGCCTGCGCAAAGGCAATAGCGCCGTTCTGTGCCGGCGTCAATCCGAAACGCTCCGACAGTTCGGGCAGAATGGTGCCCAGCATGGCGGCGATCATGCCGTAAACAAAAATGGCGAGGATGGCGGCAAAGATCAGCACGCGAAAGCTCCTTCCGGAATCGGTCCGGCTGGTTGGAAAGCAGCGGTGAAAATTCTTGAGAATTGTACCCGTTTTCTCGTGGTGCTGTTCACGAGACTTTGAGCGATCTCTCATTGCTCGGTGGCAGGGGACGGTCAGTTCCTCATCTTCGCGTACCTCATGCGGCTTAGCTGCCCACGTACTCCTTGGCGGTTACACGGCATCAGATGCTACGTGCAACAAAGGTAAGGAAGACTCCAAAGTACAAGGGCATCCCGATAACCTGCTGCGGTGGGTCACTCCGAACCTGACGTCAGCTCAGACGGAGGCGCCTGAGATAGTCAAGGCTTATCTTGATGGCTTCAAACTCCGGAAGAGTGCAACGGTCCTGCTCAACGTAGATGTGCTTGGCGCCGGCTTCTTCCACATGCGCAAAAATTCGAGGCCAATCAATGGTTCCCTGACCGACGGGCGCAAAAGGATTCGGCCCGTTAGGTTTCGGCATCTGCTGGTGATGAATCGTGACGCCTTTGCGAATGTCCTTGATGTGCAGGAGGGGGAAGCGGCCAGGATAATGGCGCCAGTAATAAAGCGGGTCGGCTCCGGCGTAGACAACCCAGAAAATATCCATCTCCATTTTCAACAGGTTCGGGCTACAGCCGTTCAACAGGATTTTGTAGCCATTGGTGTTGCCGAGTGGGGCAAACTCATGGAAGTGGGCATGGTAGCAGAACTGGATTGCAGCTTCCTGGGAAACTTCTCCGCAGCGGTTGAAGAACTCCGCAAGGCGCTTCCATTGTTCAGCATCCAGCTTAGGGTTTTCTCCAACGACAATGTAATTCAGGCCGTAGCCGTGAGCTTGCTCGACGGACAGCTTCCACTCGTCAATGGTTTTAGGTTGTGAAAAGTAGCCGCTGGGCGCCACCAGGTGAGCCGCGCGCAAATCCGCGTCCAGGGAGGAGGGCTTGAATCCTGGAGCGATTTCCACGAGTTGGTAGCCGATGGCAGCCACTTTCTCGAGGGTTAGCAGTGGATCTTTGGCAAAGAGGTCACGGACAGTGTAGAGTTCAAGCCCGATAGGGCCGGGCCAAGCGAGCGGCCTCTCGGACCACGCGTTGGGAATGCCAACTGTCGCACCAGCCGCAACCCCTCCCAGTGTCTTCAGAACATCTCTTCGCGTGACCATAGGTTCTACCTCCAAGCGCGCGGCCGTCACTAACCCCCAATTGTACTGCGATATCAACG
>JABEBX010019869.1_pt1 | contig 13615 bp, 10 predicted proteins | sample 7245971 | NCBI WGS metagenome assembly JABEBX01 (sample SAMN14506365, study PRJNA622280) | hot springs metagenome | biome: hot spring [ENVO:00000051]|acidic hot spring [ENVO:00002120]; feature: spring [ENVO:00000027]|sediment [ENVO:00002007]; material: sediment environment [ENVO:01001048]... | reverse complement strand
AGGGACCGTGAAAGAATAACTTCGCACTTTCTGGCTGGTTCTTTTGGCCGCCGACTTCGTTGTTCGCTCCTTACAGACCCTCTGGCGTGGTATGCTCGTCGCTCGCGCCTCGCCGACGGCCAAAACTCCTGCGCCATATAATACGAATTTATTCTTTCACGATCCCTTAGCAAAACCGCCGGCGTGCTATTGCGCAATGGAATAGCTGACAACTTTATCTCCGGACGCCAGATGCACACTGGCTTTTCCGCCCTCGTGTACGGTTGCAGCTTTCAGCCAGACGCGCATTTGCGCTGCGGTTTGTGTCCATATCAAAATATTGTATTGTCCCGGCCCAAGTTTAATGGGTTTATTTAGACCGCCCTGCGCATTAAGCGTTGCTTCCACCAATCGCTGTTGGGCCATGAGAGGCTCAAGTGTGCCACGGAAATATGTTCTTATCCGCGTGAGAGATTGATTGGTGTTAGTGCCTACTTGCGAAGCCAACAGCACCGGCAATAACTCACTCCAAGGCGCCACATGCTGCAAACGCAGATTTAAGGCATTCTGGTGATACATTGTAATCATGCTGGTATTGGGCATACCCGCTATATTGGCCGATGACCACGGCGGCTTTCCATTGTTAATGGCTCTGCGGATTCTACCAAGCCGGGCCGATGCGGATTGCATGGTCAAGCGCACATCAGACATCAGCGTGGACGACGGGATAATCCAGAGATGCACCGGTGCCGCGGCCAAATTACCGGCGGCCAATTGCACATCAAGCGATGAATTGTTGTAAGGCAGTTGCGGATAATCGGAAGTTCGCAATGCTTCAAGTTTTTCTCCGCTAAGGGGGAGATTTACTTCCGCCGTCTGTTTCATCCGAAATACCAGCGGATGATCACTGGGCGGAATAATAAAAATCCAGTCCTGGATCACTCTGCGGTGGCCATGCACGGTGCGGTAGTCATCCACCATTGGATCATTGATCTTGAGCGGGACATAGCGCTGGCCATATTCGAGATAACCGTTGGGGAAATACATTTTTCCGCCGGTGGTGACCAATTGCACTTCAGCGGGAGTGAGGCGGAAATAGCCTTGTTCTGAACTGACATCGGGTTGCGTGTTGCCGTGATTGACTTCGGTGCGAATAAAGATCACCTGCTGGCCCGAGGCGGGAATGCCGTAGCGCTTGACGGAACTTTCGGGCAATGGTCCGGCGAACGGCACATGCAGCAGGCTGGCCGGCAGGGCTTTGAATCCGACATATTGCACCGTATAACGATCCGCGTAAGCCGCCCGCAGCGGCTGGGGATTATATTTTGCATAAGGATGTTCTCCCAGGCTGCGTCCGCTGACCATGTCCCACAGGCTGATGACAAAGCCGTCCGGATTCAGCCAAAGTCTATTGGGTGAATTGTCGGCGAGGTCCTTGGCGCTGCTGTACCGGTCATAACCAAGAATACTGCTGGGCAGAGGCAGCATTTGAATGCCCACCATCACCGATCCGATGAGAATCATGGCGGTGAAAAAGCCAAATACGCCGCCGACGATGCGGCTGGGCCACAGCGGCATTTCAACATCTCCGCGAATCATATAATCAAAGGCGGTGCGGATAAGGGAAAATGCAAGGAAGAAAACCAGGAGGAATGTCACACCATAAGCGAAATCTGGACGATGGTTCAGTATGGGTTTTGACCATGATTGGTAAACACCCATGGCCAATGTGGATGCAAAAAAGCCGGCGATCAGCAACAGCAATGCGGAAAGCGGCCCCTCATTGGCCATATAAAGCGCAAAGAGGATGATGAACAACAGTACAATGAATTGAAGAATCATCTATGATCTTCCAATGCGCTAGGGCGGAAATCCAGGCCTCCGGCTATGGGCTGACTCCGCCTGTTCCAATCAATCGTTTCCAACGCCTCCGGATGGCGCGTTCCCGGCGGACGATTTACCGCTCCGGGGATTTCCCGGCGGAACCTCTCCAACCGTTGAGCCGGCTTTGCTGGCTCCCGCCTTGGAGGCCCCGGATGCCCCCGGCGTCCTGGGCTTGGCGGGGGTCTTTTGCTCGGTTGAACAAACGCGAATGACTTCCTGGATGGATGTAATGCCCTGAGCAAACTTTCTAAAGCCGTGCTCCACCAGAAACATCATATTATTTTTGCGGGCCAGCATGCGAATTTCCTCCGGTGAACGCCCGGTGGCAATCGCCCGCCGGATGTCATCATTAATGATCAGGATTTCAAAAATTCCAGTTTGCCCGCGATAACCCAAGCTCGCGCAATCCGGACATTTTATGAGGTTGCCCTTCTGGTCACGTCCCGGCTGCGTATTGGCCTTGAAAGCGGAAAGTTCACGTCCAATCGGCAAATTCATCTTTGTCAGCATGGCTTCGTCGGGTTGATATGCGATTTTACAGGTCGGGCACAGCAGCCGCACCAGACGCTGGGCAATAATCGCCCGCAGCGGTGCCGCCGCGACCTGGTTGTCGGGCAAAACTTTTCGCCACAGTTCCAATGCGGACATGGCGTCATTGGCCCTGAGCCCAACATATACACGGTGTTCTTCACGGGAATATTTGGCGATTAATTCAGCGGTGGCCGCATCCGGACATTGTGCCACCATCAAGATGTGCGGATCCTTGAGCATCAGGCTCTGCAGGGCTTTGGAATGGCTGGCGTTGACCGCGGAAGGGTCAAAGCGGGTTAAGGAGATGGACTCAAAATCCGCCCGCGGATTGATTTCAAAAGTGTTGATGCTGGTGGTATACGCATCATGATTAGCCAGCAGAGAGTACAATGTGGTTGTGCGTCCCATGTGCGGGGGCGATGATACAATAAACAAACCCTCATTGCCTTGTAACACCTCGCGCAGGGATGTGAGTTGTCCCGATGACATGCCCAGATGATCAAGAGGCATTTTCCAATTATCTTTGGCGTTGACCTGAAGCCAGAGCCGCTCGCCCATCGTTGTGCCGCTGGTATTGACCGTCCAATGTACCGGGTTGTTATCCGCATCGCGGGTGGTGAACACCTCTGACTGCGGACGTCGGCGTTCTTCCAGCGACAAGCCGGTTAACTGCTTGGCGGCCTGAATCAGCGGTTCCGCGTTGGATCGTTGCATGCCGGACTGTGGATAGGCCACGCCATCGGTGGAGAAGGACACCTCGTATGCTTGATTGGAAGGCATCAAATCAATACGTTGCGCCCGGTTTTCCAGCCCCTGAATCAACAGTTGATCCAGCAGCACCACGCCGTTATAGCCGGGATCTTCAACCGCGGGCAGGTGCAGGGGCTTGCCGCCCTTGCCTTCATAACGCAGTCCAAGTTGAGAAACCGATTTTTTGGCCTGCCGTCCGGCGGATATATTAGCCAAGTGGCTGGAAATGACACCCAGCAGATCACCGGAAGTCCCCAGCACCGCCACTCGGGTGCGCCAGTAATATCCCAGCAATGCCGCGGGTATAAAGATGTTCAGAACCAAGGCAAACCAGAAATTGGGAATCAACAGCCAGATCAGCAAAAGGATTACCAGCGATCCCAGCAATACGCCCTTCCACAGTTGCGCAGGTTGTCCAGGCATATTGGGCAGATCGTGGTCAATCCAGACCAGGAACCGGCTCCATAACACCATAATAGCCACGGCGACGGCCACATAAATGAAGTCTACGTACATCACAGCAATTTCCTGCCTTCGCGCCTGATTCCGTATGGAATCAATCGTCCGCTAAATGCAAAATTTACCATGACTGACCCAATTACGCCAGATCACAAAGTTTTGCCACAATTCCGCCGGCGTCGGGCACGCCCGATTGGTATCCGCCGCACCGCGTAACCGGCGTTTTAACTGGTGCGGATACCTTTCATCCGCATACGCAGTTCATCGGGGTTCGGCGATGCAATATACGCTTCTTTATGCGTAATGGTCTCGCTGGCCACCAGATCGCACAACATGTCATTGAAGTCGATCATGCCCGTCCCGCGCTCGGAGCGAATGACTTGCGTAAGTTCATTTTCCCGGCCTTCAAGAATATATTTTTTCACCGAAGGGGAATTCAACATGACTTCCACCACCGGTACGCGCCCGACCGCCGGATCAATGGCCGGGACGAGTTTTTGGAAAATAATAGCCTTCATGTTGTTGGCAATGGCCTGGCGCATATTCATGTGCATGTCCGGAGGAAAAAGTTCCAGAACGCGCGTGATGGCGCCCGGAGCACTGGCGGCGTGAATGGTGGAAAACACCATGTGCCCGGTTTCCGTGGCCTGCACGGCCGCCTGGAAGGTCAGCCGATCGCGCATTTCCCCGATCAGAATGACATCCGGATCTTCACGCATCATGTAGCGGATCGCCATTTCAAAGCTTTCCACATCCAGGCCGACTTCGCGCTGGTTGATAAACGCCTTCTGATCCACGTATGTGTATTCAATGGGGTCTTCAATGGTGATAATATGGCAGGATCGCCGGTCATTGACCTGTTGGAGCATCGCCGCAATGGTCGTGCTTTTGCCGCTGCCGGTGATCCCCGCGAGCATCACCAGGCCCTGTTCGTTATCGGCAATTTTTTCAAACACTTCCGGCAGGTGCAACTGCGCGAAATTAGGAATCTTGGGGTTAATGCGCCGGGCCGCCAGGCTTACCATGCCGCGCTGCCGGAATACATTCACGCGGAACCGTTCGGTGGGGGTTACCGCATAAGCGATGTCCAGCGAGCCGCGGTGCAGAAAATCATGCCATTGATCTTCGGTGAGCATCTCCTGCACCATGGCTTCAATGTCCGCGTTGGTCAAAGCGGTTCCAGTGGTGGGCATCAACCGACCGGATTTGCGGACCCGGGGCAGTACATCGGCTTTAATGTGCAAATCGCTGCCTTCGACCTTGGATACCACTTCAAAATATTTATTAATTTTAGGCGCAGCCTCCCGTTTTTTGGGTTCGGCGGTTTCTACTTTTGTTCCGTGCGAATCTTTGGTCATGCGGACATCATCCTTGCAATTGAAAAACTGAACTTACAATACCTTGGCTCAAATCGATCAGCGCGTTTCAAAGGATTTCCAGTGCTGATTGCGCGGCCCGATATATTCCGCCCGCGGGCGGATGAGTTTATTATTGGAGTATTGCTCCAAAATGTGGGCAATCCAGCCACTGGTGCGGCTGATTGCAAAAATCGGCGTAAAAAGATCCGCTGGTATGTGCAGATAGTGATACACCGATGCACTGTAGAAATCGACATTTGGTTTGAGATTTTTCGTCCGTACCACCAAGTCTTCAATTCGCGCGGACATTTCATACCAGCGCTGCTGCCCGGTCAGCGTGCCGAGTTGCCGCGACATTTCCTTGAGGTGCCGCGCCCGCGGATCGCCATTTCTGTAAACCGCATGTCCAAAGCCCATGATTTTTTCATGGTTATCCAGCTTGGTCCGGATATACGCATCAACGGTATCGGGATTGCCTATTTCATTGAGCATCCGCATGACCTGTTCATTGGCACCGCCATGCAGCGGGCCTTTCAGTGCGCAAATCGCGGCCACCAGAGCAGAGTGCATGTCCGTCAACGTGCCGGCGGCCACGCGGGCCGCAAAGGTGCTGGCATTTAATTCATGATCGGCATGAAGAATATAGGCCTTGTCCAAGGCGCGGGTGGCCAGTGGTTCCGGTGAACGCCCGGTGAGCATGTACAAAAAATTGGCCGCCAGATTTAAATCCCGCCGTGGCGCCAGCGGTTCGCGGTCGTTGCGGATGCGGTCATAGGCCGCCACAAGGCTGGCCATCTGTCCCAGTATCCGCACGGATTTGCGTTGATTGGCCGCCGTGGACATATCCTCGGATTCCGCATCAAACATGGCCATGACGCTGGCGGCTGTGCGCAGAGCTTCCATGGGTGTGGTGCGGCGCGGAAATGATTTCATCATCGCCAGCAGCCCTTCGGGCAGTTGAGCCTGCTGGGCAATGGATTGCCGCAGGTCATCCATTTCCACCCGTGTCGGCAGACGTCCATTCCAGAGCAGGAAAACCACTTCTTCAAAAGTTGAATTCTCCGCCAATTCATCAATGGTTATTCCGCGATAGGTCAGAACCCCATTTTCAATGGAGCAAATCGATGAACTTAGCGCCACAATATCACGCAGTCCGCCACTTGCCGCCGCAACGGTTGGATTGGTTGTTTGGGTCATTCGAAATACTCCTGAACGCTCACCGGACTTGGCAATAATACACGCTCATGGCCCCGGCGTATAGTTTTATGCGGCAATTTTTCCGCGGCCGCCGACACCCCATAAAATTGGCGCAATTAAATTTAATTTGCCCTGCCGCGATGCCATGCGAGATAGGATGGCGTTCCAAATAACTTCCGTATTCTCAGCATTCGTATTTGAGAGCACCGGATGTAATCCGGTGGTGGATTGAGAAATGTGAATCCACCACCGCATTATCATGCGGTGCTCTTTGGATCTCAATGTGCCATGAGCACCGGATGAAATCCGGTGGTTGATTTAATGATATGAATCGTCCACCGCATAAATCATGCGGTGCGGCATTGGCAACACCGGCTTGCCGGGACGACAGCGCCGGCCTGATGGTTAACAGCCATCTCTGGATATTATTTCGGATTTGAAATCCATCAACAATCGGCGCAATAAAAAAGCCGTGTGGAGGAGGGTAGGTCCACACGGCCTGGCGGAGGAGGAAACGAGTTTAAGTGATAGTGTATGGTGCAGTTCACACCAGCACAGACCTCCAGGTTGTGCCCGGGAAGCGGCGGCCCTGCGCCATACACAATCCATATTCACTTGTCATATCCGGTTGCCGATCCCATCTCCCGGCACACGGACATCTTGCACTCTCTATCACCCCTGCGGTCGTTGCCGCACACGAAAATATATATTGCAACTCCCGTGCCAGCGTGGTGGCGTCAGGAGATTTTTTTTCAAATTTCATCGCGTTCAGAACCGCTAGCATTAAAGAGTTGATTTTATCAATCAAATCCGCCGCGTTTTGCCTGATTATTGGACACTCATCCGATACGCCTTCATTTTCCCGCAAAAAATGCATTGGCCAAAAGAAAAATTTAAGAATCGGACTGCCTAAAGTTTATGCAGCAGTGCATCCAACTGTTTAGCACCTCCGCAACGCCCTTCATCGGGACAATTGACACAATTGCCGCTATAACATTCGCGGGATGTCACATTGCCGTCCCGGCGAACTGTGTGGAAAGGATCCTCCATGAACACCACCGTCAATAAGCCCGGTCCATTCGATCCGTTGGGAAAAATTGAACGCTTCGGCCTGATTGCATTATTGATTGGGGTTTTCGCGTTCGGCTGCGTGACGGAAGTCCGCTCCGCATTTCTAAAGCGCCGCATGACCGATGTGGACACCTATTTCCGCGCCGCATGGGCGGTGCGCATTCATAAGGATCCCTACAACGTGACGGATACCAATGGCTGGCATTACAACTATCCACCATTATTGGCCACGCTTTTATATCCCCTCGCCGATGCCCCGGCCAAATACAGCCGGGCGGGCCTGCTGCCATATCCCGTGTCTGTGGCAATCTGGTTTCTTATCAGCATCGGCTGCATCGGGTGGGGAAGTCATATTCTGGCGTCCGCGTTGGAAAAAACATCCACCGATCCCGCGGTGCGCAACATGCCGCGATTTTGCAGGCGCTGGTGGGCATTGCGCATTATTCCCATTCTGGTATGCCTGCCCGCCATCGGCCGCGCGGTGGTGCGCGGGCAGGTGAATAGTGAACTGATGCTGCTGTTTTGTATCGCCGGCGCGGCACTGGCCGCACGCCGGCGATTTTGGGCCGGTTTTGCCAATGGCATTGCCGCCGCGTTGAAAGTGTTTCCAGGATTTCTCGTGCTCTATGGCCTTTCGCGCATGCGCTGGAAATATCTTCTCGGCACGGCGGTGGCATTGGTGGTGGGATTATTGATTGTGCCGGGAATCATCATGGGGCCGCACCATGCCGCCGCGGCATATAAGCGCTTTGCGCAGGTGGTGCTGGAGCCGGCGTTTGGTTTAAATCACAACACCTCGCGTGATAAAGAACTTCTGGATGTCAACAAAACCGACTCTACCTCTTTCGAGGCCATGATTGATCACACGGTTTATTTTGGCCGCCCGGCCCCGGCTCCGGCCAAATGGATGAAGTTGGCCCACTGGGGTATTTCCGCGGTGCTTGTGGTGATTACGTTATTGGTGGAAAGACTGCGGCGCAAAGATGATCCAATTTTTCGCAATCTTTTTCTCGGTGTGCTTATCACCATCATGATGCCCATAATTCCTATTTGCCATCCCCATTATTTCTGCATGGTCTTGCCGCTGGTTACAGCGCTGCTGGCAGCGCGATGGGAACGTGACCGGACGCTGCCCCTGGGCGGAGTTATGGGGTGGGTGCTGATATTTTTTGCGGCATCGCACATACTCACCGTGTTGCCGCCGCCGTTTTACATTCTCCGCGGCCTGGGTCTGGTGACATATTCCGCCCTGGCACTGTGGGCATTGGGGCTGGTTGTAATGTGGCTCTGGCAAACGCCTCCGGAGGCTGCAGGTGCGTGACAATTTCGGCTGGAGATGTTTCCCATGGGTACGCACACCACCGCATTATTCATGCGGTGCTCTTTGAATCAATGCGCCACGAGCACCGGATGCAATCCGGTGGCCCCCGTATCGGCGTCACTGCTCCTGTGATTCCATATAATCATTAAATTGCGATATAGTATTCACCGTCTGTTAAGTGGTTGGGAGATAAGTGATGGCAAGCTGGTTTTGCATCACCGCAACGGCCGGCGTTGTTTCAACCCAGTTAAAACTCCCCGGCACATCATGTAGCGGATATGCTGATTGATCCGACCCTTGTGATAATAAATCCCAGCCGAAAGCAATTCCAGTATTTTATACAGGATCATTTTAATAAAATTTTCCAAGCTCAATCGCAACCACAGTACATACGATATTTCCGGCAGCATCAGCACTTTGGCCATCCCAATGCCCGCGGCGGCACGGCCCAGATAGCCTTGGGTAATTCGTTCGGGCGCTACCCAATGTAACAGCGATGCCCGCGGAGCATAAAAAAGGCGGTGGCCTGCTTTTAATGCCTCGGCGATGAAATAGGTATCCTCCCCCGCCAAGATATTACGTCCTTTGCGGCCAAGGTCGGTGCGAAAACCTGATACCGTATTGAGTACACATCGTTTCACGGCCAAATTAGCGGAAGCGGCTTCACCGGCAGAAAATAGCTCGCAAATTTTGTCGCCATGGTCAACACAGCTTAGCATGTGCGCGGAACGCCGGGAGAGCCAACCAGGTTTTTCAACTGCGTTCCACCAAAGTGTGATCTTGCCGGCTGCAATGTCCGCAGGGTACCGGTTAAAAACGTCCAGCAGCGCAGATAGCCATTCATGGGAGACCCAGACATCATCATCCAAAAATACCAGAATATCCCCATGAGATTCCAATATGGCTCGGTTCCGGGCATAACTGGCTCCTGGTTCCGGTTCAACCACACATCGTGCTTGAAAAGGCAGTTTGGTCAGTTGAGACTGGCAAGCATCAATTGTGCCATCGGTGCAGGCATTGGCGCAAATGATCAGTTCGATTTCAATATCAGGTGGAATCGATAACTCCGCAATACTCTGAAGTGTCTGAAGCAGTAATTTCACCCGATTATGGGTAGCGATGAGAATCGATATGCTTTTGAGAGATTGGTTCATGCGTCCTTTCCGGAACTTTTGCGCAGCGCTCTTATGAAAATCGTGGCACCTCTATGATACCTAAAGAGTAATCGGGCGGCGACGATCCAAAAGTGACAGATCATCAGTGACGGTATGAAAATAGGAAAACACGTTGAGATGAGTCCGAAAAAATTCCTTTTGCGCCCGCAAAGCCGGCAGCCGACGGTCATATTCTGATCGCCAGTTATGCCAATCAATTGTTTCCACATCCTCCACAGCGATGCTCGCCTCCGGGTACGCATATAAGCAAAGATTAGGGGCGCCGTGATAAATGGGTACGGCGTTGCAGAGTACCGCATCGGCAAATTTTTCTGTCAGATAATCATCCGCTACTTTGCGCTCCAGCGCAAGATAGAAACAGAAATCCAGTATGCCAAGGTATTTGTCATTACCGATGGGGCCATCGTACGCTTCGTGATAACCGCCCAACTTTCTGCCTGATAATCCGCCAAATATATCCACCTCGCCGATCTTTTCGGCGAGCTTGCCAATCAACTGTGCTCTCCACTCATAGCGTCCGCTGTCCACCACGGAACATTTACGGGTTTTTACGGGATCATAGGGTGGTGTCCAGAAGCACATAATTGGCGCGTATCGAATATATGCTGGATCATCGCCCGGTTGTGGCCCCTGTACAAAACTAAGACAATTGGCGAGGCGCGGATGGCGCGTTTCAACTTCGCCGGCGAGCGCAAATTTTTTCCCCGGCAATTCGGAAAATCCGCCTTGCAGAGTTTCATTATGCAAATGAACGCCGATATTAAAATCCGCCGGTATGTCACGCGGTTCGGTTCGCAGAGAAGGAAAGGCCCAAGGCAAAATGTGTTTTTCGTTAAAGTCGCGGATATGCGGATATTGAAACACCCAACGAATGGTTTTAGCCCCGAATTTCAGCACAATGCTGTTGGCCTGAAGGGCTTCGTTCGATAGTGAGCGTTGGCGATATTTTCGGCTCGGGGCAATGATGTTGCGCACGCGCCGGACAAGCCGCTCCATATTCCGTAGTTTATTAAGCAATGCCATCGCTCCAAAGAGAAATCCAATCGGAGATTATCGCGTATGTGCGTTACTCCCTGTGGAACAAGTAATACCTAGTGCTCTGATTGCTGGTTACAAAGTTCTACGGGCACATCTGGGGTTAATTTACCTCAACGGCGAAACGTTTGCCAATATGATTCGGTACTTGATTAACCGAAGTTTTGAAAAATCATGATTTCACATCCTGCTTTATTGTGTACCGCCATCGCCGTCTACCTCACCCGACGGATAAATTGTCGCACACGCTCCGGCGGTACGTCCGCCGTTCGCAGAGCCAGGATGTTCTGAAACCGAAAAATTTCGTTTCGGGGATGATATCCTTTCAAGCGCAACAGCCCAAAATTTGTCAATCGGTAAAAGTCGTATCCTTGAAGAATTTCGTAAAAATCCTTAAGGAAACAGCGTGAGGCCACATTCATCTCGTTAAACTCGAATTGGATGATGGGAAGCCCTCCTGTTGCAATCAGCCGCGTTCCACCGCGGAGTACCGCCAACTCATTGCCCTCCGTGTCAATTTTCAGGAAATCGAGATGCATCATTTGTTGAGCGTTGCAGAAATCGTCCAAGGTGGTGATGGTAACCGGATTTTCACTGATCGCCTGTGCCTTATGGAAATCACTGAATACCGCACGATACAGCGAGGCATGTTGCGATCCGGTTTCCCCCGCGTAATCATAAATATTCATCATTTCTTGCCGATCACCCAGGCCCATGGGAATGCACCGGATCTGCTCGTCGGGAACATTCTGCAGAAGAACGCTGAAATTTCCCGGCGCCGGCTCAAATGCGTAAACAGATGCTTTTGGAAATTGCCGCAGGATGATACGGGTATAATCTCCGATATTAGCGCCAACATCGAATATTAACGGTTCAGTGTTCGCTAAAAGATATGGCAGGACTTTGACCAGCAGATAACTTTCCCCATCCGCGCCCGTGGTGTGTCCGCTGATCCCCATTTGTCGGTGCGCACAATCAAGGAGAGATATTCCCAATGCCTTGGCAAGCGGTCGGATGATGGCCTTCTCAGCTATTATCCGGCCAGCGCGTTTGATATGACGAAAGTTATTACCGCGTGTGTTGTTCGTCATGCTTATATTCCTGCAAAAGAGCATTTTGAAAGGCGTGTGAAATTCACCGCCAAAGGTCAATATTGGAAAATAAATGGCCCAAAAATCTCATCGGCGCCCGCGCCGCGCGGCGATACCACCGATTGCGGCGGATAAAGGAGCGTCCGTTATAGACCTCCAAAAACTCCCGTGTATCCTCAATGGGAGATGCGGTGATCTTGTCTGGGTGACGTAGCGGGCCAATTTCCGCCGTGGGGCAATTCGCGAGGCAACTCGTTCGAATGGTATGGGTGGCATCCGCGCGAAAGCCGATATTGGAAACCAGATTGACGGACGGAACAACGCTCAAACCGCCCTGCGACCAGCATGTAAATAACCATTGCGTGTCCCATGTGTCCACAAGATCGGCGTGAGTCTCGTCAAATGCTCGTTGCCACATCGCGGCCTCAAAGGCATTGGACATCCGTGTTGTCAACCAATGCTTTTTACGGAGGGAAGGCCACCGTTCCATGCGCACATCGTACATGTTCCACGCCCGCCGCCATGTCGCCCAGCCCCACATATGTATGTATCGCGAAAAATAATAGCTGTGGTCGCACGTCCAATCCGCTGGTTGAAGATTATTTCCGGAAATTTGCATGATACGGGGTTCATTGCGGTAGCGTTCCAGCAGTTCCGCGCAGTAACCAAAAAAGGAAGGATGTGGTATACAATCATCTTCAAGAATGATTGCTTCCTGTACTTGGCTGAAGACCCAATCCAGACCGGTCACCACACGTCGTCTGCAGCCCAGATTACCGACCGAAAAATTGGTATGTACATCGCACGGCCAGTCGATGGTTTGCAGTAACGCGCGTGTTTGACGGCATTTTTCAGTTTCTCCCGGATGATCAAAACGCGGGCCATCGGCAATTACCAGCAATTGCCGTGGTTTGGCCTGAGCAATAGCCTGTAATACGCGCTCGGTGAGATCAGGGCGGTTAAATACAATCAGAACAACTGGTGTATCCATAGCGGATGGTATACTCCATAAAATATCATTTTGTTAGAGGTTCTTATACACCCTTCGGCATTATATGGTGCGGCTCGCCAAAAGACATCGGAAAGACTGATCAAAGTCTATTTTTCGTAAGCAGTTCCACCGCGCCTTGGAAAACCGCCTCCGGAGAAATGTTGGTGATGCAATGCGGGTGATTTTCCGCACAATACGTCGTGCATGGCGGCAAAGCCTTGGGCTGGAACAACCGGGTGGGAGTACCGTAATCTCCAAACCGGACCGGTGAATTATAGTGACTTGGATCGCCGCCACGCGGGTGGCAACATATTTCCAAGACCGGAAGCCCCGCCGCTGCGGCCAAATGTTTCGGACCTGTGTCATTGCCCAGATACAGTGTGCTGCGTTCCATGATCGCATACGCCTGCAGAAGCGTGGTTGCACCGGCCAAGTTAGCACATCGCCCGGGCAACACAGTGGCAATCTGACTCCCTAATGCTCGTTCGTCCTGGGATCCCAGAATTAGAAATACTGCGTTCAAATCCATCGCCAGGCGCCTGGCCACATCAATGAAGTTTTCCACCGGCCATATTTTCCGATGGTCGCTGGCTCCCGGAGCAAGCACAATGATCGGCCCCCCAAGCGGTAATTTGCCAACCGCCAAATTGGCAAAATGAAAATCGTCCGGGGATGCCCTTAGAGTAAAATCGTAGTTTTCCACTGTCGCCCCAAGATGGCAGAGAAATTCCTTGTTTCGTTCCACTTCGTGAGTAACGCCCGGAATCGGCTCA
>JABEBX010015914.1_pt1 | contig 13616 bp, 11 predicted proteins | sample 7245971 | NCBI WGS metagenome assembly JABEBX01 (sample SAMN14506365, study PRJNA622280) | hot springs metagenome | biome: hot spring [ENVO:00000051]|acidic hot spring [ENVO:00002120]; feature: spring [ENVO:00000027]|sediment [ENVO:00002007]; material: sediment environment [ENVO:01001048]... | reverse complement strand
CCAAGAATCAGAACTTTTTTTCCATTAAGGTCTATATTGTTGTGCCTTAATAAAAATAAAAAGCCGGTGTAATCACTGTTAAAACCGTATAATTTTCCATTATTTACTTTAACAAGGTTTATAGAACCTGTATTTCTTGAAATATCATCCATAAAATCCATATATTTTGCTGAATCCTCCTTGTATGGTGCAGTGATATTAAATCCTGACATATTTTCCCTTGCAAAATTGAAGAAAATTTCAAGATTTTCCCTGTCAATATCAATTGATAAGTATATATAATTTAATCCTTTTTCAGTAAAAATACGGTTGTATATTTTCTGACCCAGTGAATGTGTTACAGGCTTTCCAATTAAACCTGAAATTAACATAACTCATCACCGTACATTTTCAAATACCGCCTCAGACTGGCAAAATCTATTTCTTCGACTGTTGCTTTTCCTTTATCTTCAAGCATTACCATATTTAACTTTCCCTTTTCAACCTTTTTATCATTTTTTATAAATTTTATGAGCCCGTCCACATCAAAAGATTTAAAATTGATAATATCCAGACCGTATCTTTTAACTGCCTCCTTCAGAGTAGAACACATTGGAGTGGAATAACCTGATTTATTTGCTATGTAACTTTCTATAATCATACCGTTTGCCACAGCTGTGCCGTGTGAAATATTATTTTTTGTATACGCCTCTATAGCGTGCCCTATAGAATGACCAAAATTTAAAAGAAAGCGTATTTTATTATTATCATAGAAATCTTTAGAAACTATGTCAAGCTTTATTTTAATGCTTCTTGTTATTATATTTTCAAGGATACCGGCATTTTTTATTGAATCGAGATTATTTTCCATGAGCATATCAAAAAAATTTTTATCAGATACAATAGCCATTTTCAGAACTTCTGCCATGCCCTCTATCAATAATTCCGATGGCGAATTTAATAGAAAGTCTATATCATCTATTACAATTTCGGGTTTATAGAATGTTCCTATAGCATTTTTCACATTCATAAAATCTATTGCATTCTTGCCGCCGATTGAGCTGTCTACCTGGGATAACAGCGTTGTCGGTATTGCTGTTAATTTAATTCCACGCTTGAAAACAGATGCTGAATAGCCTGTGAGGTCGCCAAGTGTGCCGCCGCCAACATATGCAGCATTGCTGTCTCTTTCTGCCTCTTTTTCTATTAATTTTTTAATTATAAAATTGAAGTATCTGGTACTTTTAATATTTTCGCCGTCATTCATATATATTTTAAAAGCATTGAATTTATCTATTTTTTGCCTGTATATACTGTAAACATTACGGCTAATAAAGGCGAAATTCTTACCATAATTGGAAAATGTATCATTAACTGTCTTCTCAAGGCCTGATCCTATGTAAAACTTCAGGTCGGAACCGTCCACTTTCCTTTCTAATAATTGCATAATTTTAAATGCATTATTGATATTTTATTTAATCGATTCTGCTTTTTATTAAGGTCATTAATGAAAAAAACTTATTAAATTATTTTTTAGATATTCTATAAATTATAAAAAAATATAATTACGTATAATTTATTACATAGCATGCTCCAGTTCACAGACTACAAACAGCAATTATTTGAAAAAATCAGTGCAGTATATAAAATATCGGAAAATGATATTGATATAAACGGTATGCATGGAGATTTTACGCTTAAGATATTCAGAATAAATGAAAATCATGAAGATATATTAAATAATATAAAAGACAAAGTAAATGACGATTTTATGGATAAAATTGAACTCGATGATAATTATATTAATTTTTACATTAAGCCGGAATCAATGCTGAAAATAATATCGGAGTCCATAGAACAGTTTGGACTTTATCCAAATATATTTCAGGATACTTCAAAGGCGCTTATAGAACATACGAGCTCCAATCCTACAGGACCAATACATGTGGGACGAATCAGGAACTCAATAATAGGCGATTCGTTATTCAGAATTATAGACAGATATGGAACAAGATCCTGTACACAATATTTTGTCAATGATTCCGGCAAGCAGGTAATTTCGCTTTATCTTGGATATATTAAATACCATAAGGGTGCTGAAATGAATGTATCAAATCTGCTTGACGGTTATCAAAAAATTTATGAAAATATTGAAAAAGATCCGGAAATAAGGAAAGAAATACAGGATATAGATGAAAAATATGAAAAAGGTGATAAAAAACTCATAGAACAGATACAGAAAACGGCATCTATTGTGCTCAATTCCATTAAGGAGTCATTATTAAAGCTTGATATTAAAATATCCACTTATGTATGGGAATCAAATTTTATTATTTATGGAGATGTAGAGAATTTATTAAATGAACTTTCTGATGACCTTTTATCGGAAGGAAATGCAAAGTACCTGCAGGTCGGAGACAGAAAAATGTTTCTTACCAGACAGGATGGAACTTCTCTGTATTTTGCCAGAGACCTTGTATACCATAAATTCAAGGAGGAAAATTTTGACTGGATTATAGATGTGCTTGGCGAGGATCATAAAGAGCATGCAAAAAACCTTGACTATGTTTTGAAAAATTTTCTTGATTTTCAGCCAAAACTGGACTTTGTTTTCTATGGCTTTGTTTCACTTGAGTCCGGGAAAATGTCCACCAGAAGAGGAAATATAATTACTGTGGATGATTTATATGACAGGGCAATTGATGAATCAAAGAGTATATTAAAGGAGAAGAGGCCTTTATACAATGAAGATAAAGTGAATGAAATAAGCAGTGCAATTGCATCATCTTCTATAAGATACAATATAATAAAAATAAATGCAAACAAGCCTGTTACCTTCAGGTGGGCCGAGGCACTCAACTTTGAGGGTGATTCTGCACCATTTATAATGTATGCTTATGCAAGGGCGTGCAGCATTCTTGAAAAAACTGAAGACAGTGGAGAAGTTTCTTCCGCTTATGATGAATATGAAAAGGGACTTATAAAAGCAATTTACGTATATCCATATTATCTCAAAAATGCTGTTAATTTTCTCAGACCCGATATAATCGCGGGATATCTCCTTTACCTTGTAAAGGCTTACAACGAATTCTATTTAAAATGCCCGATTTTAAATTCTGAATTTTCTGGAAGAAGAATTAAACTTTTAAGGCTGTTCAAGAAGACCATGGAAGATGCTGCAGCACTTATAGGCATAAAACTTCTTAACCAGATCTAAAATTTATTCAATCCATATTATAATTATAAGTGTTAATTTTTAAAAAACTTGTAAATTCCCATACCAATAAGCTTATAATGGTATGTATATTCAATTTCCATGGTTAAAACTAAAATTGTTGCAACAATTGGCCCATCCAGCTTTGACGAAAATATGTTGGTAAAAATGGCGGATGTCGGTCTTTCTACTGTAAGAATTAATACTGCACATGTAGAATCCGGATATATAACTGATGTAAATAATTTAATTATGAAGATAAATAAGGAACATAAAAAAAACATAGGCATAATGGTGGATTTAAAGGGACCTGAATTAAGAACCGGAAATTTTAACGGCGGCATGTTAAAAATAAGTGCAAATAATAAATATACATTATCGGACAGCGGAAGCAAGGCTGATATTACAATAAATTATAAAATTTCTGATTATATTGACAGTGGAACAATTATAGCAATAAATGATGGCAAGGTCAGATTTAATGTTGACAGTTTAGCTTCCGGAATTATAAACGCCACTGCAATGGATTCCGGTGTAATACATGACAGATCAAGAGTTAATATACCCGGAAAATACATAGAACTTGGCATTCTTACAGACCGTGACAAAATGTTTCTGGATGAGGGTCTTAAAAATGCGGTTAATTTCTATGCACTTTCATTTGTTCAATCACGGGAAAATGTATATGAACTTGAGGATTATATTTATGATAAAAATGGCCAGGGAAATATTATAAGCAAAATTGAAACAAAAAGCGGATATGACAATATAGAATCAATAGTAAAGGATTCCGATTTTGTTATGGTGGCCAGGGGAGACCTTGGCGTAGAGCTGCCATTAACTGAAGTTGCCATGGCACAGAAAAAAATAATAAAAATTGCACACAGATATGCAGTTCCAACAATAGTTGCAACGCAGATGCTTGAATCCATGGTCAATTCTGATTCACCGACAAGGGCCGAGGTATCTGATGTCACAAATGCAATACTTGACGATACAGATGCGGTAATGCTGTCTGAGGAAACGGCAGTTGGCCATTACCCGTTTGAAGCTGTCTCCTATCTCTATAATATCTCAAAATTTGTGGAGTCAAACAATATAAACTCCCCCGAGCCTGAAAATTTCATAATGGACCCTATAGCCTTTTCAGTCGCCAAGGGAGTCAGAATAATGTCACAGACAATAGATGTCAGTTCTATAATGGCATTTACAAAATCGGGTCATACTGCAAGAATTATATCTGCATTGAGGCCTAACAAGGATATTTATGCAATTGTTTCATCTGACTGGGTTGCAAGGTCTGTTAATCTTATGAAGGGTGTAATTCCTGTAATTATAGACGAAAAATATGCACAGTCCGATGATATATACACTATCTTCGATAAGATATCAACACCGGGAATTGTAAGCCCGGGAGATAAGACAATACTTGTATCGGGTTCTCCGTCATTTTATTTTGGTGGAACAAATAATATAAGGGTTGTTTCAATCGGTAAATTTATAGGCAGGGGTTATCCGGCAGGAAAGAGCGTATCCGGATTTATAGATTTAAATGCAGATGGAAGCGGAAATATCTTATTGCTGGAAAAATACGATGCAAAAATAGATTATAATAAATATGATGGAATTATAATAAAGTCCTCTGTTACGAACAGGATTATTGATACGATGCTAAACAGGGGGAAAACACTGGTTTATGATACCGAAATAGAATCAAACATAGAAAAAAATAAAAAAATAAACATAGACAGCGATACCGGGATAATAACATATATTTGAATCTGCATTATAAAAGATAATTATAAATTTTTAAAGGCATCATTGTTTATTGTGTTTATGTAAAGTGGTTTCCTTGAATAATCTATGTAAACATTTTTTAATTTAAGATACTCATTTATACCATGGATGCTGCCCTCGCCTGCCTGTCCTGTCATTCTAAAGCCGGTATGGTAACCCTGTGATGCCTCCGGACCCGGCATATTTATATAAAGTTCACCGAATCTGATTTTTTCTGCTGCCTCAAGCATGAGGTCCGGATCAGATGTAAATAGATATGATGCGAGGCCGTATCTGGAATCGTTTGCCTTTTCATAGAGTTCATTTATATCGGATACTTTCTCTGTACCTATAATTGGGCCAAATATTTCTTCCTGAAACAGTGGTGAATCCTGCTTTACATTTTCGAGAATTGTCGGTTCAAAGAAGTATCCGTCCTTAAATTTCCCGTTAAGTTCAGGTTTCTTTCCGCCAAGAAGTATTTTAGATCCCTCACTTTCTGCATTATTAACGACCTTTTCCATGCTTGATAGTGCAGTGCTGTTAATAAGCGGGCCAATATCTGAAGATTGCGGATTTCCTGTTTTCAGCCTTTTTGTTATCTCAATAAATTTTGACATAAATTTATCATATATATCTTCATGTATGTATAGCCTCTCTGCAGCAATGCACGACTGCCCGGCATTCAGATATTTTGCCCATACAAGGCTTTTAAGTGTACGGTCCATATCCGCATCCTTCCATACCATAAATGGAGCTTTGCCGCCAAGTTCCAGAATTAATTTTGCCATATTGCTTGATGCATTTTGCATTATTCTCTGGCCTGTTGATGTTGATCCGGTCATGGTCACAAGTGAAACTTTCTTATGATTGACTATATAATCTCCTATTTCAGAGCCCTTGCCTGTTATTAAATTAAGAACACCGTCCGGTATACCTGCCTCTATAAATTTTTTTACTATCCATTCAGCAGTAAGCGGCGTATCCGAGCTTGGCTTTAAAATAACAGTATTACCTGTCAGCAGTGCAGGAGCAAGCTTTCTTACAACCATAGCTGCCGGGAAATTCCATGGAGTTATTGCAATTACTATTCCATATGGAACTTTATACTGGAATATTTTTCTGCTTGAATCGGAACCCTCTACTATATCGCCGGTTAATTTTCGCTCAAATTCTGCATAATAGTAAATCTGGTCAATTACACCATCGACTTCATCAACAGCTTCCCTGTTTATTTTGCCAACCTCTAATGTAAGAAGGTCCTCGAGAGCTTTTCTGTCTTTTTCTATTAGATGTGCAGCCTTAAATAAAATTTTTGCCCTGGCCATGGAACCTAAATCATTCCATGCGGGAAAAGCGTCTTCCGAGGCATCCATGGCAGAATCCACATCTTCTCTTGTTGCAGCCGGAAATGTATCTATCAATTCACCGGTACTTGGATTGTATTTATTAAGTTTTGATTCGTTTGAAGAATCACACCATTTTCCATTTATATATATTTTCATAATTAACAATATTATGAACTTATTTAAGTATTTTCAAAATGCAATAAATTTTCTGAAATTTAATATTTTATTTAACCCGTAACCTGAAATCCCTTTCTGAAAGTATGATAAAAGCGAAAAGTTTATAATATATTAATATAAATAAATTTAAATCTGCTATATAAAAGTAAAATATGGAGGATAAGCCCAAATTTACGCCGGTAGAAATTGAGGCTCTACCGGAAAAGTCAACTTTAGTCTATGCATCACAAAGCTCTGTCCTTTAATGTGAAGTATATCACTTTGCTGCAAAATCTAAAATTTTTACAATGCAATAAATTTCAATAAATATATATATAAATAATTAATTCCATAGGAGTGAATTACTGGTGATTATTGATGAATGATGGAGATTTCATAGAACTCAGTTTTGAAATGAGGGCAGGTCAGGATAAAAAATTAATATCAACTAGCAGTGAAGAGATTGCAAAAAAGGAAGATATTTTTGATGAAAAGAAGAAATACAAAAATGCAGTCATAGTAATTGGTACAGATGGATTATTTAAGGAGATAAATGAGTCGTTTAAGAAGGCAGAAATAGGAAAAGACTATGAGGTCGAGGTTCCAGCCAAAGATGCTTACGGGCCAAGAGACAATAAAAACATTAAAGTTGTTCCTATGAGGGAGTTTGAAAGAAATAAAATAACTCCGGAAGTAGGCAAAGAGGTAAATATAAATAATAAAATAGGAAGAATATTGTCAGTGACACCGGGAAGAGTATTAATAGATTACAACCACGAACTTGCAGGAAAGGATCTGTTTTATAAATATAACATTGATAAGGTAATAAGTGAGGAAAAAGACAAGGTTAATGCCATTATAGACATGGATTATAATGATTCAGAGAAATTTTCGGTAACTGTTGAAAACGGATTAATAGATATACAGCTTCCGGAAGAAGCAAAATTCGACATCAACTGGATAGATTCAAAATACAAGATAGTCAACGACATAAGAAAATACATTCCTGACTACGACGTTGTATTGAAAGAACTTTACAAAAAAGAGGAAAAGAAGGAAGAGCCAGAGGCTGAAAAAAACGATAAGGTCGAGCAGGAAAGCAAGCCAGATGATGTGAAAGAAACACAGTAATGTTAGACCTTAATAAATTTATTTCTGTCGTCCTTGTTGAGCCAAAATATCAGGGTAATATTGGCGCTGTTGCCAGGTCCATGGCCAACAGCGGCATTGATGACCTCAGACTGGTAAAAACCACAATAGAAAACGAGGCACTTTACCGTTCAATGCATGGAAGATACATTCTTGAAAATGCAAAAATTTATAATAGTTTTGATGAGGCCGTGGATGGATTCTCTGTGATAGCAGGTACTTCAGATGTTTCTAAATCCGGTGAAAAATTCAGCAGAATACCTGTATCTCCGGAAGAGTTCTGGCAGAAAGATGGATTGAGCGGCAGGAAAGTAGCACTTGTATTTGGCAGAGAGGACAATGGTTTACATAATACAGAACTTGCAAAATGCAATTTTTTTATTAAAATAATAGGCAGCCCCGGATATCCTGTATATAATTTATCACATGCAGTCGCAATTATTCTATATGAAATGATTAAATACAATTATGAGGGCAATGCAAATATAATCCATGATATTATGGATGGCCATAAAAGTTCAGTAATGAGCTCACGTATTGATGAATTGCTTGAGCGTGTAAATTATGGCGAACCACAGAGAAAGATTTTAATGACCATGATCAATAGAATAATTGCCAGATCTGATATAACGGATTCCGAATACTTTAAATTAATGGGCATACTTAGACAGACAATAAACAGGCTAAAATAATAAGATTGGATAAGTTTATGAATTTTTAAACAATAATCCATAGATAAATTATGATGTCTGTTCATAAAAGAATAGATGAAATACCGGTAAGCCCGTTTTTACTTAAGATAACATTACTTTCTTCAATGGGCATATTTATGGACGGCTATGTCCTGACAATTTATTCAATAGCGATATTATATATGAAAAATTATTTTGGCCTGGTTTCCGGAACACCGTTTTATGTTTATTACATAGCATTTATGGGTTCTTCCCTTTTTATAGGAATGTTTTTCGGGAGTATAATTCTGGGGCATCTATCGGATAAATATGGAAGGAAGAAGATATACGAATATGATTTAATTATAACAATGGTATTTTTACTTTTAAGCGGTTTTTCAACAAATATTATAGAGTTTATAATTTTTGAAATACTTGCGGGCGTTGGTATTGGCGCTGACTATCCTATAAGTTCTTCAATTCAGGCTGAATTTTCACCGAAGAAGAACAGGGGCAAATTTCTGGTATTCAATATATTTTCATGGACACTTGGGGGAGTCGCCCTTCTTTTAGTTGCAATACCGGTTATACTCTATGTTCCTGTTAATATAAACTGGAGAATATTATATATTACCGGTGCAATAATTCCATTATTTGTTATACTTTCCAGGCGTAATTTGCCTGAAAGCCCTTTCTGGCTTGCCGGCAAGGGAAAATCACAGGATGCAATTAAATCATCAAATATTGTAAGTGAATCCATAGGTATAAAGGTGGATGAAATACCGGATGTCGAAAAAGGTGATTCAAGGATAAGAGATCTATTTTCCAAAAAATATCTTTACTATACCATCTTTGTATCGATTGCATGGTTCTCGTATGATGTTTCAAGTTACGGTGTATGGGAATATACTCCTTCTGCTTTTGCATATAGCAACTCAAATATAGTTATGGTCGTCCTTGCAACACTGCTGGAGGAATTGCCTGTTTTCATCGGCTTTTTAATATGTATATATTATGTTGAAAAGACAGGAAGAAGAAATCTGGAGCTCCTGGGTTTCGGCGGTGCTGCAGTTTCACTTGCACTGTTTGCAATCTATTCCGATTTTGTTGCCGTTGCTCTGTTATTAACATTCTTTTCATTCGCAACAATGCATCTATTCCACAATCTTGGACCTACAAATTTAACATATGATTATCCTGCTGAAATATTCCCTACCAGAATAAGGGGAACAGCCATGGGTTTTGCCACATCCATATCCAGAATAGGGGCAATAACAGGAACAATTGTTTTCCCAATAATTTTATTTACGCTTCCATTCACATACGTATTATTATTCCTTGTTGTCTTCGAGCTTATTGGCTTTACTGTTACATATAAATTTGCCCCGGAACCGAAAAATAAAGCACTGGATTAAAAATAAAATTAATCCTTTTTAAGATTTGTGGAATTATTACACATTATAAGATCAAGAATTACAAAGGCTGATAATGTCTGAATTACAGGTACCGCCCTTAATGGAATAAAAGGATCATGCCTGCCTGTAACTTTTATTTCAGATGCTTCCATTTTTTTAATGTTTACAGTTTTTTGTGGAATTCTTATAGACGACGCCGGCTTCATGGCTATATTGAATTCAACAGGCATGCCGTACGTAATGCCGCCAAGTATTCCACCGCTGTTGTTTGTTTCTGTAACAATTTTATTATCATTTAAAATAAATTGATCGTTGGCCTGTGAACCTTTCATTGATCCGAGTTTGAATCCTGCACCGAATTCAATGGCTTTTAAACCCGGTATAGAAAACATTGCTCTGGAAATTTCACTTTCCACTGAATTAAAATACGGCTCTCCTATTCCGGGCATTATATTGTAAATTGAGGTATGTATAATGCTTCCAAGGCTGTCGCCGTCCTTTATGATTTTTAATATATAGTTATATAATTCTTTATCTTTATCTTCATCGGGCATTCTTGTGCTGAATTTATAAACATAATTTTCATCAACAGGAACATTTCCTTCAATTGAAATATTTCCTGCCGATTTTATGTATGTTACAATTTTTATATCATATTTCTTTAAAATATGCATTGCAATGGCACCTGCTGCTACAAGTACTGCAGTCATTCTGCCTGAGAAAAATCCACCGCCCTCATAATTCCTGTAATCGCCGTATTTATAGTACATTGTAAGATCTGCATGGCCGGGTCTTGGATTCTCTTTTAAATCATCGTAATGTTTGTCGATATAATCCTTATTTTTGAAAATAAAAGTAAGCGGTGAACCGTCTGTATAGTTATTTTTTATACCTGCTATTATATCTATAATATCGTACTCATTTCTCTGTGTTGTTATAAGACTCTGACCGGGCCTTCTTCTATCAAGCCATTTCTGAATGAATTCTATATCTATTTCAATTCCTGCCGGAAGACCATCAACCGTGCCTCCAATATATGGCCCGTGTGAGGAGCCAAAAACTGTAAGTACAATTTTATTGCCAAGTGAAAACATAATTTCACAATATAAATATAACTTATTAACATTTTTATATTAAATTGTAATCATTACCGGAAGCTCCGTAGTGTAGAGGCCAAGCATTACTGGCTCTGAACCAGTCGACGGCAGTTCGAATCTGCCCGGAGCTATTGTAGTTTTATTTAATAAAATACCTTAATAAGATATATTTTAATTACGTTTTATGGACGAGGATGTAAACTGCAGATACTGCGAACTTATAGATAAAAAACTGCCACCTGACCACGAATTCTTCATTTATGAATCACATATCAGGATAACGCAATCATTTCTTGGACTTGCCGTCTCTGAAGCCAGGAATACAGAAAAGATAAGGAAAATGCTGGATATACTCGATACGCTTAACCAGCATGTATATGACAGTGATACTGTTCTTCCGGATATGGTTAGAAAGGAATTAAGAAGGGAGGATGGCGAGTGGATAGATGTCGACCAGAAAATGGATGCAGGAGATAAATATACAGCATATTTAATAGCTGCAGCTGCAAATCTGAGAATAGCTGTTTCTTATATTTATAAATTAAAAAACGAAGATGATTTTAAAGAGCATATAGATGAATATTTCCTTCAATACAGTTTCAAATTAATAAATATGATAAATAATGAGGCTCTCGGAAATGTATTATTATAATTTTGAAATATCCACAGAATTTATATAATCCTGGTAATTTATGGGTTCTTTTACATATCTGTAAAGTGATGTATTTTCTTTGTAATAATCCAGTTGCAGCATATAAAGCTGGTCTCTTGTCAGTAATCCTTTCTTTTCAAGAACTCCTACTATTGGTCTGAATATCATAGGTGTTACTTCTTTCACCGGTGGCATTCCCAATTTTGCCCTGACAATATTAAACATGCCTCCGAATGTAAGCATTTCCCTTGTGCATATATCTATTGTTCCGGACCTTTCCAGAGAATTCTTTAATGTAGTTATAACATCATCTATATGTACAGGTGCCATATTGCCGCTTTTAGGAAGAGCCGGCACTTTCTGTTTTGCAACATCAACAAGCATTTTTGTAAATTTATCTCCCGGGCCGAACATTGTTGATGGTCTTATAATCAATGAATTTTTTAGAAGATTTGCATTGTCTTCTGCAATTCTTTTATATCTAAAATAATCTGTTTTACCCTTGTCTGCATTTATTGCAGAAAAATATACTAATTTTTTATTTCCCCTCAATTCTTCCATGGCCTTTACAATATTTTTTACACCGTTTAATGATAAATCCTCATGTGTTTCATCTTTTTCAACAAGAACGTCGATTGTATGGAAAATTAAGTCATAATCTGCTATTGCATTTTTTACATCTTCGTAATTTCTAACATCGCCTTTAATGAATTTTATGCCCTCACTGTCAAGCTCAGGTGATTCGTGTCTTGCAAAGTATGCCTTTTCTTCGGCGTCAAGCTGCCTTAAAATGTTGCTTCCTACAAACCCTGATCCTCCCAGAACTATTAATTTCATTATGGTTAATATTGTATAGATATAAAAATATTATACAGTTTTTAAAAGAAATTATATAAATAAAGCAGGAATAAAAAGTAAAATAAGATAACATAACATAGTTTCAGGTCCATATAATAGATTTATATATACAATAAAAATCCAACATCGGGATTATAAGGTTCATCAGTAATATAAAAATAGAAATTTTTTGTCACTTTATGATATTTCACACTATTTATTTAAACCTCATTGGATCTTTTGAGTAAATTCTTATCCAGTATTGGAGTCCTCATCTGCTTATTGAGTTTATGACAACCCCGTTCCCATTTTAATTCTACATATGCGAAGTAAGAGATAAGCAACATATAAAATAAAAAGATAAACGGAAATAAGATAATTGCACTGAGAATAATATATATCAGTAATAATGATATTCTAATTTTCCTGTACTTAAAAAGTAAAAGTGAATATATGGGGAACATCTTTTTATCAGTTTGAATTTTTGGTTCTTTGTCTGTTTTATTATATTTTTTATATAATTCTATCTGATATTCTAAATTTCTTTTTTTAATAGCTTGGCCTATCTTAAGTAAGTGATTTGATTTCAGAATTAATATACTATCTGTAATTAATAAAAAGAATGGCAATATAGGAATGAAATTAATTATAATAAACATGATATCCTATCCATAAAATATATTTATTTATATCTAAAAAGATGGTGGCTTAGCCCATGGCGGTTCGGCATTGGGATTGAAAGCTCCAGTGTAGAGGCAATATGAGTTTGAATTTGAGGATGTGGTAACAAATGGGGCATATAACCCACCGCCTGTATCGTAATTGCAGAGGTATGCACCTTCCTCTCCGTATGCTCCTATAACAGCCGGGAACCACCAGGCCTTGGCTAAACTACCACCTATTTTAAGGTATATTGAAGGTGCGTTGTTATTCTCGGCAAATTTTACCAGAGCAAAATAGTTAATAGCCAAAGCAGCAATAACAACTGCTGCGGCAACAATTATTATTGCTGTCGAAACACCTATCGTTACAGCTACTGCATCAGCATCAAAATTGGCGAATTCCCCAAACACTAAAGCCAATTTGGAGGCTGAAAAGTCTTCGACCTGATTGGTAGAGATTCTTGTTACAGATATGGCGGCTATATAATTTCTGCCAGATTTAAAATGTATTTCAGTACTTACAGGAAGAGTACCATCAGAAGAATCAGATGATATCTCTGGAATCACCTTTTTGTGATTTACTTTACTATCGCTAAATTCATTGAACATAAAATGTATTATAAGATTATCACCTGAAACTCCGACATAATACTTTCCAT
>JABEBX010020564.1_pt1 | contig 13647 bp, 8 predicted proteins | sample 7245971 | NCBI WGS metagenome assembly JABEBX01 (sample SAMN14506365, study PRJNA622280) | hot springs metagenome | biome: hot spring [ENVO:00000051]|acidic hot spring [ENVO:00002120]; feature: spring [ENVO:00000027]|sediment [ENVO:00002007]; material: sediment environment [ENVO:01001048]... | reverse complement strand
GAAACGGTCAGGCCAATCGCCTGGAGAACTGTGGATGCCTCTTCTTTGATCTCTGAATTGATGCGGGCCTGAACAAGTGAATTTGCGGGCATTTTGCACCTCTCTCGCATTACATTGTAATACAGCAGAGTCATAACGTCGAGGTGGCCGAATAGAGCACCGGCTTACATGCCGCAGTCAACAATGCGCGAAGAGGCGGGATATTTGTGTGACGAATTGAGATTCCAAGGAAAAGGCCACAGACAAATTCGTCTGAAGACAGCAAAAGGAGCATCGGCAGAAAAGCAATGTGGTTTCAGAAATCCGGCTGGGCGACACATTTGATCTGTGACTGAATGGACGGATCTTTGACTGTAACACGGCGCTGATGCTCGGGCAGGAAGACGTCGCTCTGTCTCCAGTGCCCGAGGTCAGCGAAACAACCAGTTATTGACCGATCTGGAACCTGACTTCGGCCATGGCAATCTCGTATTCATAACGAGCAGTCGCATAATCAATCTGCGCCTGTGTCAGCTGCAATTGCGCCTGGCTGAGCGCGACGATGCTGCTCAGCCCGATCTTGTAACGCGCCGAGGCGAGATCGAAGGCGAAATTGGCCTGGTAAAGCAACTGCTGCGTGACGGCGATGCGCTGAAATGCGGTCTGCGCATTGAACACCGCCATGCGCACGTCGCGCGCGATCATGTCGCGCAGGTTGCGCATGTCCTCCTGCGCCGCCTGGGCGCGCAACCTTGCTTCCTTGGTTTCGGCGTTAAAAAGGAAGCCGTTGAAGACGGGAACGCTGATATTGGCGCCGGCTGCGCCGTACCACGACGTTTGGATGAGGTCGTCGCGCACAGGGGCGCCTCCGCTGCTTGCCATCGCTGAAACGGTTGGCATCCAAAGATCCCGCTGGGCGGTGGCGTATTGCTTCGCCGAGAGATACCTGTCATTGAGCGCGGCCAGATCAGGACGCGCCGTAAAGGCAGCCTGCACCATCGCCTCCGCATTGGCGGGTGCGGGCGACGGTGCACCCTTCGTCTCATCGACCAGCGTGTACTGCTGATCCTCGTCGGAGCCGAGTACGTTGTTGAGCGACGCCATGGCTGTCTGCTCTCTGTTCTGTGCGTCAAGCAGCATCAGCTTGGCCTGCGCGAGCTGCACATCGGCGAAACTCAGATCGAGATCCGAGCGGATCTTGGATTTGGTCAGCGCGCGCACCTGATCGTCGGTTTGCTGGCGCTGATTCACGGTATCCTCCGCCACCTTGAGCACGGCTTGCGCAGTAAGCGCCTGGTAGAAAGCCTGATCGATGGCGAGTGTGATATCGAGTTCCGTGGCGCGCTCCGACTCGAACTGGGCCTTGGCGCTCGATTGGGCGCTCTTGACCAGATTGTGGGTGCGCCCGAAGTCGGTAATGAGTTGACTTACGGTAAGGCCGCCGCCGGCTTTGTCAAGCAGCCTTGGGCTGTTCATGGATCCGTCCCCGGTGAGCCTGCCGTTGTGATTCGCATCGATTGCCGTGAGGTTTCCTGAGGCCTGCGGCAACTCAATGGACCGGGCCTCCCGCGTGACCTGGTTCTGCGCAAGCGCAATCAGACGGCTCATGGTGATATTGGGGTTGTTCTTGATCGCCAACTGCTCGGCCTGCGCGAGGCTAAGACGCGGACCCAGGGGCAGAGCGGTTTGGCCGCTGTCTGACATCTGCGCGACGGCCGGCTGGCCTGCCGATGCAGGTGGAGGCGGCGTGTTTTGCGCGATCTCAACAAACAAGTGCGTCGTCGGAGCATCGGGCAGCGATTGTTTCTGCGCCTGCGCCGATCCGGCTGAGGCAAGAAACAAGGAAGCGGGTAGCAAGACGGCTGCAGCAAAATCGCGCCGCGACGAGATCCAATTAGGCATGTTGCTCACCTTCTACGCCGGCTTCGTCACCTTTGCGCCGGCTATGGATAATCAGGTACACAGCGGGAACCAGAAACACTGTGACAGCGACAGAGCAGGCGAGACCGCCGATGACAGCGCGGGCCAGGGGCGCGTACTGCTCACTGCCGGCCTCGAGTCCAATCGCCATGGGAATCATGCCCAGCAGCGTGGCCAGCGAAGTCATCAAAATTGGACGCAGACGAATCTTGCAGGAGTGTACCACCGCCTCCAGCAGAGGCTCGCCCTGAGAGTGCAGGATGCCCGCGAATTGGACGATGAGAATGCTGTTGGAAACGACGATGCCCGTCATCATGATCACACCCATCAGCGACATGATGTTGAGCGTGGCGCCGGTGAGGAGAAGGATCAGCACAACTCCAACCAGTCCCGGCGGAATGGCCATGAGGATGATAAATGGATCGATAAACGAGCGGAACTGCGACATCAGAATCAGATAGACCATCAGGACTGCGACCATCAGGCCAAGCCCGAAGTCCCTGAACGCCTGGTTCATGTTGACGGCTGCGCCGCGCACATTCAAGACGGTATTGCGATCGGTCTTCGTATTCTTCAGCAGTTTATCAATCTTCGCAATCACTCCATTGAGCGCCTCGGTCTTGGTGGCGACATAGATATCGATAACCCGCCGAATCTGGTAATGATCGACCTCGGTGGGCGTGTTCATGAGTTGGAAACTGGCCACCGAGCTCAGTGGAGTGTACCCTCCACGATGACTGCCCTCGGTCATGTCCGTTGGCATAGAGGACGCCGCCAGACCCACATTGATCGGGCTATATCCCTTCAGCGGGTGCGTGCCGTGCAGTGGGATGTTTGCAAAGTCCTGCAGGGACATGTTGTTGATCCAGCGGTTTTCATATTGCACCGTGACCATGTAGTTGTTGCCGCTGACAGGGTCAATCCAGTAACTGGGCGCGATCATCCCGTCGGAGGTCATGGCGGTGATGACATCGTCAACGACGTCCTGCGCGGTGAGACCGATGAGGCTGGCCTTTTCGCGATCGATATCGAGCGCGATTCCGGGGTAATCCAAATCCTGCGGGATGTAGACGTCGCTCACATTCGGCAGGGTCTTGATCTTTGCCGCCAGAGTCTGCGCCAGGTTGAAGGCGCTGCGCATATCCATCGAGCCGACCTGAATGTCGATCGGCGCGGGCATACCCTGATTGATGACGCCATCAATCAGGCCGCCTACCTGGTAATATGCGGTGAGTTCCGGCATCTGGCGCGACAGCGCATCGTGGACACGATTCATGTATTCGTAGCTGCCCAGACTGCTGCCTTCCTTCAGACTGGTCTGTACAAACGCCGTATCCATCGAAGCATTGGGCGTGAAGATCGACGAAAGATCGGGATATACGCCGATATTCGAGACAATCATGCCGAGATCTTTCGGCTTGACGACGCCGCGGATGATGTTTTCGACGCGGGCCATGTACTCGTTGCTGACTTCGATGCGCGTGCCGCTGGGCATGCGGACGTTAATCACGAACTGGCCGGGATCGGTGCGCGGAAAGTAAGCGCGGCCGAGAAAGGGAAACAGCCCGAAGAGGAGCACGGCCAGACCGCCGAGAATGACCGTGGCGGTCGCGGCAGGTCGCTGCAGAACGCGAAAGGCAAGCCGTTCATAGCTGTCGAGGAAACGGTGGAACTTGGCGTTAAAAGAGTCGAGAAAGCGTTTGAAAATCGAAATGTTGCGCTCCGCGGCATCGGCGGTCTTGCCTTCGGCGTGGTCGCCATGAGACTCGATGCGGATGAATTTGGCGCAAAAGAGCGGCACTACCGTCATGGCGAAGAAATAGGAGGCGAAGATGGAGAACACGACCCCCAGCGCGAGCGGCGTGAAGATGTATTTGCTGATGCCGGTAAGAAACGATACCGGGAAGAACACAATGGAGGTGGTGGAAGTCGCGGCGAGAACAGCGAGTGAGACTTCCATGCCGCCCTTTTCCGCGGCTTCGTGCGGCGGCTTGCCCATCTCCATGTAGCGGAAGATGTTTTCCAGAACCACGACCGAGTCATCAATGAGGCGCGAAAAGGCCAGCGCCAGACCGCCGAGGATCATGGTGTTGATGGAGCCGCCCATAAGATGGGTGATCAGCAGGCACATGAGCGCGGACAACGGAATCGACAACATAACCGCGAAGGTAGCGCGGGGGCTGCCGAGAAAGATCAGAATCATGATGCCCGTGAGAAACAGGCCGATGCTGGCTTCCTTGATGAGGTTCTTGATGGCGAGCTTTACAAAGATCGATTGATCGAAGACCACCGCGGTTTTCAGCGCGGTGGGAACGTCAACCAGGTGTTTGATGGCATCCTTCATGCCGTTGACGATGGTGATGGTGTTGGAATCGCCGCCCTGCTTGAAGACCGGCACATAGACGGAGCGCTGGCCATCAATGCGGACAATGTTGTATTGCAGCGCGCCTGAATCTTCCGCCTTGCCAATATCCGCGACCAGAACCGGTGCATTGCCGACTGCTTTCAGCGGCATCTCGTTCATCATCTTGGCGTTGGGAAACTGGCTGTTGGCATAGATGTTGAAGTCTTTCGAACCGATGCGCACGTCGCCGGCGGGCAGAATGAGGTTTGACTCGTTGACCGACTCCACCACGTCGTTGAGGCTCAGGTTGCGCGCCTCCATCTTCAGCGGATCGACGTAAATTTGAATCTGGCGGTAGGTTCCGCCGAAGGGCTGCGGAACGGATGCGCCTTGGACGTTGGATATCTCGTCGCGCACCTGGAACTGCGCAAGATCCTTCAGGGTGGTTTCATTCAGCCCCTTGCCCCGGAGCGTCACCAGGCAGACCGGCTGTGTTGACGCATCCATGCCCAGAACCACAGGCGGCAAGGTTCCCGGCGGCAGGCGGCGCAGGTCCGCCATGGCAAGGTTGGCCACGTCGCTCAGGGCCGCGTTGGGGTCGGTGCCGGGCTTGAAGTAGATTTTGATGAGGCTGACTCCGGTCAATGAGCGCGATTCGCTGTGATCGACGTTGGCGGCCAGCGTGAAGAATCGTTCAAAGGTGTTGGTAATATCGGCTTCAATCTGCTCGGGCGGCATGCCGTTATAAAAGGTGGCCACCACCACCACCGGCATGTCGATGGGCGGGAACAGGTCCACGGGCATCGAAGCCACCGTGACCGTACCCACAAGGGCCACCATGAGACAAAGCATGATGATGAAATACGGAAATCTCAGAGCAAACTTCGGCATGAAGCAGAATCTCCTGGAAACATTGGCCTAACAAGGAAGTCCGAGTCCGAATTCGGGCGCGCCCCGCGCAATACGGACGGGGATGGCGCCCGAAGAGAATCGGCTTTAGTTGGGAGCCATCGAGGCATTGGTAATCGCCTGCTCCGCTTTCATGTCAATCGTTCCTCCGGTCACCTGCATGGTCTCGGAGGCTGGCGTTGAAACCACCAGCGGGCTGACGGTTTCGCCTTCCTGGTATTTCTCCTGGCCGCCAATCAAAATCCGATCCCCGGGGTTGAGACCGTTTGTGATGCTGGCCAGCTTTTGACCTTGCAAGCCTACCGTCACGTTGCGAACATGGATACGATTGTCGGCATCGAGGACATAGACCGTCTCCTGTTGCCCATGAAGCACCAGCGACTCGACAGGAACCGTCACCACGTTGCTTGCGCTCGCCAGCGGCATGGCTGCGTTGGCATACATGCCGGGAGCGATGGAGAGATCCTTATTTTCGACGTCGACTTCGGTCTCCATCGTGCGGGTGTCGAAGTCCACATTGCGCGTAAAGCGAATCACCTTGCCCTCGAAGGATCGAGTGAGGGCGTCAACCCTCACTCGGATCGTGTCTCCGATATGCACGTATTTCACGTCGTTTTCAGGCACCGGAAAGCGCAGACGCAAAAGGCCGCTCTGCGAGAGACGCACAATGGGGAGCGTCGATTCGTTGGAGTTTGTTCCGCCCTGAATCAGCGCGCCGGTGTCGGCGTAACGCCAGATCACCACGCCCGCGAGGGGCGCCGTAACATTCGTATAACCCTCGAGCGCCAGCAGTCGCTCGTTGTTGGCGCGGGCAGCCTCGGCATGTTGCTGGGCCGCGGCCATGGCGGCTCTTGCGGCGTCGATCTGCGCCTGCGAGTCAAGATCCCTTGCCCGGGCGTCATCCAGCTCCTGCTGCGCGATCAACCCCGGCCGGGTGGCCGCGGCGGCCTCGAGTCGAACAGACTCCGCGTGAAGCGCAAAGTTCATAGCCTTGGCGCGATTAATCTCCTGCTGCGCGCGGGCAATCTCTTGCTGGCTTTGTTTCAACTGGAAGACAGACTCCTCCAGTTGAGCCCTCAACTCCGGGACATCGATGATGGCCAGCGTCTCGCCCTGATGCACAATATCGCCAATATCGACATTGATGCGCTTCATGTAGCCGCTTACCTTGGGATGCACATCAACCACCTGATACGGCTGAAACTGGCCGGCAAGGGTGAGCACCTGGGCAATGTTGCCGCGCTGCGCAACCGCTACGCGCGCATATGCGTTGGCGGCAGGCGCACTTGAACTGCCCTTTCCGCCGTGACAACCCGAGAGACCAGGCGCCAAGCAAAGCACCGCAAGAGCGGCTGGAGCCGCGGAGAGAGATCTATGCATGAATGTCAAACTCCTATTGATGGGAGCATTACTGCGACGGAGCGCGCCGTCTGTCAGCCATGAAATGGGGACTACAGGACGCAAGCGAACCTGACACCTTTTTCTTTTGATGCGCGACCCCAGCTTGACGTTGTCAAACGATGGGAAAATCCGCGCCATCACTCCGAAATTTCTCCACCGCGCGGGGCAGGTTGGCAAAAACGACCCGCAGCCCAGGAGACCTTCGAGACTTTCCCTGGCATGCTGTGCTGAAAAGCCGATTTTGAAAGAGCGCGGCTTTAGCCGTTCCGAGAAGATTCCTTGCATAACTTCAACCTTCACAGCAGGCTTCCAGTACGAAGAATAAAGACGTCAGAGGAGAACGGAAGAACAGGCCGGAAAAAGTAGGGCAAGGCAGGAACCGGAATGCGGCTGCTATCCATACCCCTGGGAGCCGGGGAATCGGCATCTTTCCAGGCGCTCGCCGGCGCCAGCGACAGAAAAATGACCACCACCGGCTACACAACTCCCGTAACACAGAAAACTCCCGTGGATACCAGCGCCGGCAAGTTCGCAGACAGATCCTTCCCGCTATGCAGATCCTTTGCCGAGCGGTTTCACGGACCATCACATATCTCGGACGCGAAAATCGCCCCGCGCAGATACAGCCCCAAGGCCGGCGTATTGCATTTCATGGTCACGACGCCAAAAAAGTCCAAAATCATTATGATTTTACCATGCCAATCTCGACCTGCGCAGACTTGCCATCAGAGGCATCGATGAAGATGAGGCTGGTCGTTCCTCGCCGGTCCTCCTGGGCCGTTACGGGTGAATCTACCTTCGCGTTCCGCTCCTACCGCCGAGAAGCTCCATACGGCATTCGCCTGCGAACGATCCTTGGAGATCCTCCGCTTCAGGCTCCGGCGGTAGCATAGGAGCGGAGAAGAAATCCGATCGAAAGGAACTACCGCAACGATGTCAAAAGCAACTGTCATTACAGCAGGACGCCTCTACGATGGAGCACGTCTCCTTGATCATCCCATCGTTGTTGTCGAAGACGGCCGCATCGCCTCGATCTCCACACGCGCCGAGGCGTCTCTTCCATCCGGGGCGCGCGTCGTCGACTTTTCCGGCGCCACTCTTGCTCCGTCCTTCTTCGACATTCACATCCACGGCGCCTCGGGGCACGACGTCATGGAAGCCACTCCGGAAGCGCTTGGCATGATGGGCAGGTTTCTGGCGTCGCGCGGCACCGCCTGCTTTCTCGCCACCACCGTTACCGCCCCGCTCGAGGCCACGCTGCGCGCAGTGAGCGGACTGGCGAAGCTCATCGCGCAGTCGCCGGACGAGGGAGCCGCTCGGCCGCTGGGAATTCATCTCGAAGGCCCGTTCCTGTCGCACGAAAAACGCGGCGTCCAGCCGGCTGAACACCTGCTCGCCCCCGACATCGCCGTCTTCGACAGGCTTTGCGATGCGGGAGAAGGTTACGTACGCCTGATGACGCTGGCGCCCGAGCTGCCCGGCGCGGCGGAGCTGGCAGCCCACGCCACAAAGCGCGGCGTTCGCATCTCGCTTGGGCACTCGAACGCGACAGCTGCGGAGACCCGCGCCGCCGTCGCCGCCGGAGCCGCAAGCGCCACGCACACCTTCAACGCCATGCGCCCGCTCGATCACCGCGAGCCGGGAATTTTGGGCGCGGTGCTGACCAACGACGCGCTCTATGCCGAGTTGATCTGCGACGGCATCCACTCCGCACCGGAGATGACAAAGATCTGGTGGCGCGCCAAGGGGCCGGACCGCGCCATTCTCATCACCGACGCCATGAGCGCAGCGGGCATGCCCGACGGGGAATACCGGCTGGGCGGCTTTGCCGTGCAGGTGGCCAAGGGCCGCGCCATGGCCAACGGCGTGCTCGCCGGCAGCGTTCTCACGCTCGACCGCGCCCTCGTGAACTTTTTGAGCTTCACCGGCGCGACTCTCGATCAGGGACTGCGGCTGCTCTCGGGCAATCCGGCCAGGCTTACCGGCTTCGAGTCCGAGGCAGGCGCGCTCACCGCCGGCGGCCCCGCAAATCTTGTCGCCGTCGGCGCCGATGGAAAGCTCGCCGCTTCGTTCCTGAATGGCAGAATGGTCTCGACGCAGCGCCCGGCTTGATCTCTTCGCGGAGGCCGCGCTATTTGGGAGGTACATACGGAACAATGAGAAGCACTGGATGGCGCGGAATGGTCATGATGTGCGCGCTGGCGTCGATCGCCTTGAGCGCAGCCGCGCAAAAGTCTCCGCGCGAGATGACGATCACCGGCTACGTTTTCCCGCGCAACCATATTCTGCCGCCAGGCCAGATCGACGCTCGCGCCCTTACCCGCATCAACTACGCCTTCGGAGTGATCCATGATGGAGCTCTTAACCCGGCGACTGCCGTGGACGCGCAGAACTTCGCCTTTCTCACCGGCCTGCGCAAACAGAACCCGTCGCTGACCATACTGCTCTCCGTTGGCGGGTGGAATGGCTCGGGCGGATTCTCCGACGCCGCACTCACGGCGCACTCCCGCGCAACATTCGTCGAAAGTGTCGTCGACCTTCTCCGCCGCTACGATCTTGACGGTCTCGATGTGGATTGGGAGTATCCCGGCCTGCCCGGCGCGGGCAATCCATATCGCCCGGAAGACAAAAGGAATTTTACGCTGCTGCTCAAGGATCTGCGCGAGCGCTTCGACAGGGAACAGAAGGCAACCGGACGCCGATGGATGCTTACCATTGCCGCAGAGGCCTCAGAAGAGTACCTGGCGCATACCGAGATGAGGAGGGTGCAGCGCTACGTGGACGCCGTCAACCTGATGACCTATGACTACGCAATGCCCTCCGCCGACGCCCTCACCGGCTTCAACGCGCCGTTGTTCGCCGATCCAGCGGCGCCGCGGCAGGAGTCCGTCGACGCATCCGCGCGCGCCTTCGAGCAAGGGGGCGTGCCTGCCGACAAAATTCTCATCGGAATCCCGTTCTACAGCCACGTATGGCAGCAGGTTCCGGACCGGAATCACGGTCTCTTCCAGCCGGGCAAACCCGCGCCCAACGACTTTGCTCCCTTCGGCGCGGTCCGACTCAACCTGCTTGACCGGGACTACACGCGTTACTGGGATCAAGCCGCCTCCGTTCCCTATTTGTACAGTGCGGAAAAACAGCAGTTCATCTCTTACGACGATGCTGCATCGATCGCCGCCAAGTGCAGTTACGCCGTCTCGCATCAACTCGGCGGCGTCATGTTTTGGGAGTATCTCGACGACCCCTCCGGCGAACTTCTTGAAGCCATCGATCGCGCGCTCATTCCGGCCCGCAATCTTTCACGGTGAATCCTCCACGGCGCTTCGAAGATGGATAATGGCGCATGAGGAGTTCGCACTATGAAGGCATTGGTCAAAAGCAAAGCTGAACAGGGTCTGTGGCTGGAGGATATCGCCGAGCCGGAGATCGGCATCAACGATGTTCTCGTGCGCGTGCACTACACCGGCATCTGCGGCACCGACGTGCACATCTACGAATGGGACGAGTGGGCTCAGAAGACCATTCCCGTGCCCATGGCCGTCGGGCACGAGTTCGTAGGCGAAGTGGTTGCCGTGGGCTCGAACGTCAACGACTTCTTTGCAGGCAACATTGTGAGCGGGGAGGGTCACGTGGTCTGTGGCCGCTGCCGCAACTGTCTCGCGGGACGCCGGCATCTTTGCGCCGCGACGAAGGGCGTCGGCGTCAACCGGCCGGGCGCGTTCGCTGAGTACGTCGCACTGCCCATGAGCAATATCTGGAAGCATAGCCACAACGTCCCGGAAGAGATTGCCGCGATCTTCGATCCCTTCGGCAATGCCGTGCACACGGCTCTCACGTTTCCTGTGCTCGGCGAGGATGTGCTGATCGCGGGCGCGGGACCGATTGGAGTCATGGCGATTCCCGTTGTGAAGCATGCGGGCGCTCGGCATGTGGTCGTCACCGACCTGAACCCCTACCGGCTTGAGCTCGCCCGCAAGATGGGCGCAACCTTGGCCATCGATCCGCGCCAGACCTCGCTTGCCGAGGTGCAGAAACAGCTCGGAATGACGGAAGGCTTCGACGTTGGACTGGAGATGTCTGGCAGTCCGCAGGCGCTGCGCGACATGATCTCCAACATGAGCCACGGCGGCAAGATCGCCATCCTCGGAATTCCCGCCAAAGAGATGCCGATGGACTGGCGTCAGGTGATCTTCAACATGATCACCATCAAGGGCATCTATGGCCGTGAGATGTACGAAACCTGGTACAAGATGACCGTCATGCTGGAGTCGGGAGTCGATATCTCCGGCGTCATTACACACCGCTTCCCGTGGAATGAATACGAGGCTGCATTTGCGGCGGCGCGCTCCGGCAACGCCGGCAAGGTGGTCATCGACTGGAGGGATGTGAAGTAATTCCGCCAATTACGCTGCCGCCTCCATCCACCGGCAGCCGCTCTCATGCTCCCGGCGTCTCTTCTTCATAGGGCGCCGGGGGCTTTTTCTTTGGATCTCCTTACTTTTTGATCTGTCGTTGGCCCTTGAACTCGCCATCCGTCCCGCCTTGCTCGATCCAATGCTCCGTAATCGAAACGACCTTGATGGTTTGGCGGCGATACGTGTAGGCCACAAGAATCTCTCCGTTCCGCGTCTCGATGATGCTGGGGTAGGAATACGCTTCGCGGCCAGGTTTGTTTGGATTCTGTTCGGCGCGGCCGTAGCCCACGCGGCCCTCTTCGACATCTCTCACATAGGGCCATGTCCTTCCACCGTCCAGCGAAAGCGCAACAGACAGAGGCTTGCGCAGGCTGCCGCCTTTTGCGGCCTTGCTGGAGTTGTTGAACGCCATCACAAGGTGGTCATCCTTCAGGCGGAACGCCTGAATCGAGGAGTCGTTATTGGGCAGAACAGTAGCCTTCGCGGGGCTCCACTTGCACCCGTCCGATGAGGCGCTGCTGTAGATGAAATCGCTCGCCCGGCTGCGAAAGAAGGCCATCAGCCGACCAGGGGCAAGCGAAACCACGCTGGGCTGTATCATCCCCTCGCTCCCAGCCATGAAGCATTCCTTCCAGGTGGCGCCATGGTCGTTGCTGATCTCGGTAGTCGAGTAGCTGACCTCCGGACCTTTGCCGATCCCGGCGCCGTTCGAGTAGTAAAGCGGAAGCAGCCACGATCCGTCCTTGAGAATCACCATGGGCTGCCGCGTGAAAGCACCCGGCTTGTCAAACAAAAGCGCCGGCTTCGACCAGGTAACGCCGTTGTCTTTCGAAACCAGATGCAGGACGCGAGCATGGGTTTCGCCGGCGCCTGCGCCCTGCGCGCTGTGATAGAGATCGACGGTTCCATCCGGCTCCTGAAACAGCACCGGGTTTTGATACGAAACGCCCTCCTGGCGGTCGATCAGCGTTGTGGGTTCCCAATTCCGCGATCCCTTCGGCCTCCGCGAGATCACAATCCCTACGCCGGAATTGCCCTCCCATGTGCCGGAAAACCACACGCAGAGAACATCGCCGTTCTTCAGCTCGTACAGGTTTGCCGCGTGCGAACTCGGAAACAGTATTGGCAAATACACTTCGTCATCTTGCTGTTTCGCGTTGTACCGCGCCACGCCATCGGAGAGTTTTGTCACCGAAGGATCAAGAAGCGGCTTTTGCGGCCCGACAACCTGCGCGGCCGCGATTCCGGCCGCGGCAATAACCGCCGGCAGCAAAAGCAATTGTTTTCCCGTCACTCTTCTCACCGTTTCAGGGCACTCATTCAGCAGCAACTTCGCTTTCGACGCACTCTCCGTCGAAGGACGGACTCTTCCCGTCCATTACTCATTTCACTCCTCAAGCTTCACCCATTTTGCGCCGTTCTGCGCCTTGATCACCAGTTCCGCGGCGAGCAACGCCTCATGCTGGTTCTGCGCCAGGTGCGTGCGGTTCACAATGTCGGCCACAAACTGCGGACCGAAGGGCAGCGGCATGGCGTTACAGTCGATATAGCGCGCCTGCCTGCCGTCCACCACAAACAGGTTGTTCCCCTGGCGGCTCACTGCAATGTTGGTGTACTTGCGCACCTCCATGTATCCATCGGTGCCCAAAATGAACAGCCGCCCGTCGCCCCATGTGCCCACGCCGTCGGGCGTGAACCAATCGAGCCGCACATAGCCCAGTCCGCGATTGCCGCGCAGCACCATGTCGCCAAAGTCCTGGAAATGCGGATGATTGGGATGGCGCACGTTGGCAATCTGTGACTCCGCCACCTCAGCTTCGGTCGAGCCTGTATAGAAGAGAAACTGATCCACCTGGTGCGAGCCGATGTCGCACAGGATTCCACCATACTGCTCCGGGCGCCAGAACCACTCTGGACGGCCGTCTCCACCGCCTGCATCGCCTCCGTGCTGGACGATCTGGTGCGGAGCTATATTGATGGTCTGTATCACCTTGCCGATCGCGCCCTGCTTCACCAGAACTCCGGCGTATACCGCAGCCTTCACCTCCAGCAGTTCGCTATAGAGAATCGCGTAGATCCGCTTGGTCTCGGCGATGGTCTTGCGGATCTCCGCCAATTGTTCGAGGGTCGTGACGCCCGGCTTGTCGCTCAGGACGTCCTTGCCGCTTTTCATGGCGCGCACGGCGATCCCCGCGCGCTGGTTGGGAACCTGCGAGGTCAGCACCAGTTGCAGCGAAGGATCGTCGAGAATCTCCTCTTGCGTCTTTACGATCTTCACGTTGGGGAACCGCCTGCTGAACGCCGCCAGCTTGTCCTCTTCCCCACCCCAGGCGGCCACCAGCTCGCCGCCGCCGCGCGTCACCGCGCCAACCATGCCGTAGATGTGGTCATGGCTCATGCCGCACACGCCAAACTTGATGTGGTATTTGGGCGACTCCCCGGTCTCAACCGGAACAACCGCATCCTCCACGATGCGTGATGCACTGCCGCTCCCAAGCGCCATCGCTCTCTCCGGCAATCCCGCCATGATTGCCGCCGATCCCAGCGATCCCACCAATCCCGCCTGCTTCAGAAACTCGCGCCGATGCGTATAGCTCGTGCTCATATCTCCTCCACCTTCCATCTCGCTCCACCGCCAGAGTGAAAATTCCAGGGTACACTTTGTTGGCCCGTGTAGTG
>JABEBX010016836.1_pt1 | contig 13649 bp, 9 predicted proteins | sample 7245971 | NCBI WGS metagenome assembly JABEBX01 (sample SAMN14506365, study PRJNA622280) | hot springs metagenome | biome: hot spring [ENVO:00000051]|acidic hot spring [ENVO:00002120]; feature: spring [ENVO:00000027]|sediment [ENVO:00002007]; material: sediment environment [ENVO:01001048]... | reverse complement strand
TCGCCCAGCAGTACTACTGGCACCGCTTCTTCTCTCACCAGCCCGACCTCAACTTCGACAATCCGCGCGTCATGGAAGAGGTCCTCAAGGCCATGCGCTTCTGGCTCGACATGGGCGTCGACGGTCTCCGCCTCGATGCCATCCCCTACCTCGTTGAGCGCGACGGAACCTCCTGCGAAAACATTCCCGAGACCCACCGGGTCATCCAACAGATTCGCGCCGCCATCGACGCCGAGTACGAAAACCGCCTTGTCCTGGCCGAAGCCAACATGTGGCCCGCCGACGTCCGCCCCTACTTCGGCGACGGCGACGAGTGCAACATGGCCTTCCACTTCCCCCTGATGCCGCGCATCTACATGGCCCTCCGCCAGGAAGACCGCCTTCCCATCACCGACATCATGGCGCAAACTCCCGCCATCCCGGACAACTGCCAGTGGGGCCTCTTTCTCCGCAATCACGACGAGCTCACCCTCGAGATGGTCACCGACGACGAGCGCGACTACATGAACCTCGCCTACGCCGCCGACACCCGCATGCGCATCAACGTCGGCATCCGCCGCCGCCTCGCGCCGCTGATGGACAACAACCGCCATCGCATCGAGCTGCTCAACTCCCTGCTGCTCTCCTTCCCCGGCACGCCCATCATGTACTACGGCGACGAGATCGGCATGGGCGACAACATCTACCTGGGCGATCGTAACGGCGTGCGCACGCCCATGCAGTGGAACTCCGACCGCAACGCCGGCTTCAGCCGCGCTGTTCCCGCCAGGCTCTACTTCCCGGTCATCATGGATCCCATCTGGGGGTACCAGGCCATCAACGTCGAAGCCCAGCAGAGTGACGCCTCCTCGCTCCTGCACTGGACGCGCAATATGATCGCCCTGCGGAAGATCTTCCAGGTCTTCGGCCGCGGCACGTTCGAGTTTCTCCACCCCGAGAACCGCAAGATCCTCGCCTACATCCGCGACTACTCCGGCCCTCTGGTTCCCTCCGGCGGCAGCGACCATCTACACACCGAAACCGTTCTCTGCGTCGCCAACCTCTCTCGCTTCGCACAGCCGGTAGCGCTCGATCTCTCCCGCTTCGCCGGCCGCCAGCCCGTCGAGATGCTCGGCTACGTCCCCTTTCCCCCCGTCACCGCCGCGCCCTACACCCTCACCCTCGCCCCTTACAGCTTCTTCTGGCTCGAACTCCAACCCGGCCCCGCGCAGCCCCCAGCACCGCCTGTCGATCTCCTCCACGAACGTTCCACCGACACCCCTCCCACGAACGAGCCCACAGGCGAGTCCACAAACGAGTCCACAAACGAGTCCACGATCGCCTCTCTGCTCAAAGCGTCCGGGGCCTACATCCTGGACACCGTGCTCCCCGCCTACATCGCCCGCCAGCGCTGGTTCGGAGGTAAATCCCGCACCATCGGTTCCACGCGCATCCTCTCCACGCTGCCCATCGACGCCAACTCCCTCATCGCACTCATCGAGATCACCTACACTGACACCACCACCGACCTCTACCAGCTTCCGCTCGCCGTCCTCTCCGAAGCCGATGCCTCCACCCTGCAAACCTCGGCGCCCAACGCCATCATCGCCACCATCCACCCATCCGCGCTCATCGACGCCACCGCCAGCCCTGGCTTCCGCGCCGTCCTGCTGCGGCATCTTCTCCACGCCGGCGCCCCCAACGGCGAACTCGTCGCCACGCGCTCCTCCGCGCTCGATGCCGCTCGTCTCACCGACGTTCCCTCGCGCCTCGGTTCCGCCGAGCAATCCAACACCAGCATCCTCTACGACGATCTCGCCATCCTCAAACTCTTCCGCCACATCCGCACTGGAGAAAATCCCGACGTCGAGATCGGCCGCTTCCTCACCGAGGTCGCGCACTTCCCCCACATCCCCGCCTACCTCGGCGATCTCCACCTCGCCTCCCACAACACCACCCTCGCCTTTCTCCAGACCTTCTCGCCCAACCTCGGCGACGGCTGGGCCTGGACCCTCAACCATCTGGAACGTTTCTTTGCCGAGGTCGCAAGCCTCCCCGCGCAGCCACCCGGCCAGAAGCAGGACCAGAACCCCGGCCAGCAAGCCGATCGGATGCACGAGCACGCCGGCGGCTATCTGGCCGCCGCCGAACTCCTCGGACGGCGTACCGCCGAACTCCACCTCGCCTTCGCCACGCCGACCCAAGACCTTGCCTTCACCGCGGAACCCACCACCCCCGAAGATCTCGCCAATGATCGCCAGCGTATCCATCAGCAGGTCACCACCGCGCTCGACGCCCTGCGAGCCGCCCTGGAATCCAACCCCAGCCTCACCCCCGATGCCACCACCCTCGCCAGCGAGGTTCTCGCCCACCGCGAAGATCTTCTCGCCCGCGTCGCCTCGCTCAACGGCGACCCCTCCCGCTTCGGCCAGCGCATCCGCATCCACGGCGACTACCACCTCGGCCAGATCCTCTGCCTCCAAACCAAGAGTCACCCCGACTTCCTCATCATCGACTTTGAGGGCGAGCCCGCACGCTCCCTCGCCGAGCGCCGCCGTAAGCAGTCCGCTCTTCGCGACGTCGCCGGCATGCTGCGCAGCTTCAGCTACGCCGCCTACACCGCGTTGCAAACCGTCGTCCAGAGCGGTCGTTCATTGCCCGCTGGGGCGGAAAGCGCCAACCGGACAGCGGTGACGGCCACCTCCGCTCATACCGCCGCCCTCGCCACTCGCCTCGCCGACTGGGCCGCCGTATGGGAGTCCGCAACCGCCGCCGCCTTCCTGCGCGGCTACAACTCCACCATCGCCTCCCATCCCGCGCTCATCCCCCAGAGTCCCACGCAGTACCAGACCATCCTGCACGCCTTCTTGCTCGAAAAGGCCTGCTACGAACTCCTCTATGAATTAAACAATCGGCCCACATGGCTTGCCATACCTCTCCGCGGGATACTTGTCATCCTCCGTAACGGCGCATAACCTTTCCTCACGCGGCTCAATCTCCCATGCCCTCCACGCCCTTCACTGCCGACGCTTCACCCCAGCGAGCAACTGCTCTCGCCGGGGGCCCCGCCACATCACCCCAGCGAGCAACTGCCCTCGCCGGGGGCCCCGCCACATCACCCCAGCGAGCAACTGCCCTCGCCGGGGGCCCCGCCACATCACCCACCGATCTCTCGGACGCATCGCGTTCCACCCCGCCCGGTCGCCACGCCGCCGCGGAACTCCTCATCTGCCTGCCTACGCTCTCTGACGACTCCTTACCCGCAATCCTGCACGCCATCGCCGCCGCATTCCCCTCCGAGTCCGTTCTGGTCGCCTGTGCCGCCTGCCCCGAGGACACCACCCGCTGGCCCTCGATCGAACTCATCCCCTACACCCTCCCTCGCTCCGACGTAGGCTGGATTCTGGCCGCCGGCGACTACGCCGCCGCCGCCAATCTTGCCATCGAGCGCAACGCCCGCGCCCTCATTCTCATCGGCGGTGACAGCACCGCCCTCGCCGCCCCCAACGCACTCACCCCCACCCTTCTGCGCAACTTCAGTGACTCCATGCGCGGCGACAACATCGATCTCGTTCTGCCCCGCTTCACCACCGGCCCCAACGACGCGCTGGTCAACTCCGCTCTCCTCTATCCCCTCTCCCGTGCCCTCTTCGGCGCCGGCATCCACTTTCCCCTTCCCATCCACGCCGCCATCTCCGCGCGCATGGCCCGGCGCCTCGCCTCCTCCACCCACCGGCTGGTCGCCCTCAATCAAGGTTCGTCTCTCCTCTGGCCCTTTGCTGAAGCCGCGTCCGCCGGCTTATCCGTCCGTGAGGTCTCTGCCGGCGACTCCGCCCCTCCCGCACCGCCGCCGCCCCAAACCCAGGCCGACTTCAACGCCCTCTTCGTCTCCGTCGCAGGCTCTCTCTTCGCCGACATCGAAAACAAGGCCACCTTCTGGCAGCGCGCCCGCGGCCTCTCCATCTCTCCCCCGCGCCAGTCCTCGCCGCCGCCCGTCACCGAGAGCACCGCCTCACCCGAGATCCACGACATGATCGAGACCTTTCGCATCGCCCAGGACAACCTCCAGGAGATCTGGTCTCTGGTTCTTCCGCCGCAGTCGCGTCTCGCCCTCAAGAAGCTCTCCCTGCTCTCTGCCGACGGCTTCTTCATGGAGCCCGATCTGTGGGCACGCATCGCCTACGACTTCGCCCTGGCCTTCCACCTTCGCACGCTCAATCGCAATCACCTCATCGGCGCCCTTACGCCCCTCTATCTCGCCTGGGTCGCGTCTTACCTGCGCTTCGTCGCGGACGACCTCTCGCGCGCAGACCACACCATCGAACTCACCGCCTCCGCCTTCGAGACCGAAAAGTCCTACATGGTCTCCCGCTGGCGGTGGCCTGACCGCTTCAACCCCTAGCCAACGAGACCGCCGCCAGAAGTATTGCAAGGGCAGGACGAAAGGCATCCAACTCCGAAAGGAACCACCCATGGGACACCAACTGGCTCAGCAAATTGAATCCGCGCTCCATCAGTCGATTCAACGTATCGTTGTGGTGCTCGCCAACTTCCTGCCCGGAATCCTCGCCCTGCTGCTCGCTGTCATCGTCTTTGCGCTGCTCGGCTGGGGACTCTCCGCTATCCTGCGCCGCCTGCTCACGGCCACCCGTTTTGACCAGCGCCTCGCCGCACGTATCGTCCAGGGCCCCTCGGCCTTTCTCGCGGACTGGTCCCCCTCCAACTCCCCCTCCGTCCTCGCCGCACGCATCACCTTCTGGGTCTTCGTCCTGATCGGCATCGCCATCGGCATCTCCGCATTCGACGCCTCCTATGCGAGCGACTCCCGTTACTCCATCTTCCTTATCCCCTACGTCGCCCACATCACGGGAGCGATCCTCATGCTGCTCACCGGCACCCTGCTGGCGCGCTTCCTCGCTCGCTCCGTCCTCATCGGCGCGGTCAACGCCCAACTCCAGTACGCCCGCTTCCTCTCCGACGGCATCAAGTGGCTCGTTCTGGTTCTCACCGCCGCCATGGTCCTCGACCACCTGAACATCGGCGGCCATGTCGTCGAACTCGCCTTCGGCATCCTCTTCGGAGGCATCGTCCTCACCCTGTCTCTCGCCATCGGCCTGGGCTCGCGCGACCTCGTCAGCCGCTCCATCGAAAAAACCATGGACAAAAACCCCACCCCGCGCCCCTCTGAAGTCCCTCCCCGACCCAACGCCGACACCCCCCCGCGCCTCCGCCACTTCTAGAGCAATTTTCCTGTGATGGGTATTCCAAAGAGGGTGTGCGGTGCGTTTTCATTGGGAAAAATGCCCATGGGCGCCGAGGCGTCGGACTACACCTACAGGAAGATTGCTCAACCCCATCTACTGTCCGGGCGGCGACGCCAGAGGAATCTCATGCGCCTCCGCCACATGCAGCCGCATGATCTGCCCCGGCTGCACCGCCACCTTGAACAGCGCCACCTTGCCCACCATCGCCGTCGGCGCCGGGTCCGAGTTCACCTTCCACCCATCCGGCACCGCATGCTCCACCACAAAGACCACCGGCTGCTGAAACTCATCCTGCAGCATGTACTCCTGCTCCTTCACCACGACCACACTCCGCTGCACCGTTCCATTCACCACTTCGCCCCGCACATGGTTCGACGTCAGCCTGCTCTCCAGGTGGCACACCGCCGGATCCATCTCCCCACCGGGCACCGACCGCGCCCCCGGCACACGGATCCCCCGCACTCCATCCAGACTGTCCTGCAGGATCAAACAATCCTGGTTCACATGAATCTCCCGCACCCCTGACACCGGCCCACCCTCCGCCGGCTCACCGGTTCCCGGGGCCATCGTACTCATCGGCTGCTGCTGCATCGGCGCACGCGAACGCCCACACCCCACCAGACTCACCACCCCCAATGCTCCCAACCCAATCCATGTGCGCACAGCCATCCTCGTACTCATGCACAACATCCTGATCCGCTCCTGATACGCCGATGTCGTCCGCCGCCTGAGCCTTAGATGTCCCCAGCAGCCATACCTGTTGCTCTTGCCAGTGCCATCGCTCTTGCCGCTGCTCGTGTTGCACCACAAACAGGTCCCCAACGCCGGTAGCCCGATGCGTTCGCCTCGGGTCTCGCCGGATCTCATCATCGCCCTCAAAAAGAAAGAGGCTTCAGCTCCGAGCTGTTCCTGAGGTTCTTCAGCTCTACCCCAAAAGCGCCCGAGCCCGCTCCACATCCGCCTCTGTATCCACGTCCAGCCGCAGCCCCTCATCCACCACCACCGCCGCTCCCACCAGCAGCACTCGCGCCCCCACATCGCCCCGCAGTTCCATCAATCTCCCAAACTCTCTCGCCGGGAAATAAGCCGGAATCCCCACCGTCCCCGCATACCCCGAACCCGTCACCCGGTCCACGTCCGCAACCAGGGACCGCAGATGCTCGGGCTGCAACGCCACCTGGTCGCAAGTGATCAACACGGTCCCCGCAACATTTAGCGAGCGCGCCCGCTCCACCCCACACCGGATCGAAGCCGCCATTCCCTCCTCGGCAAGCGCATTCACCACCACCTCGCACCCGCGCAGGCCCTCCGCCACCGCCTCATCGCGCACCACCACAATCACCGGCTCCAGCCCAGCCTCAGCCACCACGCGCACCGCTCGCTCCAGCAGTGTCTCGCCGCCGATCTCCACGCGCTGCTTGGCCCGGCCCAAGCGCCGCGAAGCACCGGCGGCAAGCACAACGGCCGCAGTGCTCACAGCCCGCATCCGGCCGGCGCAAGGTGTACCGCCAAGCCCCGCGCCCTCTGTTCGGCCATCTGCTCGGTCACGCTTTGGGCCGTCATGCGCCGCGATATCCCCGGCTTCCCCTCGCAACACGCCTGAATCTCAGCGATCACCGCCAGTGCAACCGCCGCCGCACCGTCGCCGCCCAGATTCAGCCCAACCGGCGCAAACAATCGCTCACACACCCTCTCCACACTCCACCCCAGCAGCGCGGCCGTCTCCGTCACCAGCAGCGAGCTCCGATGGCGAGCACCCAGCAACCCCAGATACCGCGGCTCACACCGCAGCGCTCCGGCCAGCCAAACCCGGTCCTGCTCATAGCTGTGCGTCATCACCACCACTGCATCCCGAGCCCCAATCCCCAACCCATCCAGCTCCGCAAACTCCTGTGCAACCACCACCGGACGAGCCTCCGGGAAGCGCTCCGCCCGCGCCCACTGCGCTCGCCCATCCACCACCACCACCCGCCATCCCAGCAGCATAGCCATCCGCACCAACGGCTGCGCATCGTCGCCCGCCCCAAATACCACCAGCCGGAGCGGAGCCGTGATCCTCTCGGCAAAGATCGCGTCGCCGGGGATCTCGTTTTGAAGCCCCTCCTTCTCTGGCTGCTTGTCTGGCTCCGTGCCCTGCGCCTCACTCACCTCGCGCCGCAACCCCACCCCACTCTGTGGCAGCCACGTCACCACCCGCCGCTCCTCCCCCCGTAACGACGCCTCCAGCGCCTCCATCAACCTCCCAAACTCCATCGTTCCCGCCGGCTCTACCAGCAGGTCGACCGTTCCCCCACATCCCAACCCATACGGCATCTCCGCCGTATCGTCGTACAGCGTCGAGTACCTCCGCACCACCGCTCCCTCGCGCACCATCCACGGAGCCTTTCGCACCACCTCGGCCTCCAGGCAACCGCCGGAGATCGACCCCGCATACTCCCCATCCAAACCCACCAGCAGCTTCGCCCCGACCCGCCGGTAGCTTGAACCCTCCACCCGCACCAGCGTCACCAGCGCCACAGCACGCCCACGCCGCCATAGCTCTACGATCTTGCGCCGATCATGCATGATGAAATGTTACATCCAGAGCAATTTTCCTGATGATGGGCATCCCATAGAGGGAGTACGGTGGCTTTCACAGGCCGCGGTCTGCTCGAAGCGGACGAACGGCACAAAGCCGAGCCGGGATCCGACACAAACCACACGACAGCCGCGCCCGAGGCAACCCGCTTGCAGCACCGCGGACGAAGGACGTCAGCTCTCCAAACGGACCAAGCAAACTTCCCAAACTGGTAAAATTCAACTTGCATGCCAGCCATTCATCGTAGAAAATCCGTTCCTGTCACCATCGGCAACATTCGCGTCGGCTCTGACGCTCCGGTAGCCGTACAGTCGATGACCAACACCGACACCGCCGACGTCGAATCCACCGTCCAGCAGATTGCCGCTCTCGCGCGCGCCGGCTCGGAGATGGTCCGCATCACCGTCAACAATGACGCCGCCGCCCAGGCCGTTCCAGCCATCGTCGAAGGCATTCGCGCCAAGGGCTGGGACACCCCCATCATTGGCGACTTCCACTACAACGGCCACCTTCTGCTCACCCAATATCCCGAGGCTGCCGAGGCCCTCGCCAAGTACAGGATCAACCCCGGCAACTGTTCGATAGGCCGAAAAGACGATGACAACTTCCGCACCATGGTTGAGGTCGCCGTCAAGCATCAGAAGCCCGTTCGCATCGGCGTCAACTGGGGCTCGCTCGATCAGGCCCTGCTCACCCGGATGATGGACGACAACAGCCGAGCCGCACACCCGATGGAAGCCCGCGACGTCATGATGGAAGCGATGGTGGTCTCCGCGCTGGACAACGCCGCTGCTGCCGAGCGCTACGGTCTGCGCCGGGACCAGATCATCCTCTCAGCAAAAGTTTCGGGAGTCCGCGACCTGGTCGATGTCTACACCGAGCTGGCCAGCGGCTGCGACTACGCCCTGCACCTCGGCCTCACCGAAGCCGGCATGGGCATGAAGGGCATCGTGGCCTCCACGGCAGGCCTGGCTCCCCTGCTGCTGGCCGGCATCGGCGACACCATCCGCGTCTCGCTTACACCCACCCCCGGCGGCGACCGCTCCGACGAGGTCCGCTGCGCCCAGCAGATCCTCCAGTCGCTCTCCATTCGCAGCTTCATGCCGCAGGTCACCAGTTGCCCCGGCTGCGGCCGTACAACCAGCACGTACTTCCAGGAGCTCGCCGAGCGCATCCAGCACTACCTGGTCGAGTCCATGCCCGAGTGGAAGAAGATCTATCCCGGCATCGAAGAGCTCAAGCTCGCCGTCATGGGCTGCGTCGTCAACGGCCCCGGCGAATCCAAGCACGCCAACATCGGCATCTCGCTCCCCGGCTCCTTCGAGGAGCCCAAGGCCCCTGTCTACGTCGATGGCCACCTCTTCACCACCCTCAAGGGCGACCACATCGTCGAAGAGTTCCAGGTCATCCTCGACGAGTACGTAGAAAAGCGATACGGCCGCCAGCCTGTCAAAGCGTAATTGAGGGCCATGGCCGCTCTATAGCAGCCAGCGGCGTAACCCCTTGACAGCCTGCGGTGAACGTCAGGCTTTGCAAGGGTACGGCTTTAGCTTGAAGGGGATGGGATTTACAGGCTGCGGAAAAACTCCCTATTTCTCTATTTCCAGTTTCACAGATACGAGGTTGTATCTCTCCAGTGCCCCCCTGAGATCTGTCATCCTGAGCGGAGGCTCTCGCGGCTTTATGCGAGAGCCGGAGTCGAAGGATCCGCCACCAAGCCTATTCCACCCCAAATGCTCGCCTCTTTCAGACGAAAATCAAACGCGGCCAGCGGCTCCGACTGATAGGCTCTCTTGCCTTGAAAGGGCGCGGCTTCAGCCGCTGAGGGAATGCACGGGGATGAACACACTTTCCTTGAGTGTCAGAGAGGCTGCGGAAAAAGATCTTGCTTCGACCGAAGTTCCCCAAGGCATTCCCCCCAGGGGGTAAAGCCCCCGTTGATTCTGCGACTCTTATGTACGGGCTGAAGCCCGTACCCTTCAAGCTAAAGCCGCGCCCTTTCAAAACGTCGAGCATTTCGCAGCCTCACCAAGAGCCAGTTTCTGACTCTTTTGAGTGGGCCGCAGGCCCATGAGGCGCCCCTCGTTGGCCCCTACGTCAAGGCAACGAAATCAATGCGGCTTCATTCCCCGAGAGAACCCTTCCCCTTCGCAGCGTGCTTCTTCGCGCGGCGGCGCGCCTTGATCTCTTCCTCTCTTTGCTTCCGCGCAGCCCGCTCCCACACGAACGGGCTGTTGTGTTTGCGCAGGTCGCGCAGTGGATAGCGCGTTCCCCGCCACACCACGCCACGCTGCGCCAGCACGACCACCATCGACCGCAGCATCGCGAACATCATGGCAACCGCGCCCAGCGGATAGAGCCAAGCATAACGCGCATCGATACGGCTCATCGCTCCTGTCACCCGGTAGGTCGCACCGATGCAGCACAGGATAATCAGCGCCGGCACAACCGTCGGCAGCCAGGCCAGTCCTGCAAGCGGCAACAGGCAGAACACGCCGATCCACACCAACACCAGCAGCGCAAGAAGCGGCTGAAAGTTAACTGCCGAAAACAGGTTCTTCGTCATGTTGCGCAGCAATCCTCGCGCTCCGCTGGCCCAGTGCACCAACACCATTCCGGGCGCGAACACAAACCGTTGCCGCATCCCCGCCGCCTTCATCCGTCGTCCCAGGGTGACGTCCTCCAGCACCGCCAAACGCTGCGGCAACCATCCTCCAATCTCCTCCAGCGCATCCCGCCGCACCAGGTTGAACGCTCCAACGCCAATGACATCGCGCCGTGCCCTGGGATCCTCCACCTTCCATGGCCGCAACGCCCAGATCCCCAATACCTGCAGGAAACCCAGCACGATTCCCTCACCCCACGATTTGACCAGCAACGTCGGCGCCACCACCACGTGGTCCGCCTCCGCGTACTGCGCATACACCAGCGCCCGCCGCAGCACGGACGGCGAAAACAACACGTCCGCATCCGTAAACAGCAGATACTCCGTAGCGCTGTTCTCCGTCGCTACCATCAGCGCAAACGTCTTGCCCAGCCAACCTTCCGGCAACTCCGTAAGGTGGATCGCACGCAGCGCTCCCGGCCGCCGCGTCGCAAACTCCTCCACATACCTGTCCACAATCTCCGCGGTGCCGTCGGTCGAACGATCGTCGATGACCAGCACCTGGACGCCCGCGTAGTCCGCCATCATCAACGCATCCAGCGTCGCCCCAATCTTGTCCGCCTCATCGCGCGCCGGCACCACCACCGTCAGCGACGGCATTCCCGGAGGCTGCGTATCGAGCGCACTTGCTCGCTGGGGTGATGTGTCGGGGCCCCCGGCGAGCGCACTTGCTCGCTGGGGTGATGTGTCCCAATCCACCATGGTCAGGTCCGGCAGCGCCGGCAGCCGGTAGACGACCTCATAGGTTCGCAGTACCCACACAAACGCCAGCAGCCACGATCCCGTCTTGATCATGCCTTGCCAGAACTCGGTTATATGAAAGCCAAATTGGTGCCAGTTCAAACCGTTAAGTCCTCCGGGCCCTCCAGCGAATGTGTCAGCGGCGGCGCAAACCTCGCTCCCACCAGGAAGATCGTCGCAGCCAGCACAAACGTCACCAGCGTGATGCCCATCCCCAGCCGCAGATTCGTGTAGTCGCTGACGATCCCGATCACCTTCGGCGAGAACGCATCCCCAAACACGTGCAGCGCAAACAACTGCCCGGCCATGGCCGTCGCTCGCAGATGCGCCGGCACCGCATTCAGCGTCGCGGCATTCACCGGCCCGGTCCCCAGGAACACCAGAAACACCGCCACGCCCAGCGCCGGCAGGGTCAAACTTCTGGGCCCGAAGAAGCACACCACCCCCGGCGGCAGCGCCAGAATGGCGCTCAGCGCCGGCACCAGGTACAGCGCCTTCGCCGTCTTCTTCGACCACCAGTGCGCCAGCACACCACCCACCACCGTTCCACCCAGACCGCACACCACCGTAATCACACCCATGATCGTTCCCGCCGCCTCGATCGACCGCCCATCCATGCGATTCAAAAATGACGGCATCCACCACGAGATTCCGCCCAGCGAAAACGTCACCGCCGCATATCCCATGATCGAGCTCAGATACGCCTTGTTCCTCGCCAGAGACATCACCGAGATTCTATCCACCTTCGCCTTCTGCTTCGCCCCCCGCACCCGCTCCGGCTCGCGCAGAAACAACAGGATCAGCAGCGCGATCACCACGCCCGGAACCGCCGACACGACAAATGCCCAGCGCCATCCATGGCTTGCCGCCACCATTCCACCCGAAAGATATCCCAGCGCGGCCCCCACCGGAATGGCCACATTGAACACCGTCAGCACGGCATTCCGCTGGTCGTCGGCAAAGTAATCCGCCAGCATCGCGGGAGCGAAGATCCCAAAGCCGGCCTCGCCGATCCCCAGCGCCGCATGGCGCAGATTCAAGGCCAGATAGTCGTGCACGCCCGCCGTAAGAAAGTTCATCGCCGCAATGATCAGTGCGGCCAGCACAATCATCGGCTTGCGCGGAAACCTGTCTCCCAGCCATCCTGTCACCGGCGACGACAACACATACGCCACGAAAAACCACAGCGTGAGCGACCCAATCTGGTTGTCTGAAAGGTGAAACTGGCGCTTGATCTGTTCCTGTACCGCCGGCAGAATGTACCGGTCCAGGTAGTTCACAAAGTTCATCGCGGTCAGCAGGCACAGCGCCACCACCGCTCCCGCAACCTGCCCTCCGCCCGCACGATCTTCAGGCCTGGCCACCATCGTCAAGGCATCCGCCATGATGTGCCGAGAATATCAGAAGCCATCGGGCGTTCCTCCCAAAAAACAGATCCCATGCCCGTGCCATGCCCGCGCTGGAGCGGTTCTCCTATGGGTGTACGCCGAGACGAAACGCCTGACGCCGTTTTTTCCAAGGAAAAACGGCACTTCGATCCTCTTTCCGGTGCTGACTGGTAGGAGAACCGCTCTACGCCCTCTCCTCTATCCGCGGATACCGTGCCGTCACCACCGTCGTGATCCCGCCTCGCGGACGAAAGTCTCCCTTGATCTCCGCCCACACCGGGTCTGTCGCCTTCACCACATCGTCCAACACCTGGTTGACGATGTTCTCCTGGAAGATGCCCAGGTTGCGGTACGTGAACAGATACTCCTTCAGGCTCTTCAGCTCCAGGCACCGCTCCTTGGGCATATACCGGATCGTGAGCACGCCAAAGTCCGGCAGCCCGGTCTTCGGGCAGACGCTGGTGAACTCCGGATCTTCAATGGAGATCTCGTACGCCTTGAACTGGTTTCTCCAGGTCTCAATGGCTGGAAACTTCGCATCGAGCCCCGCCTTTGCGTGGTCGTCTGTGTAACCTGTGGTGTGTTCTGCCATGCTTCCAGTCTATCTCTGCCCAAGGGGCTCCGCCGGCTGCGGCTGCGGGCTGCTCTTCCCCTTCACCCCCGGTACGCCGTGTTTGCTCTGGTCGAGTTCCAGCCGCGCCTTCATCTGTGCAAACTCCGGGGTCGTCACCAGGTATGCCGGACGTGGCGGCAGGATCGTCGCAATCTCATGCTCCACCGCCTGTATGCGCGCGGGCGTCGCTGGATGATCCCGGAACACCCTCGGGAGCGCCCCTGGCCTGCGCTTCTCCAGCGCCGCCAGCTTCGCGAAGATCCTCACCATCCCCTGCGGGTCGTACCCTGCCCGATACATGTATTGAACTCCCAGATAGTCGGCTTCAGCCTCATACTTCCGCGAGAACTCGAGCAGCGTCAGCGGCATCGCCAACTGCGAAGCCTCGTACACTCCGTAGCCCGTCCACGAACCCTCCGGC
>JABEBX010020563.1_pt1 | contig 13654 bp, 11 predicted proteins | sample 7245971 | NCBI WGS metagenome assembly JABEBX01 (sample SAMN14506365, study PRJNA622280) | hot springs metagenome | biome: hot spring [ENVO:00000051]|acidic hot spring [ENVO:00002120]; feature: spring [ENVO:00000027]|sediment [ENVO:00002007]; material: sediment environment [ENVO:01001048]... | reverse complement strand
CTTTTCAGCCATCCGGTGACCGCGAAATGCCTCATTTTCTGCGTGATGCGGCAACTTCTCCCCCATCGGTAACACCTACCGCAAAGTTGCAGGATTACACCGGTACCAGCATCGCCGGTTACCTGAAAGGGTAACGCTCAAACCCATCGCCCGCGCCTTTGGCCGGTCCACGCGCATGCTGCCCACTCCCGAGCGGCGCGCCCTGGACAAGCAGATCCGTGCCGCCCTCACCGAGATCACGCAGATCGAGCGTCAGTGCGGAAAGGCCGCCGCATCTCACCCGCGCCGCGCAAGCTCTCTGCGCACTGCTCGATCAGACTGCCACGGTCTTCGCGGGAACTCGACTGCGACTGCGCTTCGCGGTGTGCCCTCTGCCGCTCATCGGGCTCGCCTTCCCGGACTCCCCGGCAGGCCCCATCTCAACCTCAAACTCGGGCTCATCCTACCCGTGAGCAGTCTGAAACCGGAGATTTTTCAAAGAGGGTGTGTCAGGAGTTCTGAACTTCCACTTTTATGTCGTACACCTGGAGCGGTGGTTCCACAACGGGAATCGCACGGTTATATGTGCCGAATGCGGAATATTGACGTAAGTCGTTGAAAAGAAAGAGTAAATTGGCGTATTTTGATTGGCGCTTCTTCCCGTTTTGGAACTATTGTTGTCATCCGCCTTTTAGCCCTTGCCTCGCTGGATATTGTTATCAATTTCCTTATCAGTAACTTAGCATTGACGTTCAGGTTTGGCACGCGGCGTGTATAGAAACAAGACAAACATCGCCATCTCGGGACGGAAACGGGATGTGGGATGTGGGCTCAGGAACATTGATGAAGGAACAGGGAGTCGGGAACAGGAAACAGATACCCATACCCGTACCCGTATCCGGAATCGAGAACGCGGAGCCGTGAGCTGACCACAAAATCAGCAGCACTGAACTCTTGCCTCTGAAAGGACGAACCGATGCAGCAAACCGAACAGTCAACCGCAATCACGGCCACGGCAAAGCGCTCCTGGAACGGTGTCGCACGAAGACGCGTGGAAAGGGTTGTCGAAACCCTGGCAGCACTGGGCAGTCGAAGCGAAAGCCTCTCCGCGGTGGCTCATGACGCGCGCAACATGGTTTCGGCGCTGGGGCTCTACTGCGACCTGCTTGCTGAGCCGGGGGTGCTTGCGGTCGGTTTTAGCCATTATGCGGACGAGCTCAGGCTGGTGGCCGCGGCCAGCCGGCGTCTGGTTGAGAAGCTGGTGGCGCTCGACACCGGCGCACAGGAAGAGACAGCGATGCCATTGCACGGAGCGCCAGCGCGCACCTTTTCGTCAGACAGTGCCGCGGAGCCGGCGGCAGAAGGCGAGGGCAACCCGGCAGGCAGGATCTGGCCCGGGCCTGGACGGAGAGCAAAGGCAAACGCGGCCGTGCAGGAATGGGGTCGGCGCGGGGATCTGTTTCCGGCCCTGCCGATTTTCGACCTTGCCGCCGAAGTTCGGGCAAATCGCAATCTGCTGGCGGCGCTGGCCGGCCCATCCATCGCGCTGAACATGGACATCAGGGGTGGCGGCCAGCCGGTGCGTCTTACCGGCGAGGATCTGACACGCCTGCTGGTGAACCTGGTGAAGAATGCGGCCGAGGCCATGCCGCACGGTGGACGGATTCGCATCGTTGTTCGCGGGCCGGAGACCGCCGGGGGTGCAGCGCCCTGCCTTGTTCTTGCCGTTGAAGACAACGGGCCGGGGATTCCCGAAGAGGCGCTGGAAAGGATCTTTGCCGCCGGATACACCACCAAGGCGCAGGCAGATGCGGCCAGCGGCTGGACGCAAAGCCATCACGGACTGGGCCTGGCCATCGCGCGCTCCATCGTGGAGGCCGCGGGCGGACGGATCGCGGCTTCGAGCTGCCTCCAGGGCGGAGCCTGTCTCACGCTGGAGCTGCCAGTGGGCAAGTCAGGGACCAGGGAATAGGGAATAAGGACTAGGGAATAGGACGTTGCGAACTCTGAGCGATGAAGTGGTTCCCGATTTCTGTTCCCCAATCCCTGCCATTGAACGATTCACCAACGCAGGAGAGGCGATTACAATGCTGGAGACAGTCTTCAACACACGGAACATGGAGTTCATTCCACAACCTGCCGAGCCGGCGGCGCGACTGCACCTGCTGGTGGTGGACGCGGACGCCGCGGTTCGCTCGGCCTGCGCCGAGATCGCGGCCAGCCTGGGCTACGCGGTCGAGAGCACGGGCGACCTGAGCCAGGCGCGAAGCCTGCTGCGGGGCCACACGGCCGATATCCTGCTCGTCAATCTGCCTGCCGGGTCCAACGAGGGCCTGGAGCTGGTTGCCGAGGTCAAGCTGCTTTATCCCGACACCGCGGTGATCGCCATGACGGCCACGAGCTCCGTGAACACGGCGGTCGAGGCCATGCGCTGCGGCGCTTCGGACTACCTGACGAAGCCCTTCGCGATGGACGAGCTCTCGACCGTTCTTGACCGCGCCGCCGCCAGCCACGCGACCGACACGGCCGCGCGCCAGTTGCGGGAACGGTTGCGCCTCTCCGAGGGTCTGGGCGCCATGATCGGGCGCTCGCCCGAGATGGAGAAGATCTACCGCATTCTTTCGAAAGTTGCCCAGAGCACGCATCCGGTCCTGATTCTGGGCGAAAGCGGCACCGGCAAGGAACTGGTGGCGCGGACCATCCACGCCTACGGCCCCAACGCCGAAAAGCCCTTCCTGCCGGTCGACTGCGGCTCGATTGTGCCCACGCTGATCGAGAGCGAGTTATTCGGTTATGTAAAAGGCGCTTTCACGGGGGCCAACCGCTCCAAGGACGGTTTGTTGGTCTCGGCCGGGGACGGCACGGTTTTTCTGGACGAGATCGGGGAACTTTCGCTCGATCTGCAGGCGAAGCTTCTGCGCGCCCTGCAGGAAAAAGAGGTGCGACCGGTTGGCGCCACGCATCGCGTGCCCATCAAGGCGCGCATTGTGGCAGCCACCAACCGGGATCTGGCCGCGATGGTCGAGAAAGGCAGCTTCCGCAAGGATCTGTTTTACCGCCTGAACGTGGTCAACCTGCGGCTGCCGGCGCTACGCGACCGCCGCGAGGACATACCGCTGCTGGCGGCGCACTTTCTCGATCACATCAGCCGGGAGCACAGCCGCAAGCTGGCGCTCTCCGACGAGGCTCTGCGCGCCATGATGCGCCACGACTGGCCGGGTAACGTGCGTGAGCTTGAGAATGCCATTGAGCGGGCCTGCGCTCTCTCCTCCGGTCCAGTGTTGCATCTGGGCGACCTGCCCACGCAACTGCAGCGGAGGGGTTTGGAGGCGCAGCGTGCCGCTCTGGCCGCAGGCGAAGGCGCGGAGACGGCTGGAGCGCCGGAAGTCAGGACGCTGGCCGAACTGGAGCGCGAAGCGATCCTTGGCGCCATCCGCACCCTTAACGGCGATAAACTGCAGGCCGCCCGACTCCTCGGTATCGGCAAGACCACGCTTTACCGCAAGCTGAAGGAGTACGGCATCGCGGACCCGCTGCAGGACGAGTAAGGCAGGGATCAGGGCCGTAGGAACGAAGGGCTAGGGACTAGAGACTAAAGACTAGGGACTGAGGACGGAGGGCCGGAAAACCTGCTTTTACGCCTCGCCCAAGCCTGCGGCTAACTGTCTGTTCCCTGCCCACGGCCGCGATTCACGATTCGCTGACCACACTAACCACGAATCACTGAGAACTGAGGGACGACATGAGCATTCTGATGGTGACGGGAATCGAAGGCGCCCGCAACTGCGCCGATGTGGTGGGGACGCAACTGAAGATGGAGGTTGAGGTCGCCGAAGGACGCCGGGCGGCGCTGGCCGCGCTGCGCCGACGCGAGTATCTGGCCGTGGTCATCGACGAGACCCTGGCCGAGTGTGACCCGGCGGCTGCGGAGAAGATCTGCGAGCTGGCCGGCCTGGCCATTCCATTGCAGATCAACTTTGCCGTCGCGGGAGCGGCGCGCCTGGTGCGCGAGATCCGCTCGGCTCTGCATCGCCGCGAGCGCGAGCAGACGCTGGCGCGCCGCGCCGCCGCCGCGGCCATCGAGACGGAGCTGAAATCCACGGTGGCAGGGCTCCTGCTGCACTCGCAGCTGGCGCTGAGCGGCGGCGGGGTGCCGGCCGCAGTGGCTGACCGGCTGCGTACGGTCGCCGATCTCGCCGGCAGCCTCCGCCAGCAGTTGAGCGCGCCCTCCGAGGCAGGACGCCAGCGGCATCTCTGATGCGGACTTTCGCGGCAGGCGATGCCGCTGTTCGTCGAGTCCATCGCCGCTTCACTCGCAGTCCGCCGCGATGGGCAGGATGAGAAGGGCAGGGTTCACGCAGCGGGACAAAGGTGCCCTCCGTCCATTACCCTTGTAGACCTGAACGGAAGGAGCGTTCCCATCATGACGATTATCCGGCAGGAAGACTTCATCGCGAGTGTTGCCGCAGCGCTGCAATATATCAGCTATTACCACCCAGTGGACTACATCACCTCGCTCGCCAAGGCCTACGAGCGGGAGCAGTCGCCGGCGGCGCGCGACGCCATGGCGCAGATTCTCATCAACAGCCGCATGTGCGCCGAGGGACACCGGCCCATCTGCCAGGACACAGGGATTGTCAACGCTTTCGTGAGGCTTGGCATGAACGCGCGCTTTGAGGCCGCGGCGGGCGAAGAGCCGATGGATCTGCAACAGATGGTCGACGAAGGGGTGCGCCGCGCCTATCTCGATCCCAGCAATAAACTTCGTGCTTCGGTGCTGGCCGATCCTGCGGGCGCGCGCAAGAATACGCGCGACAACACGCCGGCCGTCGTCACTGTCGATCTGGTGCAGGGCAGCACCGTGGCAGTTACCGTTGCCGCCAAGGGTGGCGGTTCAGAGGCCAAGTCGAAGTTTGTCATGCTCAATCCCTCGGATTCCATTGTCGAATGGGTGCTCAAGACCGTGCCCACCATGGGCGCCGGCTGGTGCCCGCCCGGCATACTCGGCCTCGGCATCGGCGGCACGGCCGAGAGGGCCATGCTGATGGCCAAGGAGTCTCTTATGGACCCGATCGACATCCAGGATCTGAAGGCGCGCGGTGCGAAGAGCCGCGCCGAGGAACTGCGCCTGGAGATCTATGACAAGGTCAACCGCCTTGGCATTGGCGCGCAGGGGCTGGGCGGACTCACGACGGTCCTCGACGTGAAGGTGCGCGATTATCCATGCCATGCCGCCAACCTTCCGGTGGCCATGATCCCGAACTGCGCCGCCATGCGCCACGCGCACTTTGTGCTTGACGGCTCAGGCCCCGTCTATCTCGATCCGCCATCGCTGGATCTCTGGCCCCGGCTCAGCTACGACCCGGGCGGCGCGCGCCGCGTCGATCTCGACACTATTACGCGCGAGGAAGCTGCGACATGGAAGCCCGGTGAGGTGCTGCTGCTCAGCGGCAAGCTGCTGACGGGCCGCGACGCCGCGCACAAGCGGCTGACCGATATGCTCAACAGGGGCGAGAAGCTGCCGGTCGACTTCCGCAACCGCTTTATTTACTATGTTGGCCCGGTCGATCCGGTGCGCGACGAAGTGGTTGGCCCCGCGGGACCGACAACTGCCGCGCGCATGGACAAGTTCACGCGTCAGATGCTCAAGGAGACTGGATTGCTCGGCATGGTGGGCAAATCCGAACGCGGCCCGGAGGCCATCGATGCCATCCGCGAGTACAAGGCGGTGTATCTGACCGCTGTCGGTGGCGCTGCCTATCTGGTCTCAAAGGCCATCCACGGCTCGCGATTGATCGCTTTCGGCGATCTTGGTATGGAGGCGATCTACGAGTTCGATGTCCGGGACATGCCGGTCACCGTGGCTGTCGATTCGAGCGGCGCCAGCGTCCACCAGACCGGGCCCGCCGAATGGCAGAAACGCATCGCGGGGATACCGATTCTTTCGTGAAGCTGGAGACAGGCAGCAGGGAACAGGATCGAGGCAATTCAGGTCAGACGCTGTTGCCAGTTCAGCTCGCCATCACCCGGTAGGTTTAAGCTGGGAAGTGCGAATCGGATCGTGCGATCGAGGCTGCCGAAACACTCCGGGGATCTGGCGATGGGATTGAAGCGACGCGGCGGAGAGGATGACTACACCTTCGTCAGGTAGCCCATGCCGTCGAGCACGCCACGCATGAATGCGAAACTCTCGATGACGCCGGGCATCGGATCGTCGCCATGGATTTCGTATTCGAGATCGACGAAACCCTGATACTTGATGTCGATCAAGGCCTGGAAGATCTCGCGGAAGGGCAGAACGCCTTCGCCGACGGGCACCTGGCTCTCTTTGCTCGTCATATCGGTCAGATCCTTGACGTGCATGTCATAGAGGCGCGAGCCGGTGGCGTGAATGGCTTCAACGAGATTCGCGTTGGCGCGCGCCGCATGACCGATGTCGATGCAGACGCCGATGCGCGGGTCGAGTCCCTTGATGGCCTTGAGCACGTCGAAGGGCGACGGGAAGAACTTGTCTTCGGGTCCGTGGTTGTGGATGGCAATGCGAATGTTGTATTCCTTGACGAATCTTTCGATCCACTTCAGCGAATCGGGCGTGGGGTCGCCGGCGACGATCACGCCGATGCCCGCGCGCTTCACGTATTCGAACTTCGACCGGATGTCGGCTTCGCTGTCGGTACGGAAGTAGATGGCTCCCGCGGCGTGAAGCCGGATGCCGGCGGCGGCGTAGTCGGCGACGGCCTGCGCTTCGAGTGCGGGATCCATCGGCAGATGGTCCTTCACGTCCTTGCAGTTCAGATCATAGACGTGGAGCTGCTTCATGTAGCCGATGAGCTGGGCGCGCGTGAAGTTGCGGAAGGTGTAGCTGCAGAGGCCAAGCTTGATCGGCGAAGGTTTGCCCGAAGCCGGAACCGCCTGGGCCTGTGACTGGGCGGCGCTGACAAGGGCAGAGGTGACAGCCGAAGCGGCCGCAACCGCACCCGTTTGCAGAAAATTGCGGCGAGAGACGTGGGATTCCATGGTAGAAGCCATTCAGCCATTATAGGGCGTCTTGAGGATCTGCGTCAGGAACTTTGCAGCTACGGGAACGAAAGATCGTGGGCTGGCGGGGCAGCCGCGGTTCAGCCGGGTTCCACCCAAAAGGAAGCGCCGCCCCGAAGGACGGCGCTTCCGATTCCTGACCCCTGCTTTTACTGTTTGCCGAAGCGGTAGACGATGCCGGATGTAAATCCGCGGTCGTTCTGCATCTCCGAGCCAAAGTGGGTGGTCATATCTTCGCCGGCCAGTCGGACGGCGAGGCCCGGGGTCACGTTGTACTCGCCAACGATGGCGAGGTTGATGCCAAAGGTACTGCCGTCCGGGTAGAGGCCCAGAAGCGTCGGTGAGATGCCGTTGGTATCGCCGGAGAAGTTTCCGTAAGCCCAGCCGCCCAGGACGCGGCCGGAGATGGAGTACTTGGGCTGCACGTAGAAGCGGTAGGTGGGTCCGAAAAGCACGTTGTACATGCTGACCCGAGGCCGCGTAAATGCGCCCTGGCTGTACTGGTTGAGGCCGACGTAGGCGATGCCCAGGTAGCCGCGGCCGTCGAGGGTGAATCCGAGGCGCTGGCTGAGGTAACGCGTCAGGCCGGTCTCCCATCCGTAGTAGGTGAGCCGCTGCGTGGGCGACGGGCCTGGCTTGGCTCTCAGATAGCCCACGTCGATGAAGGTTTCCCAGCGACGATCGTAGGCATCATGAATGGCTGCGGCGCGGCGCTGTGCGCGGCGCTGGCGGATACGTTCCTGCACGGTCAATTGACCCTGGGTAAGCCCGCCAGACTGCTGGGCCTGGCTCGAGGACGAGGATTGTCCTGGAGCCTGAGCGGTATCGGAAGAGCTTTGTGCGAAGGCGGCCGACATGGCCACGCAGGTGAGCGCCAGCAAAAAGGCGAGACGGCGAAAAGATTGCATCGGTATCGGGATTCCTCCACGGGAGTGCGAGAACACGCCCAAACGACCAGCGCGCTCCCCCCATTGGTATTAAACCATCTTGGGGGGAGCCTTGTGCGAGGATGCGAGACCGGATTCTTACGCAGGTGGTGAAGAATCCGGTGCAGACCCACACTTTTGTCGAGTGTCTCGCTCTGATTGGACGCACCTGGAAGCAAAGCGGCACCCGAGGCCGCTACACAATCGTCTTGAGATCGGCCAGTAACTGGGCCTGATCGAAGCCGCTCGGAGAGCCGTTGGAAGAGAGCCAATCCTCACTGAGCAGGGTGTGCGCCTCGTCGCAGTACTGGTCCCAGAAGGCCACGGTCATGATCTTTGTTTGTCCCCAGGTGATGCAGGTAAAGCCGTTCTGATCGTACCCGGGCACGAAGACGGCGTGACCGCCCCAACTGCCAGGCTGGGCGTCGGAGCCGCCGTTCGCAACCACGTCCCAAACGTCCTGTGTCTGCGCGGTAAGGGGCAACGCCAGCCCGATATAGACGCCGCCAAAGAGGGCAATGGACTGGCGCACCTCAGTAAGATTGGCGAATCGGGGGTCGGCAAAGGCCACGAGCCTGTGACCGGCGAAACTCTGCTTCTTCCAGTCGTTGAGCACGTCCAGCTCAATGCCGCCGTTGTCGCTGCTCGGGTCGCCGGGGACGTAGCCATCCCACCTCTCGTAGTAGGCCTCGATGGTTGCGTTGGGAAGGGTAACTTCACTGTCGGTGTTCGCGGTCCACACCTGGACGGCGTGGCCGCAGGCGGCGATGGTGCAGTCGCCCAGGGTGTCGTTCAGCATCATGCCCCAGGCGGTGATGCCGCGGGTCCAGTCGGCCGAGGGCGGAGGCGGCGGCAGATCGGGCGGCAGATAATCGCCCAGCTTTAGCGTGCGGCTGTCGGTCTTGATGGCCTTGCGGCCTAACTTCATCTTGGAGTGGTCTGCCATAGGGGGAGATCCTTTTCTGCGCATGGATTGACGCGCAAGATTCAGGCTTGAAGGCGATCCAGGAAGCGATTCGCCCTCATAGTCTAGCGCCGTTTTTGTTTGCGCTGCTGCTATTGTTGCCTGAGGCGCTGAAATGATCTGCAAAGACGGCCTGAAAACTTTGAGCCGGCAGCGTCTCTTTTGGGAGAGTCTGACGGTAGAATTGGGGGACGGAGGGGACACGAAGCCATGGGTCGGGTGGTTTTGGGAGTGATTTTTGGGCTGATTCTGGCGCCTTTGTGCGTTTTAGCATGGTTTAAATGGGGGAACTTGCCGGTCGCCGTGACCGATTCACCCCTGCCGATGGAGCGCCAGATTACGCATGTGGCGCTTCGAGCCCGCATCGCACGCGAGATGCCGGGAAACCCTCCGATTCAGGCGGATGATGCCAACCTCACGGCCGGCGCCGAGGTCTATCGCGACGAGTGCGCAGCCTGTCACGGATTTCACGGCAAACCTTCAAGCTTTGCCGCGCACATGTTTCCCGAGGCTCCAGCGTTGTGGGAAAAGCATAAGAAGAAAGACGTGGTGGGCGTGAGCGACGATCCGCCGGGCGTGACCTACTGGAAGGTGGCCAACGGCATCCGGTTGACCGGCATGCCGGCCTTCAAGGACGTTCTTACAGACACGCAGATCTGGCAGGTGACCTTGCTGTTGGCTAACGCGAATAAGCCGCTGCCTCCGGCGGCGTTGGCGATTGTGCGCGGCGAAGAGCCTGCGGCAGCGCCTGTCTCTGCGGCGCCCGCGGCAAAACACTGATCGGTCTCTGCCGGAGCATCGCTACGGCACGGAAGAAAGGTGCGGCCATGAGCTTTGTCGGTCTGCTGAAGAAGGGCTTTGGCCTTGTTTTGCTCAGCATGGGCGTCTCGCCTCGCACGCCCAAGCCGGAGACGAAACCTGCGCCGAAACCGGGAGCTGGCGAATGGGGCGGTCTTCAGCGGCCAAGGCCAGGTAACCTTCCGCGATCTTCTTCGCTCCCCGTACAATGAAAGAGGAAGCACTTCCCACGCGGCCGATGGCGGAACAAAAGCAGAAAACCGGAGACGATTCTCACGGCGGTTCCGACAAAACCGCCTCCAGGCTGGGCTCGGCAGAGCGCCGCGGCAAGCACGACGAGGATCCGGTCGGCAAGGTATACGACTCGCGCCTGATGCGGCGGCTGGGGCACTACCTGCGCCCGTACTGGCCGCAGGCGGTGGTTGCCTCCACGGCCGTCACGCTGAAGTCGCTCTGCGACGTCTCTGGTCCGATCCTGGTGATGGTCGCCGTCGACCGTTATCTTGCACCGGACAAGGCCGCGCAGGATCCATCAAATGTGATGGCGCACTGGGTGGCCAATGCAAGTCCGCTCGCTCACTTGCTGCCGTCGGAAGCCGTCGCAGGCGTGAGCCGTCTGGCTGCGATCTACCTCACGATTCTGGTTTCGGCTTATCTCTTCCAGTTCGTGCAGGTCTACCTGATGCAGTGGATTGGCCAGAAGATCATGTTCGATCTGCGCCGCGAGATCTTCCGGCACATGCAGCGCCTGCACGTGGGCTTCTTTGATGTGAATCCGGTGGGCCGGCTGGTTACGCGACTGACCTCGGATGTGGACGCCGTCAACGACATGTTCACCGACGGCGTGCTGGCGATCGTCAACGACTTTTTCATGCTCACCATCATGGCCGTCGTGATGATCGCCATCTGCTGGTGGCTGGCATTGCTGGCCTTTGCCGTGCTGCCGCTGATTCTGATCGTTACACGCATCTTTCGCGACCATGTGCGCGAGAGCTATCGCCGCGTGCGCATCGCCATTGCTCGCATCAACAGTTTTACGCAGGAACATATCTCCGGCATGAGCGTGGTGCAGCTTTTCAATCGCGAAGAGCGCGCCTACAGAGATTTCGAAGCCGTCAACCGCCAGCATATGATCGCGTTCAAGGATACGATCTTCGCCTACGCGCTTTACTACCCGGCCGTCGATCTGCTGTCGGCGGTGGCGATTGCGCTGGTGGTCTGGCGCGGCGGATTCGGCGTGCTGCATCTGCCGCCGACGGTGACAATCGGCGTGCTCATCATGTTCACGCAGTTCTCGCTGCGCTTTTGGCGACCCATCCAGGATCTAAGTGACAAGTACAACATCCTGCAGGCCGCCATGGCCGCCTGCGAGCGCATCTTCAAGCTCATGGATGCGCAGCCGGAGATCGTCAGCCCTGCGCACCCCAAGGCGGGTGACGGCTCCAATCGCATCGAATTCCAGCACGTCTGGTTTACCTACCAGAAGCTCACCGATGCGCAGAAGGCCGCAGTGGCCAAGGCGGAACAATCGGCTGCTGACGGCGCGGATCCGGCAGGAATCGACGGCATCGAGTGGATTCTGAAAGATGTCTCCTTCAGCATCGAGCCGGGGCAGACCGTGGCCATTGTCGGCCACACCGGCGCCGGCAAGACCACGCTCACCAGCCTGATGATGCGCTTTTACGATGTCACAGCGGGGCGCATCCTGATTGACGGTGTAGACCTGCGCGATCACGACCTGAAGGAGCTGCGCCGCCACTTTGCCGTGGTGCTTCAGGATCCGTTTCTCTTTTCCGGCACGATTGGCGAAAACATCAGGCTTGGCAATGAACAAATTGACAACGAAACCATGCGCCGTGCGGCACGCGACGTGAATGTACTCGACTTTATCGATTCGCTGCCCAAGGGCTTCGATGAGCCTGTGCGCGAACGGGGCAACTCGCTTTCAACCGGACAGAAGCAACTCGTCAACTTTGCCCGTGCGCTGGCTTACAATCCGCGCATTCTGATCCTTGATGAGGCCACATCGAGCGTCGATACAGACACGGAACTGCGGATTCGTTCGGCGCTGGAGCGGATGGTGGAAGGGCGCACCAGCGTGCTGATTGCGCACAGGCTCTCGACCGTGCAGCGCGCGGACACGATTCTCGTGATGCACAAGGGCCAGTTGCGCGAGATGGGATCGCACCAGGAACTGCTTGCCAACCGCGGTCTCTACTGGAAGCTCTATCAACTGCAATACAAGGATCAGGAGATTACCGCCGTTGCGTTGCCATCTGCGGCGCCTTCCGAGGCCGCCGCTCTCTGACGCCTGCGCTGGTTCCCAGCTCGCCGGTTCCCAGCTCTTTGACGCGCAACGATGCGGACCCGATTCGGGCTCTGTTCAGCAATGAGCGCCGGCCACACGATGGGCGAGGAACTGGCGTGGAGCTTTCGATTGGCGGCGGCGAGAGCGCAGGCATTGGGCGGGACTTTCACGTCACAGCCGGCCTGCGCGGGACGATGTCTTCGCGTCCTGTGTTTGTTATACTGAGCAGCAGTGCGGAAGTGGTGAAATTGGCAGACACACCATCTTGAGGGGGTGGCGCCGAGAGGCATACGGGTTCAAGTCCCGCCTTCCGCACCAAAGATTCTCGCGTCCGGCCGGGCGTCACCGAATCCCTCGTCGCCGGTCCCGCTTGGAAAGCAGCTAAGAATGCAGATTCTGTTCTATTTTGTGGTCGCACTGCACGTCATCGTGTGCTTCTTCCTGATTGGCGTCGTCCTGTTGCAGCAGGGCCGCTCGGCAGACCTTGCCGGAGCTTTCGGCGGTCAGGGTTCGCAGACCGCCTTTGGCCCACGCGCCGCAGCCAACGTGCTTACGCGCCTCACCACCTGGTCGGCTGTGATCTTCATGTTCACTTCGATCGCTCTCGTGGTCCTGTTTGTGCGCTCCACGGGCACACACTCGGTGACCGAGGGCTCGCAGTCGGCTCCGGTCAGCGCACCGGCCAAGCCGGGAAAGTAAGGCCGGGTTCGGCGGGGAAGGTTTCCGGCCCGGCTCTCGTCCAGCGGGAATTCGCAATGTCTCACGTCGCTTGGCTGCGTATCGCTCAGGCGGTGTTTTCCTTGGAAATGACTGAGCAGCGCTGACGCCAATGCCTGATTCTTGTTCTTTACACCGGCGGCGCCGCATCCACCACCGGCACGCCCGGCGGCGGAGTGAAGTGAAAGATTGCAGGCGAGATCGGCGCATCGGCCTGTTCGTTCGTGAAGGTGAAGCGCGTGGTTGCGCCATCCACCTCGACCACCTCAATGGTCAAGATGACGCCTGCCGCCGTGACCGTGAGTGACAGGCTTTTTACGCGGTCCTGCTGTCCTTTCGGCAAACCTGTCAGCGTGCAAAGACCATTCGCAGCGTCCTTAAGGCGCAGCCCCGTCAATTCCTTTTCAACCTTCGTGTGCCCGAGCAGAAAGCGCAGCGGTGAACGCAGGTCGTCCAACTCTTTGGCTGGGATGCGCTGCACCTGGGCATCGCCGCGTGTGTAGAGCCACGCGAATTTACCGTCGAGCAGAAAGATTTTGCCGGCCGGATTGGCGTACTGCCAAAGCATGCGTCCCGGCTTGCGCAGAAAGAGCGTTCCGCTCTCCGAGCGAACCATGCCCATGCCGGAGTAATCCTCGCGGAAACCGGCCTTGAGCGAATGCAGCTGATCGTAATGGTGGTCAACGCGCTGCGCCAGCTCCGCGGCCGACGGCGTGGGCGAGCTCTGCCCAAAGGAGAAAGCCGCTCCGGACCAGCACAAGACAAAGACTGCGCACACCACAGCCAAGCGCCGCCAGCCGGCGCGTATCGACACGCTTGCCTGGTTCATTGCAGCGACTGCGTGCAGTTGGTGCCGCCCGTGGGATCGTACTTGGGATTGCCGCCGAACTGGTCCGTGCAGAATCCGCGATTCCCCGTCTTGCC
>JABEBX010020562.1_pt1 | contig 13680 bp, 17 predicted proteins | sample 7245971 | NCBI WGS metagenome assembly JABEBX01 (sample SAMN14506365, study PRJNA622280) | hot springs metagenome | biome: hot spring [ENVO:00000051]|acidic hot spring [ENVO:00002120]; feature: spring [ENVO:00000027]|sediment [ENVO:00002007]; material: sediment environment [ENVO:01001048]... | reverse complement strand
GCGATTTCACGCCGGGATTAGCCAGCACCAGTTGACCTCAGATGCAGTATTTACGGTTCTTTGAGAGCCGAAATCCAAACTTGAGGCCGTCCGCTTGGCGAATCAGCTAACCGCTTTAGCTGGCGAGGGCTAGCGAAGTGCAGGTCGGAATTCTGGGGAAAGTCCTGTGAGGACATGACCGGTCTAGCGATTGATGAACATATCTCCTTTACATTCTGTCGGTTGAAGAGTATTCTTTCACAAGATTCCGATTCGGACCGAAATATTTTTTGGGAATTGCGATTTTTTTGTATCGCAATTTGCATAAAATTACTTGCTAAAATATTAAGCTATAATTTAATATTCGGGGGATGGTGATTGAACGCCGAACGCAGGCTCGCATATGACGGCAAGATGTTCAGAATCGCGTTTGCACGCGACGGCTCCGGCGCATATCCAGGCGAGGAATTCTTTAACCTGCTGAGCCCCGAAGACAAAGCCAAGTTGATGCAGCTCTTTCGTATCCTGGGCGATCATGGAAAACACAACAATCGCGAAAAGTTCGGCCACCTTGGAGACGGGCTTTACGAATTCAAGTCGTTCCAGATCCGAATGCCCTACTCATACGCAAAATACGAGCGGGGATTGGTCCTCATCACACACGGATTCAGGAAGCAAAGGAATGACGCTCCGCCTGCCGAGATCGAAAGAGCGAAAAGGATTATCGAGGAAGATTCGACCGCAGCCAAAGTCCACGCAATCACGGATCAAAGAACAAAGAGAAGGTAGCCATGACGACGAAATTTGATGAATTGATGTTGGATCCCGAATTCAGGAAGCTCTATGCTATCGAAGCGTTGATCGCTGATACTGCGCAGATGATTGCCGACCTCATGGGGCAAAAGAATTTGAAACAGGCCGACCTTGCTCGAATGCTGAACAAAACGCCTGCATTTGTATCACAGCTTTTGAACGGAAAATCTAACATGACCTTGCGCACCCTTGCCGAGGTTGTGTATGCGCTCGGGGCCTCGGTGAAAATCGAGGCTGTCGATAGAGAGTCCCTCGGTTGTGAGATCGACGACTCTCAAGGGGCGCACACGTTTCGTCTCCCGAACACCAGGTTGGAACGGAACACACACCCCATCTTCGTTTTCGGGGACTGGGAGGCGACCGGCCCAAAAACCTTCGCACCGGAGGCACGTTCAGGATATGCCGCATGAACAGATTCGTCATTGAGCAAACGAAGGAAAAAACTCAACTCGCTACGTCTCTTCATCAAAGCGCAGAGTTGGAGGGAATCCGCCTTGCCCGTGCAAAAGCATCTGGTGACCGGCCTCAAGTCGCGTTCAACGGCCAGATTGCTGTTTCAATAAACGTGCGGGCTAAAAGGGTGGAGACAGTCGCGGGCCAATTGTCGATCGAGGTCCTCTTTCGTCTAATGGGCTCGCGTAAGAGCGAAAACGCGAAAGAGAGACCCGCGTTCTGCATTGATTGCACGTTCGAGGCGAACTACATACTCCGGCCCGGATTCGAGCCCTCCGAAGAACAAGTGAGTGCATTTAAAGACGGAAATGCCATCTTTAACTGCTGGCCGTACTGCCGCCAGCACATTCAGGAGACCCTACTTACGATGGGATACCCGCCACTGACGCTTCCATTTCTTCGGGTCGTGACGAAACAGCAAGCCACGAGAAAACGTTCCAAGTCAACCTAACCTTCAGCTCGCGCTAATGTTGCTTTCGCGAAGAGACCAGTTGGAACGTAGGAGCCTTATTCTTTCCCCTTCCACACGTACGCGCCCGGCTGGGGAAGGCCCACGTGCGCCAGCACTCGGCAGACGAACTGGCGGGCCATGGTGGCCGTGTCCGCGCATGGCTGGTAGAAGGCCGGAATGCATGGGAAGATCGTCGCGCCGGCCTCGGCCGCCAGCGTCATGTTGCGCAGGTGGATGCGGTTGAAGGGCGTTTCGCGCACGCAGAGGATGAGCGGCCGGCGCTCCTTGAGCGCGACGTCGGCGGCGCGGGTAATGAGCGAGTCGGCCAGGCCGTTGGCGATCCTGGCAAGCGTGCCCATGGAGCACGGCAGGATGATCATGCCGCCTGAGGGATGACTTCCCGAGGCGATGGGCGCGCCTATGTCGGCGTCAGCGTGCTGGATGATCTTCCTGGTCTGGGACGAGAGCAGCTTCTCCAGAAGATCGTTGCGCCCGCTCACGCCCAGTTCTTCTGCGATCACGCGCAGCGAATTCTCCGAGGCAACAAAGTGGACGCGCTCCACGCGGTCGTCGGCTTCCAGGGCGCGTAATAGCTCCCGGCCGAGAATGGCGCCGGAGGCTCCGGTGATGGCAACGGTTAAATTCAGCTTCTAGCTCCTTGCCTATAAACTTCCGAGGCCGTTATAAATTCATAACACGGCCTTAAGTCCCCAGAACCCCAACCCTTTCGTCCATTCTTATTCCCGCACTCCGGCGCTAGGGCGTGAAACCCTGCGCCGGAGGCGCAATGTTTGTTAGCCCTGCGCTTCAGCGTGGGGGTGGGGTTCCCGGCGATTGAAAACGAATTGAGTCCCGGAGGGACGGTGCCGTCTTGATTCACCCGAACACATAACGTTCGTCATATTCCATCCCACAGTGGTGCAGGAGAGCGACAAATTCTTCCTCAAAATTGCGTTTGCGATGATGCTGCTCCTGGTTTCGAATGTACTTTCTTACGACCTCAATCTGCGATGGGCTGACGCTGAATGCTCCGTATCCTTCCTGCCAGGAAAAGCCCTTCCCCATCCAATGAGAAGAGCTTCCCTTGAGCTTCTGAACCGCGTGGGCGAGGGAGTAAGACGCGGGCAAGACAAATAACAAATGAACGTGATTCGCCGTTCCGCCTGCGGCGATCAACGAGAAGCCCTCGCCGCGCGCGATTCCGCCGAGGTAAGCATAGAGTTCGGCTTTGCGGTCGGCGGGAATCAGGGGGCGGCGATCCTTGGCGCTGAAGATGCAATGAATGAAATTGCTCACGTACGTGTGTGCCATGGTACACCGTCCCTACGGGACTCCCATTCTACAACCGCAATCCCTACCCCACGCTGAAGCGCGGGGCTAACAAACCTTGCGCCTACGGCGCGGGGCACCGGTGATAGCGAGAGCGAGATTCATTGTGTGTTCGCTCTTGATCGCAACTCCTCGACAAGTCTCTCAGCTGAGTTGATCATTTCCTTTTCACGGTTCTTCTCGAGGCGAGCAAGTCTCCGGTGGTCAATTGTCGACTATAACGAGTTCTTGGTTCTTGCGTCGTAAATCGTTAAGATCAACTGCGGGTCGATAAACTGTCTGCTGTGCACTCGGCTCGTATTATTGTAGGTGTGTTCGTTGAACTCCAGACTCGCGTTCCCTCGTTCACAACCTCGTAGGACAGCTTAACGATCAGGTCGGCGTCATCGGGCAAGCCAACGATCTCGAACCTACCCCAGCTCTTCATCGCCTGGTAAAACGCATCATATGCCAGATCGCTCCCACCTCTGTTTGAGAGAAATATTTTGTGCGCGTTTATGATAGCGGCCGGAAGCGGAGCGGCGGGGATATCCTTCCTAGTCTTTGCGTGGGCAAAAGGCAATAGGGCAAATAGGCACAACGTCACGGTGAGCCGGCGCATGATTTCTCCTCAAGGTGAACTGTTGCAAAGTTTACGCCCGCCGAGAGGAAGACGCCGCGGAATCAGCCCTAATCTCCAACCACCCGCCTAAAGATCGCGTCCACATTGCCCAACTGCCGCGTGTAGTCGAAGGTCCGCGCCAGCTTCTCCGGACTCAGCAGCTTGGTGATTGCCGGGTCGCGGGCGATTTCCTCGCGGAAGTTCAGATCCTCTTTCCAGGCGCGCATGGCGTGCGACTGCACCAGGCGGTAGGCGTCTTCACGCAACATGCCGGCTTCTGCCAGATCGAGCAGAAGCTGGCCCGAAAAGATCAGTCCGCCCGTCGATTCGAGATTCTTCTTCATCCGCTCGGGATAGACCAGCAGGCGATCGATGAGGTCGGCGGTCTTGGCCAGCAGGTAATCGGCCAGGATCGTCGAATCGGGAAAGATGACGCGCTCGACGGAGGAATGGGAGATGTCGCGTTCGTGCCAGAGAGCAACGTCTTCAAGAGCGGCCTGGGCATTCGAGCGCAGCACGCGGGCAAGACCCGAGATCTGTTCGCTCGTGATGGGGTTCTTCTTATGCGGCATGGCCGAGGAGCCTTTTTGTTTTTCGCTGAAGTACTCCTGCGCCTCGCGCACCTCGGTACGCTGCAGATGGCGCACCTCGACGGCGATCTTATCGAGCGTGCTGCCGAGAACGGCAAGCGTGGCAATGTAGGCGGCGTGGCGGTCGCGCTGGATGACCTGCGTGGCCACGGGCGCCGGCTTCAGCCCGAGTCGCGCGCAGATTCTCTCCTCGTGCTCAGGCTTCAGATGACCGAAGGCGCCGACTGCTCCCGAGAGCTTGCCCACGCGCATATCTTCAGCGGCGGCGTCGAAGCGGCGAAGGTTGCGCTCCATCTCGGCGTACCAGTTGAGCAGCTTGAGGCCGAAGGTCGTTGGCTCGGCATGGATGCCGTGGGTGCGGCCGATGGCAGGCGTGTGCTTGAACTCGATTGCGCGGCGCCTGAGCACAGCCATGAGCGCCTCGATTCCTTCGCGGATGAGCGCCGAGGCTTCCTTGACCTGGAGCGCCTGCGCGGTATCGACGATATCGTTCGAGGTCAGCCCGTAGTGCAGCCAGCGCGACTCGGCATCGAGACCCTGGTTCTTGAGACTCTCGGCCACGGCCGTCGTGAAGGCGATGACGTCGTGCCTGACCTCGGCCTCAATCTCGGCGATACGCGCGGCCGAAACCGCAGCCTTGGTCGCGATGGCCTCGGCAGCAGCGGCGGGAATCACGCCGTCTTCAGCCAGCACCGTGCTCGCCGCCGCTTCGACACGCAACCAGCAGCGGTACTTGTTCTCCTCAGTCCAGATGGCGCCCATGGCGGGGCGGGTGTAGCGAGTGATCAACTTAAACTCCTTCGGACGGCTTGTAGCCGGCAGCAGCCCGCCAGGCAAGCCTTGCGGACGGAGGCTGCACACCCACAAGCCGCTGGCTGCAAGCGATCGGCCTATCCACTTAAATTGTACGAGGGAAAGGAAACGCTCAGCGCGGAATTCCCAGCCTCTGGCGCAGTTCGTCGACCAGCAGCCCGCGGCCGGGGACATACGGCTGGAACCACTCGCCGTCGATGACCAGTTGCGGCACGGCGCGTTTGCCCACGCGCCTCAACACCTCTTCAGAGGCGGCGCGATCCGCATCCACATCGATCTCGGTGAACTCAATTCCGTGCTTGTCGAGAAACTGTCTGGCCCTGCGGCAATCGGGGCACCAGCTTGTGGCGTACATCCGCACATTCATGCATTGATTGTACGGTCGCGGCGCTGCCACACTCTATGATGGAAGCCACCCAGGGAGAACGATGGCCGACGGAGGCTGAGAGGATCGGAAAGCTGACGCGGAGGTGGCGAATTGGCGAGTTGGCCAGTTGACGGTGCGACGATTCTAACGCCTTTCGCAGAAAAAGCCGCGCAGCAGTTCGGCGGATTCTTCAGCAAGGATTCCCTGCTCCACCTGCATCTGGTGGTTGAGCTGGGGATGGTTGAGCACGGCAAGTACCGATCCGCAGGCGCCGGTTTTAGGATCGGAAGCGGCAAAGACCAGGCGGTCGAGCCGCGAGTGAATCATGGCTCCGGCACACATGGCGCAGGGCTCGAGTGTGACGTAAAGCGTGCAGCCGGCGAGCCGATAGTTGCCGCGGGCCGCGGCAGCCGCGCGCAGGGCTACAATCTCCGCGTGCGCCGTAGGGTCCACGTCGCGCAGGACGCGGTTCTGGCCGCGGGCGAGAATCTTCCCGTCGCACGTTACCACCGCGCCGATGGGAACTTCACCGGCGTATGCGGCTTGGCGGGCCTCGGTTAGGGCTGCGGCCATCGCATCGAGAGGCGTCATAACGCGAATTCAATCCCTTTCAGATGCCGCAAATTCAAGACCGCGAGGTGACGTGACTCCAGAAATCCGGTAAGAGGCCAATCAACTGTAATGACAAGATGGGAATTTGCGAGGCTTGCCAGTGCGGCATCGGTAAGTCCAAACCGCATTGCGGACGCGTCGGACGCTATACGAGCTGAATCTTCAAACCTCTCCGGCATAATTTGTATTCGTTTGGAAAATAGTTTCGACCACTCCGATTTCTTCCAACTTTCAAGGCGATTTGATAGATTTGAAACTTCTGTTAATACGTGCGGCGTGGTACAGCAGTTGGGAAAGAGCTTGAGGATTCCGGAGAGCAGCAGATAGTCTTCCTCGTCAAACATGTTAAGCAGCTTGCACGAGGCGAGCAACGAAAAGTCAAACTCGCAAAGCAGATGCAACAGCAGGACGTTTGTATCAAGAATGGCAAACCGGCCAAGGTACGGCCGCACAGAAGGGTGTTCGATTAGTCTCATGCCGCTCGTTGCTTGAGAGCAATAAATTTCCCGTCCGTGCCGTCCACGACCACCACCTTGGCAACCCGGTTGAAACCGAACGTACTGGACCACATCGAGGTAACCGGATAACTGAAAGTAATCGCCCAGTTATCGTTCCCTATGCGCTTCGTCGGAATGCGCTCAATCTCTTCCAGCCGAATCTGCTCTCTTGCGCTTGGATCGATTTCGCGCTGATACAGCTCGATAAAGTGCATCCGAGCTGCCTCGATCGCATCCTTGACTGTCAATGCCATCTGCGCCTCCAATGCCATAATTCTAAATCAAAGCTGAGGTTCCATGCTCCGCCGGCTGTTGCTGGGTCATGCAGTGCAGCGCGCCCAGACCCCAGACCAGATCGACCGAGTGGACGCCGATGATTTCGCGGCCAGGGAAGACTTCAGCCAGAAGGTTGAGCGCGATGCGGTCGTTGGGATCGTGGAAAGTGGGGACAAGCACCTGGCCATTGGCGATATAGAAATTCGCGTAACTGGCCGGCAGCCGCTGACCGCGAAAGATGACGGGGCGCGGCATCGGCAGCTCAACAATGGTGAACTGCCTGCCGGCAGGCGTGCGCGCCTGCTTGAGCCGCGCGAGATTCTCAGCCAGCGGCTCGTGGTTTGCGTCGCGGGCGCGGGGCTCGACAGCGGCAACGATTGTGGCGGGCGCGACGAAGCGGGCGATGTCGTCAACGTGGCCGTGGGTGTCGTCGCCAACGATGCCACGGCCGAGCCAAATGACCTGGTCAATGCCGAGAAAGTCGAAAAAGACGCGCTCCAGTTGCCCGCGCGTAAGGCCGGGATTGCGCTGCTGAACCTCACTGAGCAGGCATTCCTCGGTGGTGAGCAGAATGCCGGCGCCATTGGTGTCGATGGAGCCGCCCTCCAGAACAATCAGACGGGGTTTTGCTCTGCGCTCGCCGGCCAGCGATGGCTGCCAGGCGGGAAGATCAAATAGCTTTTCAACGCGGCCGGGGATCTGATCGTCGAGACGCCAATCGTCATACTTGGCCCAGGCGTTGAAACGCCAGTTGGTCAGCGCGATCTGGCCCTTGGCGCTGCGCACGAAGATCGGGCCGGAGTCGCGCAGCCAGCCGCGATCGGTGGGCCAGCGGTGGAAACACACCTGGTCGAGGTTCACGTGGGCGCGCGTGAGCATAGACTTCACGCGCCGCTCCATCGCCGCATTCTCAACGATCAGGTGCACGCGCTCGCGCAAGGCAAGCAGGCGCACGATCTCGGCGTAGACCCAGGGGATTGGCCCAAACTTGCCGGGCCAGTCGGTTGGGTTGCGCGGCCAGGCGAGCCACGTGGCTTCGTGCAGATCCCACTCGGCGGGCATGCGGTAGCCGAGCTGGCGGGGAGTTTTTGCGGGTTCGCTCAAGAGTTCCTTAAGGGCTAAATCCCTGGGTTGTTTGGGTGGTCAATTGATGCGCGGGCAAAAGCCCGTATCCTTCAGGCGTCGAGAAAACGTTGTGTGATGGACGCGTAGGCGTCGATGCGGCGATCACGCAGGAAGGGCCAGTTGCGGCGGGTCTCCTCGATGAGCGCGCGGTCGACCTCGCCGATGAGGATCTCTTCGGCATCGTGGCTGGCTTTGGCGATGATGCGGCCAAAGGGATCGGCCAGGAAGCTGCCGCCCCAGAACTCAAGGCCCGGCCCGTCAGCGCGATTGCCGAGAATCTCTCCGTGCTCGCGCCCTACCCGGTTGACGCCGGCGACGTAGACACCGTTGGCGATGGCGTGGGATCGCTGAATGGTCTGCCATGCGTCGTACTGCGCGGCGCCAAACTCGTTCTTTTCCGCCGGGTGCCAGCCGATGGCCGTGGGATAGAAGAGCACTTCCGCGCCCTGAAGCGCCGTAACTCTTGCGCCTTCGGGGTACCACTGATCCCAGCAAACGAGCGTGCCGATGCGGCCGGCGCTTGTGTCGACGGCCTGGAAACCGAGGTCTCCGGGCGTGAAGTAGTACTTCTCGTAGTAAAGCGGATCGTCAGGGATGTGCATCTTGCGATAGACGCCGGCGATCTCGCCGTCGGTATTCAGCGTGACCGCCGTATTGTGATAAAGCCCCGGCGCGCGGCGCTCGAACAACGATGCAACAACCGCCACGCGCAATTCGCGCGCCACCTCGGCAAGCTTCGCCGTCGACGGGCCGGGAATCGGCTCGGCGAGATCGAAGAGCTTCAGATCCTCCCGCTGGCAGAAATATTGCGTGCGGAAGAGCTCCGGCAGGCAGACGACCTGCGCGCCGCGGCGTGCGGCTTCGCGAATGTGGCGAATTGCGGAGGCGAAGTTGGCCTCGGGGTCCGGGCCCATGCGCATCTGCACAAGAGCGACGGAAAATTTGCCTGGGGTGGTCATGGTGTGTGCGTTATACCCCTCATGCGACTTTTGGGCAGAAATCGGGGCCGGTGAGAATCCATCCCCACGGGCGAAAGCCCGCGATTTCTCAGTGCCAACCACGGCGCAACTTACGTCTTACGTCGCGCCCTTTCAAAGCTGGACGATCTAACAGTCTCCAGACGATGAGGCCAACCCCGCGCGGGCGGAATTGGCCTCATCTCATGGCTGAATCGGGACTCTGGGCCGACCAGAAATCTGTTCGCGAAGCCGGCCGCACCTGAGCGCCTATTCGTCCAAAATCATCACTGCCGCGGCGATGGTGGTGGTCCATTTGCCGCCCTTGTCGCCCACTGCGGACTGCGTCACATTACTGGTGCGAACGATTTTATTCGAGATGCGGTAAATCTCCTTCTTCTCGTCCCAGCTGGTGTCGGGGTCGAATTCCACGTTGAGGGTGGTGGCCAGCATCTCGGCGGCAAGTTCCTCGGCGTACTCGCCAGCCTGCTCCTCGGCCTCGCCGAAGCTATGATGCTCGCTCAGGTAACCATAGGTGTTGCGGTCGGCCGGAATGGCCACGCCGATGCTCGCCGCTAACAGCCGGTGAGGCTCGCGGGTGGAGTTCTCTGCAATCACAGCGAAGACGACCTCGCCGTCGTTCAAGTACTTCAGGCCTTCTTTGCGCGAGAGCATTTTGCACTGCGGCGGAAAGATGGACGAGACGCGTACCAGGTTCTGCGAGGCGATGCCCGCATCCCGAAGGGCCAGCTCAAACGAGGTCAACCGCTCCTTGTGTTTGCCGACACCCTTGGTGAAGAAAAGCTTCTTCGGGACCATGCTTTTTCCCAATTTCGATGTACCCTCCGTGGATGTGAAAATGTTGGCCGTTAACAACCGTTCCGGCATGAGTCTATCGCATCTTGGCCGGTGGGAACAGAGTTTCGAGGAAATTTATGGGCAATTTGCCGAAACAACCTGGTTCAGGTACCGGGAGAGCGGCGGCTGGGTGACGGCAAACGCGACAGGATGAGCCGCGAATCGACCAGTGGCGGCCATTGCCACCCCTGAAATACAGGTGGTAGCCTCAACAGTGGAGCAATTCTCAGAAGGGATTTCATTCAAGATCATGCAAAGCACATACAACGGACTTGAGCTGCCGAAAAACGGCCAACCCATTGAGTATAAGGACGGAAAGTTTGCCGTTCCCGACCATCCCATCATTCCCTTCATCGAGGGCGACGGCACGGGCCGCGACATCTGGAAGGCGTCGCAGCGAGTCTTCGACGCGGCCGTCGAAAAAGCCTATGCAGGCAAACGCGCCATCCGCTGGTTTGAGATCTTTGCCGGTGAAAAGGCCTACCGCCGGTTCAGCACCTGGCTGCCCGACGAGTCGGTGGCGGCGGCGCGCGCGCTCCGTGTCTCCATCAAGGGACCGCTCACGACGCCGATCGGCGGCGGCATCCGCTCGCTCAACGTGGCGCTGCGTCAGATTCTGGATCTTTACGCCTGCGTTCGCCCGGTGAAGTACTACCAGGGCGTGCCCAGCCCCGTGAAGCACCCCGAAAAGGTCAACATCGTGATCTTCCGCGAGAACACCGAAGACGTCTACGCCGGCATTGAGTTCAAAGAAGGTTCTGAGGATGCGGCGCGGCTGATCGCCTTCCTCAACAACGATCTCCTGGCCAAGGCCAAGAAGAAGATCCGCACGGACTCCGGCGTGGGCATCAAGCCCATCTCCATCTTCGGCACCAAGCGGCTGGTGCGTTACGCCATCAAGCACGCTTTGGAATTGGGACGCAAGACGGTGACACTGGTGCACAAGGGCAACATCCAGAAGTTCACCGAGGGCGCTTTCCGCGAGTGGGGCTACGAAGTCGCCACGCAGGAGTTCCGCGAGCAGACCGTCACCGAGCGCGAAAGTTGGATTCTGGGCAACGTCGAGGCCAAACCCGGCATCTCGATTGAAGAGAACGCGGCAATGATCGAGCCCGGCTTGGAGTTCGCGCCGCAGAGCTTCCGCGACAAAGTCTGCGCCGAGGTCAAGTCAGTACTGGAGGCGATCGGCAAGTCGCACGGCAGCGGCGCGTGGAAGTCGAAGATTCTGGTCAACGACCGCATCGCCGACTCGATCTTCCAGCAGATCATCACCCGGCCTTCGGAATACTCGATCCTGGCCACGCCGAATCTGAACGGCGACTACATCTCGGACGCGGCGGCAGCGCAGGTCGGAGGTCTTGGCATTGCGCCGGGCGCCAACATCGGCGACGGCTACGCGGTCTTCGAGGCCACGCATGGAACCGCACCCAAGTACGCCGATAAGGACGTCATCAATCCGGGCTCGGTGATTCTCTCGGGAGTGATGATGCTGGAGTTCATCGGCTGGAAGGAAGCGGCGCAGATGATCGAAAGCGCGATCGAGAAGACGATCCAGAAAAAATTCGTCACCTATGACTTCGATCGGCAGCTCACCGGCGCCACCAAGGTCGGCACCAGCGAATTTGCCACGCGCATCATCGACAATATGTAAGAACTCTTCTCATTGTTGTCAGTTCTCAGTGATCAGGCGTCAAATGAAAGTCTCCACACGCAACCGCTGATAACGGACAACTAACAATTGATCAATAGGAGCAATCATGAGGAAGAAAGTCAGTATCATCGGCGCGGGCAACGTGGGAGCCACTTGCGCGCACTGGCTTGTGGCCAAGGAACTGGCCGACGTGGTGCTTGTCGACGTGATCGAAGGCATCCCTCAGGGCAAGGCGCTCGACCTGCTTGAAGCCATGCCCATCGAGAGGCGGGACGTTTCTATCGTGGGCTCGAACGACTACGCGGCCACCGCCAACTCCGACATCGTCATCATCACCGCGGGTATCGCCCGCAAGCCCGGCATGAGCCGCGACGATCTGCTGAACACCAACTACAAGATCATGTCCGACGTGGTCGCGAAGGTGGCGGCGCAGTCGCCGGAGTCGATTCTGATTGTCGTTTCCAACCCGTTGGACGCGATGGCGCAGACCGCCTATCGCCAGGCCGGCTTCAACCGCCAGCGCGTCATCGGCATGGCCGGCGTGCTCGACTCGGCGCGCTTTCGCGCCTTCATCGCCGCCGAGCTGAACGTGAGCGTCGAGAACGTCACCGCCTTCGTTCTCGGCGGCCACGGCGACACCATGGTGCCACTGGCCCGCTACTCCACGGTGGCCGGCATCCCCATCACCGAGCTCCTCTCGCCCGAGCGCATCGAGCAACTGGTGCAGCGCACGCGCGACGGCGGCGCCGAGATCGTCAAGTATCTCAAATCCGGCAGCGCCTACTACGCGCCCGGCGCGGCGACGATCGAGATGACCGAGGCCATACTCAAGGACAAGAAGAAGATTCTGCCCTGCGCCGCTTATCTCGACGGCGAGTACGGCATCTCCGGCTACTTCATCGGCGTACCTTGCAAACTGGGTGCGGGCGGCATCGAACAGATTGTCGAAATCAAACTCACCCCAGAGGAAGACGCTGCTCTTAAAAGAAGCGCCGGGGCTGTCAAGAACCTCTGCGCGGTAATCGGCGTGTAGCAAGAAGCCCTCAGCGATCAGCTTTCAGTTCATTTCGGCGAGGCCGCATCCACGGATTCGCCGGAAAGAAAGCTGAGAGCTGACGGCTGAATGCTATTCTTCTCAATCCATCGCCAAACTCAGCTCGTGGCGCACATCCGCCCCGCGAACCCAGAAGATTACGTCGGTGGCAATATTCGACGCGTGGTCGGCTATGCGCTCAATGTTCTTCGCCACCAGGATGCCGTTCATAGCCTGCACGGTGAGCCGCGGCTTCTCTTCAATCATCCTGAGCAGATCGTCGTGCGCGAGACGGTTCATGCGGTCGACCTCGTCGTCCATCTCGCGCACCGTCTCGGCCAGCCGCGCATCGCCTTCGAACAGCGCCCGCAGCGCGGTGCGAATCATCTGTCCGGCAAACTCGCCCATCCCAGCAAAATCGACCGGCAATTCAACCGCATCGAGCGGCAATATTTCCTTGGTCCGGCGTACGATACTCATCGACTGATCGCCGATCCGCTCCAGGTCACCGTTAATTTTGATGACAGAGAGGATAAAGCGGAGATCGACAGCCACAGGCTGTTCCTTGGCCAGCAGTTCATAGGCCATCTCATCCAGTTCTCGCTGCGCGGTATCGATAGCCCGTTCATTCTGCTTGACGAATTTGCACAATCCCTTGTCGCGCCGCAGATAAGCTTCGACCGCGGATTCGGCGGCCTGCTGAGCCAGGGCTGCCATGGCCAGAAGCTTGTCCTTGAGCTCGGCTAACTGCTGGTGAAAGTGAATACGCGGCACGTCCCTGCTTCCTCCATCTCTTCATTGTCTATCAAGCAAGATTACAGGAAGACAAATTTCCGCGCACGCACCAGAAACAGCACGCCCCGGAAGACTCGTCGGGAGTCGGTCCCGAATTGACTACATGGTCATCGGCCGGGCCTGCCGAGGCAGCTCAATCTTCCCCAGCAGGAAGATATAGCCGGAGATGCCGATCGCCAAATATGTACCCGCCAGAACAAAGGCCCATGCGTAGGAATGCAAGGCCGACACGAGGTAGCCGGTAAGAATCGATGCCGCTATTCCTGAAACCTGTCCGCTGAAATTGATGATGCCGCCGACCTTGCCCACATCGGAGCGCTCGGCGATCATCGAGGGCAGGGACCAGGCAACTGGCGCAGCCGCCGCAAGCCCGCAAATTGAAACACTGATCCACGCCAGAGCCTGAACGGCACTGTGCGCATGAGCCGCGCCCAGAATGCCTAACCCGAAGGCCGTTCCCCCGGTCAGCACTACACGACGC